>OIXU01000402.1_pt1 | contig 15400 bp, 13 predicted proteins | sample 1587921 | NCBI WGS metagenome assembly OIXU01 (sample SAMN03283238) | human gut metagenome | biome: human-associated habitat; material: feces | host: Homo sapiens | place: Peru | collected 2012
TATCGAACCACTTCAACCTGCCGCTGTCGTACCAAGCCATACAACTGCTGATGGAAACCAACCCACGCGAATCAAGCGAGTTTTTCCACGGATTCGTGCTTCAGTCCTACACACTCCGATACCTCATTGCATTCCTTCTCGGATTGGCTGTGGCGGCAGTGCTGTATCTGATTCGGGCGAAAGGCACATTGCTACCGCTGTTCCGCAAATTGGCGCAATACCCTCGCTGCACCATGGTGGCGAAAGTGGTGCTGATAGTGGCTGTGGGCACATTCTACTATGTGCGCACCGGTTGGCTCTCGATGCAGCCACGCTACTGGTACTCGATGACGAGTACATCGGTGAGCGAATTTGAGAAGCGATTCACCGAAGGCGAACAAGCCGGCGGCTGCGGAGCGTGCACGCCATTGAGCCGAGTGATGCACGGCATCAGACTCTACGAACTCACCTCCAAGCAATGCGACGAACTGGTAAAGGTGTCGGCAAGAACGAGGATTGAGGGCTGCGACTACAAGGCGAGCAACATCGTGCTGATGATTGGCGAAAGTTACATCAAGCGCCATGCCCAAATCTACGGCTACGACAAACCCACCACCCCACGAATGATGGAGGAAATGAAGAAAGGCAACTTAGTGGCATTCAGCAATGCAGTTACACCCTACACCCTCACATCAAATGTGATGAAAGAAATGCTATCGATGCACAGCGTGGATCAAGAGGGCTCGTGGTCGTCGGTGCCAATGATGCCACAACTGTTCCGACTGGCGAAATACCGTGTGAGCCTGCTCTCCAACCAGTTCACACGCTTCAACAGTGAAATTTGGAACAGCACAGGCGGATTCTTCCTCACCAATCCGAAAGTGACGAGAATAATACTGGACTACCACAACGACCAACATTACCGCTTCGATGAAGGACTTCTGCCCGAACTTGACGTACAAATGCGAAAACAAGCCGAGCGCAACCTCATCCTTTTCCATGTGCGCGGCCAGCATGTGGAATTTATGTACGGCTATCCCGAAGACCGCCCCCATTTCACCATCAAAGACTACGCCCACCGCAAGGGACTGAACCAAGAGCAAAAGCAATCGATTGCCGACTACGACAACAGCACGCTCTATCAAGACTCGATAATGGGCGCACTTATCGACCGCTTCAGGGACAAGGATATGGTGATGGTGTTTGTGAGCGACCACGGCGAAAACGTGTACGACGACGGCAAGACGCTTGGACGCATCCACAACGACTACTCACGCCCCATGCTCGAATCGGAGTATGAGGTGCCGATGTGGATATGGTATTCCGACAAATACAAGGCACTGCACCCCGACATGGTGGAGAAAATCAAGCGCGCGGCAAACCGCCCATTCGAAACCGACGATATGCCACACCTGCTGCTGGAACTGGCAGGCATACGGTGCACATATTTCACCCCCTCGCGCAGCCTCATCAACGACAAATACAACGCCAAGCGACCACGGCTCGTGGGTGCCGAGAAGCGGAATTACGACGAGTTGATGCGTGGCAAATAGAATGTCTTTTGAGTGAAATAGACTTATTGCTAACTGTGAACAAATATAAACCCAAATCGGTCATTAGGACGTGAAAGGATTTTTTTAGATTACTTCTTGCGGTCTTTCGGTTTTTATAAGATGCCTTTTGCTTGTTTTTAATTCGTAATAGCTCGCTATCACTCATTAAAAGACAAACAAAATTCATTCTTCTAAAAATCCGAAATACCACAAGCCCTAATAACCGATTTGGGTTAAACAGAATTGCATAGTTTATGATAAATATATAACTTTGTAGGCTTGTTACACAAGAGGCATTTGTAAATAGTAAGACGAAAAAAGGAAATGAAGAAATCAATATATGATTTATTGAGCCGTAAGGGTGGTGCACCATTGAGTATGCTCACCGCTTACGACTATCACACAGCATGCACAATCGACGAAGCCGGTATCGACATGATACTCGTGGGCGATTCGCTCGGCAACGTGATGCTCGGCTACGAAAACACATTGGCTGTGACCGTAGAGGATATGATCCACCACGGTAAAGCCGTGTGCCGTGGCGCAAAAAACACCTTCGTGGTGGTGGATATGCCATTTATGTCGTATCAGACTTCGGTAAGCGACGCTGTGCGCAACGCCGGACGCATCATGAAGGAAACCAACTGCCAAGCCGTGAAACTGGAAGGTGGCGCGGTGTATGCCGACCGCATCAAAGCCATAGTGGAGGCAGGAATACCAGTGGTGGCGCATATCGGCCTCACCCCACAATCGGTGAACATGCTCGGCGGCTACAAAGTGCAGGGCAAGACGGTGGAAGCCGCTCAACACCTCATCGACGACGCAAAAGCGGTGGCAGAGGCAGGTGCTTTCGCCATCACGCTTGAGTGTGTGCCAGCCGCACTTGCCAAGAAGGTGACGGAAAGCGTGCCAGCATTGACCATCGGCATCGGCGCAGGTAATGGCTGCGACGGTCAGGTGCTCGTGTATCAAGACATGCTGGGCTACACCGACGGCTTCACCCCGAAATTCGTGAAAAAATACGCCAATCTTCACGAAGTGATGCTCGAAGCCTTCAAGCAATACAAGGCAGAGTGCGAAAACCGCACCTTCCCCACCCCAAGCAACACCTTCAAAATCAGCGAAGAAGTGCTTGAAAAATTATATTGAAAATCATATTTTAATAAATATATACACATTTACAGAAGCAACATGAAAGTTGTAAAAACAATTCAAGAGGCAAGAGAAATCATTGCCGCATGGAGAAAAGAAGGCCTCAGCGTGGGTTTGGTTCCCACCATGGGCTATCTTCATGAAGGTCACCAAAGTTTGATTGCAAAATCAGTTAGCCAAAACGACCGCACCGTGGTATCGGTGTTTGTAAACCCAATCCAATTCGGCCCCAACGAAGACCTTGAGGCATATCCACGCGATTTGAACCGCGATATGCAACTGGTGGAAGCCACAGGCGGCGACCTCATCTTCAACCCAGAGCCAAGCGAAATGTACCCACCACATTTCACCTCATTCATCGACACCACCGAAACCACCGAACTGCTGTGTGGCGCTGTTCGCCCCATCCACTTCCGTGGCGTTTGCACCGTGGTGGGCAAACTGTTCAACATCGTTCGCCCCGACCGTGCATACTTCGGTCAGAAAGACGCTCAGCAGTTGGCCACTATTCGCCGCTTTGTTCGCGACCTTAATTTCGGCATCGAGATTGTGCCATGCCCTATCGTTCGCGAAGCCGACGGACTGGCAAAATCGAGCCGCAACACCTACCTCAGCCCAGCCGAGCGCCAAGCCGCACTCATTCTCTCCAAGAGTTTGAAATTGGGTAAGGAAGCGATTGAAAATGGCGAAAAAGACGCAAAAAAGGTGATTGAAATCATCAAAGCGAACCTCGCAACCGAGCCACTGGCACGCATCGACTATGTGGAAGTGGTGGATTTTGAGAACATTCAGCGCGTGGACACCATCAGCGGCGAAACCCTCGTGGCAATAGCCGTGTATATTGGCAAAACACGCCTCATCGACAACTTCATTATCGGATAAAGCAAAGCACATGGAAATTACTCTTTTAAAAGCAAAAATTCACCGTGCTGTGGTCACACAAGCCGATCTGAACTATGTGGGAAGTGTGACCATCGACTCTACCTTGCTGCAAGAGTCGGGCATTTTAGAATATGAGAAAGTACAGATTGTGGACATCGAAAACGGCAACCGATTCGAGACCTACACCATAGCGGGCGAACCTGGTTCGGGCATCATCTGCCTGAACGGAGCCGCCGCAAAATGCGTGAGCGTGGGCGACAAGGTAATTATCATGGCTTACGCCAACCTCACCCCAGAGGAAGCCAAAACGCACAAGCCAATGGTGGTGTTTGTGGACGACAACAACAAGATTGCACGAAAAGCCAACTACGAGAAGCACGGACTGCTGTGCGACCAATAATCCACTCGCAAAAATATGCTACAAGGTAAAACCATCGTACTGGGCGTGACGGGAAGCATTGCCGCCTACAAGATTGCCAACTTGGCTTCGATGCTGGTGAAGCAAAGGGCTACGGTGCACGTGATTATGACACGCAATGCGTGCAACTTCATCACCCCCACCACGTTTGAAACCCTCACAGGCAACAAATGCCTCATCGACACATTCGACCGCAACTTCGAGTTTCAGGTGGAGCACGTGTCGCTCGCACAGAAAGCCGACCTATTTTTGATTGCGCCAGCCACAGCCAATGTGATAGGCAAACTGGCACACGGCATTTGCGACGACATGCTCACCACCACCGTGTTTGCCACTAAAGCACCCAAACTGGTGTCGCCAGCGATGAACACCAACATGTGGGAAAACCCCATTCTCCAAGACAATCTGGCCACACTCAAGCATTACGGCTACGACATCATCAGCCCTGCATCGGGCCGACTGGCCTGCGGCGCTGTGGGAAGCGGCAAAATGCCATCGGAAGAGGTGTTGATGAGCCATATCCTGCTACATGTGGGCAAGGAAAAAGACTTGCAGGGCAAGCGCATACTTGTCACTGCTGGCCCCACACAAGAGGCTATCGACCCTGTGCGATATATCACCAACCACTCAAGTGGCAAAATGGGATATGCCTTGGCGAAAATGGCGGTGATGCGCGGCGCGAGCGTAACGCTCGTGTCGGGTCCGGTAAACATTGAGCCATTTATCGGCATCGACGTGGTGAACGTGAAAAGCGCCGCCGACATGGCTGAAGCCGTGGCAGCAAGAAGCGAGGCAAGCGACATAGTGGTGATGTGCAGCGCCGTGGCCGACTACACCCCCACGCACTATTCCGCGCAGAAGGTGAAAAAGAGCGATGGTGAACTGTCGATTCCATTGGCACGCACAACCGACATTCTCCACACGCTCGGAATGAAGAAAAAAGCGGGTCAGATGCTTGTGGGATTTTCAATGGAAACGGAAAACCTGATTGAGAACTCGCGCAAGAAGTTGAGCAAGAAAAACGCCGACATCATTTGCGCCAACACCATCGCCGACGGTGGTGACACAGGGTTTGCCGTGGACACAAACCAAGTGACACTCATCACCGAAACCGAGGTGATAACGCTGCCCCTCTGCACAAAAGAGGAAACAGCCGACCTCATATTGTCACACATCGTAGAACTTCAGAAAGAAAAATAATCAGCACATGCGTCTATTGGTAGATATTGGTAACTCCACCACCGTGATGGCGATTGCGAAAGCCGACGGAAGCATTGAAAGCACTTGGCGATTTAAAACGCAGAAAAACGGAACAGAATACTTTTTCCGCAACGAAATCATCGGCGGACTTACGCCCCGAAGCATCACGCCCTCGCAAATTGAGGCAGTGGTGGTGAGTTCGGTGGTGCCAGAGGTGAAAGAGGAATTGAGCGAGGCGGTGATTTCGGTCATCGGCAAGGCTCCACACTTCTTCAGCGTGCATGACGCCAAACGCGTAATCGACATAGATGTGGAATCGCCCACACAGTTGGGCAACGACCGAGTGGCCGACGCTATCGGCGCTGTGGCTTGCTACGGTGCGCCGGTGATAGTGTTCGACCTGGGCACAGCCACCACCGTGGGCGTGGTGAACGAGGATAAATGCTTCATTGGCGGCATGATTATCCCCGGCGTGAAAACTTCGCTGAGCGCACTCACCACCAGAGCATCACAACTCCCCACCATCAATATCGAGAAGCCTAAACACATTATCGGCCGCAACACCATCGAGTGTATGCAAAGCGGCATCATACACGGCACAGCGGCAATGATCGACGGCATTATCAGCGACATTCTGCCCTCGTTCGGCAATCAGCCAGTGAAAATTGTTGCCACTGGCGGCATGTCGAAGCAAATTATGCCCCATTGCAAACACGAAATCGCCGTTGAGCCACATCTTCAATTTAAAGGCATATTTCACGCCACAAAAGAGTTATGAGAGTAGTTATCATAGGTTCAGGAAACTTGGCAACACACCTTTCACTCGCATTGAAGGGTGCAGGAGTGGAAGTGGCACAAGTGTATGACAGAACATTGGCACATGCGCTGACGCTTGCCGACAGGCTGGATTGCGAAGCTATCTGTACGGTTTCGGATATGGTGGTTGATGCCGATGCGTATATCATCGCCGTGAAAGACGATGCCATCTCCACCGTGGCTAAGCAGATAGCCAGTGCGGCGAAAAATGGCGTGGTGCTGCACACGGCTGGAAGTGTGCCGATGGCAGTGCTCGACGGCGTGGCACGGCATTACGGAGTGTTCTACCCTATGCAGACGTTCTCAAAAACGCGCGAAGTGGATTTCAGGAGTGTGCCATGCTTCATCGAGGCATCAGACAGCGAGGCGATGGCGGTGATTAAGGCAATGGCGCAACAAGTGTGCGACACGGTGCAGGAAGCCGACTCACACAAGCGCGAACGCCTGCACTTGGCTGCGGTGTTTGCCAACAATTTCACCAACCACTGCTACCGCTTGGCGGAGCAGATTTTGGAAGCGGAAAACCTTGATTTCAAACTGTTTCTGCCACTGATTACCGAAACTGCAAATAAAGTGCAAACCATGCAGCCGAAGGAAGCACAAACCGGTCCTATGGTGCGCTACGACGTGAATGTGATGAACAAACAAATGAACATGCTCACCAACGAGCGCATGAGAGAAATCTACCGCCTCATGGCAGAAAGCATCCACGCCGACTACACCCCCACTCCCACAAATTCCACAAATTCATAAAACCGCCCCCCTCAACAAACAAAACCCCTCACTCAGATTCAACAAGATTCAACAAACCCCACATATCCGTATAATCCGTGCAATCAGTGTTCTAAATAATCAGCCACAAATTCACACAAATTCCCACAAATAATCTTCTCGTTGAATCCGTGTGAGCCTTAATAATTTGCGATGATTCATGCCAGCCACAATAAGCGATGGCGCAAATCACATCACAACGTAGGGACATGCCTTCGGCATGTTTCGATTTAAACACCAATATATCAACGCATCGTAAGCATACCAGAAGAGCCGCCCCATTGGTATGTTACGTCCTTTTTTAAGGTTCACGTCGAGAACCACACCCTTTACCTCGATACATATCCAATGTTGGAGTCCATGCGTCTGACCAGATTGTATTTATATCCCACTTATCATCACGTTGCAGACAGTAGTCGGCAAGAGTTTTTGTAGCCCTTTCAACAGGCGAAATCAAGCCAGAATTTTGAATCACCCATTTCTCATCAGAGAACTGTCTGCTCAAAGAATGCTTAAGAATGAAAAAATTAAGTTCTCTATCTGTAGGCATACACACTTTGTTTGAAGCGCTAAAATAAGTCTCTGCCCAAACACATGTAATGGCGGAGTCTTTGCTGATAGAAATAATCCCGTCCTCATTTGGCCGTAATTTTATTGTGTCACCACATATAGTCAAGAAACAATAGCATGTGCTGTACGAATCGCCGTCCTCATACCAATTGACGCAGCCCTTAGACAATTCCAAGGTCTTAAATGTATATCTTCTAAAAGGATATTTAAAATATCCCATACTCTCCATAGAAAGTTCTTTGCGACCAGAGTTAAGTGTGATTGTGTCACCTGATTCTGATAAAGACCAAACGCCATGAGTCTGTGACGGGCCAAATAAAGGGTTGTTACTGTAGTATTTAAACTTGCAGTTCGGGTAAAACTCTATCGAGTAATCTTCAAAAAAATTATTCTCAAATGTGCACTTTTTGCTCTTCACTTCTTTTGGAACAAAATATCTGCCCACCACTTTATAATACCCTTTTTGACAAAAAGCTAAAGACGTAGACATCTGCAAGAAACTAATAACCATTAGGCTTAACAGTGATTTTCTTTCCATTGATTTTTTTCTATATAATGTTATTATTCCTCTTTTTAGAAGCGGCTTTAACCTGTTCCTCATATGTTACGTGTTCATGGATTCTATTTTGCTTCAAATCAAAGACTTGGTATCTAATGCCATTTTCCACAACAGATTGTATATTGAAAGCTTTGACCTCATCTGTCATGTCGTATAAATAACCTGCGTCACCTGTGAAAAAATCATAAGACAATTCTCCTGTTTCAAATTGATAGTAGCTGTTCACCTCCACTGGCAGGTTAGCCTGATTGAGCACCACACGCACATTGCCCTGATAGTCCTTGATGTAAAAATACAGCCCCCATCCTGCATATAGCCACAGGAGCACGGCGTGTGCGCCCCAACGGTTTTGATTAGCCGTTTTTTGATGTGGCGATGTGGATTACTGGCTGTCATGACACGAAAGGTTTTTGGAACGCTTATTGGCAAAGTTATGTAAAATTATTGAGAAACAGACCATTTAGTCCACAAATAATTCGTGAAAATTTGTGCTAATTTGTGGCTTGGCTTTAAAAACCACAAATTCCACGAATCAAACGAACATTTTGTTGCAGAGATTTTTTCCACCCACAAACCACCACAAATTCCCACAAATAATCATCTTGTTGAATCTCGTTGAATCCGTGTGAGCCTTGATGATATGCGATGATTCATGCCAGCCACAATAGGCGAGGGTGCATCACAACGTAGGGACATGCCTTCGGCATGTTTCGATTCAAACACCAATATATCATCGCATAGAAAACAAACCAAAAGAACCGTCCCTTTGGTATGCCTTGTAAGGGTGTACTACAGCAAGTAGAGCGCATCTTTCATTCGAATAATTTACATTCTTCTGGGTGTTCTAAACAGTCTGCTGTATTATAATTACTACCGTAAAAAGCATAAAACTCCGTTCCCATACCAATAAATGCTATCGCAAGCTTTTTATATTTTAATTTAGGGGTATTCCAAATGGCCACAAATATAGCAAAAGGAGAGTCTATACTACGAACATTCTCATCCATTATCCAGAATACTTCATCCCACAGCGTGCAGAAGTTCCAGTTATAGTCATCAATTTGTCGCATGCCCGAAAAATCATAAGCAACAGAGGAAATGCTTGGATTTCCATATTTTTTGACAACATCCTTTAATGTTTTTCCCTGTAAATTTAGTTTGCTGATAGGAATATATGGATATTCTGCGCCCTCAGTATATTTCCTGTAGCGATTATGATTAATTATGCCATCGTAGTTAATACCACTACGCAAAGATGATTCTTTAACCGAAACTTTAATTGAAGTGGGCTCCGGAATTGAACTCGATTTGCGACAAGAATGGAAAATACAAAAAGCGCAAAAAATCAAGGTTGATATTAATATCTTACACATTATTTTTGTTACCGACATCTCCATAAGCAAAAAAAACATAGTATTCACTATTTTTCAAATATGCGTAAATATTTAAATAACGTTGATATTTACCATTGTATAAAATGGCGAATTTCATATAAAAAACATAGCCCGTATAACGACTTTTCTTTATGGCATTAGTTATGCAATTTGGAAGACCATTCGCTGAAGAACTATATTTCCCTGTGTCACAATTATAAAACAACGTCTGCGACACGTAAAGGTCACTTCCGAAAGCAAGTCGCTCCAACAACGTATCTAATGGACATTGTTGGCTTCTTTTACTTATGAAAATGCTGTCGTTGACCAAATTTTTGTCTATACAGGTAATATCTGTTACAATTTCGCCATTAGATTTTGTTCGTTTAATGTTCTGCTGCTGTTCTTTGGGGGAGAAACAACATGAAGTGGAAATTGCGAGAATCAGTATGAATATAATTTGAACTATTTTTTTCATCTTGTCACTTAACGTTGAGCATTGTTAAAGTTGTTGTAAAAATACAGCTCCCCATCCTGCATATAGCCACAGGAGCACGGCGTGTGCGCCCCAACGGTTTTGATTAGCCGTTTTTTGATGTGGCGATGTGGAGTACTGGTTGTCATGACACGAAAGGTTTTTTTAAACGTATATAGGCAAAGGTATGCAAAATTATTGAGAAACAGGCCATTTTGCCCACGAATTATTTTTGTTGAATCTCGTTGAATCTGTGTGAGCCTTGGTAAATGGAGCACTCGGAGCACTCGGAGTAATCAGACACGCCCCACACGACCTTTTCACCCACCTCCGTGAGATTTTCCACCCACAAAGAAATCAGTGAGATCTGTGGAATCTGTGTGAGGCAAAGGGGATTGGTGGGGGGATTAGAGGGTGGGGAGGAGGCGGAGGAAGATTTGGCGGAGGCGAGGCTTGTCGGCGATGATGGTGCGGAGATAGGCAAGGCGTTGGGCGTTGTCGCTCTCCGGAATCCACAGGTGGAGATAGCCACCTTCGGCATATTTATTTTGGAGATGCTCCACCATTCTATTCCATTCGCCTTCCTCGTCGAGGTCGGGGAAGTGGCTGCGAGTGTACTGCATACAGCGCAAAATCACCGTTTCGGGAATGATTTGGCGGTCAGACTCTGCCACAATACGCCCATAGATGGTGCGTGGCGCATGTTTGCTCGAAGCGCGGTGGTCCTCGACGGCATCTGCCATGAGATTGATTTCGTCGGCGGTGAACCATTGGCGCAAACGCTCGTCGGCACGCATAAATATGGCGCTGTCGGTGTGATGGTGCTCACGCCCCTTTGCCAAGCCCACATCGTGGTAGGCGGCAGCCACCAGCAGCATGGTTTCATCCACTTCGGGATAATATTGCGCCAGTTTGTGACTTGTGCGCATCACAGCGTGAGCGTGGTCGCGCTGATGCCCTGCATCGAAGCCATCGTAGAGCGGCACAATATGAGTTTCAAGAAAATCTGCTATTTCGGAGTGGTTTGGTCGTTTCATTTCTGCTTTTTCAAATATTCCACAATGCCTTTTGCCGTGCAGGTGGTGCAATCCTTATTGGTGAGAATTTGCCTCATTCGACTGTAGCCATCGAGCATCTGTTTACGCTCGGCTGAATCAGCCAAGAGAGCCGTGAGGTGGCTATCGACGGCATCTGCCGAACAAAAATGCAACAGCAATTCGGGAATGATAGGCTCATCGGTCACGAGATTGGGGAGCGTAACATATTTGCCCTTGAGCAATCGGCGATAGAACTTATAGATAAACTTGCTGCCGTTCATGCGGTAGCAGGCTATTTGCGGTGTGCCCAAAATGGCTGTTTCGAGTGTGGCGGTGCCACTGGTGACGAGTGCCACACGGGCATGATGCACCAATTCAAACGATTTGCCGTGAAGCACCGGCACCTGCACGCCCAGCGGCTCAAGCACCTCGTCGTAAAGATGCTGGTTGATGCTTGGCGCACCTGCTATCACGAGTTGGTAGTCGGGGTGACGAAGTGCCGCCTCGACCATGGTGGGCAAATTGTCACGAATCTCCTTGCGTCGGGAGCCCGGCACAATGGCAATAATGGGTTTCTCGTCGTCGAGTCCATTGTCGGCTACGAAAGTGGAAAAATGAGTGAACTGCTGCGCCGCCTCGTCGATTTCCTTCACAGAGGGGTTGCCCACATATTCCACCTCGTAATCGTGTTTGCGGAAAAATGCCGTTTCGAAAGGCAGAATGGAGAACAGGCGCGCAATGTAACGCTTAATCTGCTTCACGCGATACTCCTTCCACACCCACACCTTGGGCGAAATGAAATAGAAGCAAGGAATGCCCTTATCGTGAGCGAATTTCGCAATTTTCAGGTTAAACGACGGATAGTCGATAAGAATCACGGCATCGGGTCTATTGTCCATTATCGCCTTCTTAGCCGTGGCCATAAAGCCGAGAATGGTGGGAAGATGCTTCAGTACCTCCACAAACCCCATGTATGCCATATCGCGGTAATGGATAAGCGGCCTCACGCCAGCGGCCTCAGCCATCATATCGCCGCCGAGAAACTGAAATTGCGCTTCGGCATCTTCCTGCCTGAGTGCACGAATCAGGCTTGCGCCGTGTATGTCGCCACTTGCCTCACCTGCTATGATAAAATATTTTGCCATTAATTATTAATCTTCTGTTTTACTATTTTTTACGACCACGAAAGAACGCCACTGCCAGCATCCCCAAAATGAAGCCCACAGCCACACCGATATACCACCAATCAGTGCCCGACTGCGCATCGGCTTGATCCTGCTCTTGGGCTACTTTTGCCGCTGCGGCATCTTCCTCCTCCTTCTGCTCGTCGATGAGCGCCGAGGTGGGTTCCTTCTCCTTATACGTCACTTCAACCAGATTCACGGCATTGCCACCGTGGCCCCTGCGACCCTGCGAAGTGAGCACCACAAAACGCCCATCGGCAGAGATGTCGAGCCCCACAGGATAGGAATCGATGGTGAGTGTAGCCACCTGCTTCATGGTGCGAGTATCCACCACGCAAAGTTGGCTGGCACTGTTGCACGCCGCGAAAGCGAAGTTGCCGCTTGGCGAGAGCGAAATGGTGCGCGCGCCACCGCCCACCTTACAAGTTTGCCAACCGCTGATAGGCGCGGTTTTGCCATTCATCGCCTTAATGGCTGCCTCCACCTTGGTGAGCGGCAGTCGCTGAACGATGCCCGCCGCATTCAGGCTGGCGTAGAGATAGCCATTCTTCACCACCAGGTGACGGGCATTCGACACACCCGTGAGCCTGCCCACATACAGCATTTTCTGCATATCAATCACGGCAATGCCGCCACCACCACCCATACAGGCGATGAGCATATAATGGTCGTCGGGGGTGAACACCGTGCCACGCAGCAGATAGCCGCTATTGCAGTCGCGGTCCACCTTTGTGGTCATACTCAAATTGAGTTTGAGTTGATAATCCACCACCACACACTTCACATAGTGCCAATCGTCGGGGTTCGGGCTCGAAATGTCGAGAATGCCCACCGTATTGTCGCCCCAATGCGTAACGGCAAGATACTTGCCACTGTGGGTGGTAGCCACCATCTTGGGGAGCGGTCCGGTTTCAAACACCTTAATGATGGAATCGGTGCGCGTATCAATCACCGAAATGGCAGAGGGGTCTTGCGCATTGATGTCGTAACTGCGGCGATAGTAGGGAATCCACAGGTAGCGGCCACGGTGCGAAAACGTGCTCTCCACTGGTCTGCCCCAGAAGGTGTTGAGGTTCTTCTTGTTCGTATAGTGGGTGAAAGGGAAAAATCCACTCTCCTTCGCCCAAAGATAGGCGTTGGCGGGGGTGAACTTATGATGAATCACCGCCAATTTCTTATTTGTGCGTGCATCATACACCATCGTGCGGCAGCCCTCCAGCGAATTGATGTAGTATTTCTTGCCGTTGGGGTGAAAATGCACCGATTTGGGCGACCACACATCGGTGTCGCGCAACTCTGGCTTCACGCCTCCGTAGTTCAACTTCTGCCCCACCACTTTCAGCGTAATAGAGCCATCAGCCGACTTCGCCACATCGCCTATTCGGGAATGGCGAACAGGCGGCACATTCTCGTTCTGCTGTGCGCACACCGCAAAAGCCATACAGGTGGCTATCATACAGCATAAGGTTTTGAAAGCACGCATATTTCTATTTTATTTTTTGATTTTTTTCAACAAATGGTACACCTCGCCCACAAGCATGATAGGCATTGTGCACAACAGGCACCACAGAATGGTGGTGAGCGGAAGTGGAGTGACTTGGAACATCAAGCCGCCAAATTCCACAATCAGAATTTGCACCACGAGTATCACCAAAGCCACGGTAAAGAACAAACCGCTGCCCTTGATGTTGTGGAATGCGGAGTGTCCGCTACCGAACGACTTGGCATTGAACAGATTCCAGAACTGCATAAACACAAACACCGTGAAGATGATGGTGCGTTCCTCCATCGAAATGGCACTCTGCAACATTCGTCCGCCTTCGCCCACGTTATTGAGCAGAAAATGCACAAACAGGCTTATCATAGCCACGGCAAATAGCACACCCACACCAATCACAAACTTGCCCATGCTGCGCGTGATGATGTTTGCCTTATTGCCACGTGGCTTGTCGCGCATCACCTCCACACTCGGCGGCAGCGAAGCCAGCGCCAGCGCGGCGAAGGTGTCCATAATCAGGTTCACCCACAGCATTTGTGTAACGGTGAGCGCAGGTTGCTTCTCGCTGATAAACGACACGATGCCCACGAGCAGACAAGCCGCCACATTCACCGTGAGTTGGAACACGATAAAGCGCTGAATATTCTTATAGAGCGAGCGTCCCCACATCACCGCCTTGGCGATGCTGGTAAACGAATTGTCGATAATGGTGATGTCGCTTGCCTCCTTTGCCACGGCTGTGCCATCGCCCATCGAAAGTCCCACTTGTGCGGCATTGAGCGCAGGGGCATCGTTGGTGCCGTCGCCAGTCACCGCCACCACCTCGTTCTGCTTCTGGAGCAGCGACACGAGGCGCGCCTTGTCGGCAGGGCGAGCGCGCGACATGATTTTGATTTCCTCGGCGCGTCGGGCAGCCTCGTCGTCGGGCAGCGCGGCAAATTCCTCACCGAGAATCAGGTGCGAATCGTTTTCATTTTCGGTCCACAAGCCCACCTGTCGGCCTATTTCCTTGGCTGTGCCTGGGGTATCGCCGGTCACAATCTTGATTTGTATGCCAGCGTCGATGCAGGTGCCTATGGCGTGCGGCACATCGTCGCGCACAGGGTCGCTGATAGCCACAATGCCCATAAAGGTCAAGCCGCCGAGGTTGGCTGCGCCCTCGGTGATGGGGCAAGGCTCATCGTCGGCAAGCACACGGTAGGCAAAGCCCAAGGTGCGCATCGCCTTATTCTGATAGTTGTGGAGTTCGGAAAGAATGTCGTTGAAATCAATGCCGCCTTCCACATTCTTGCAGTAGGCGCGTATAATCTCGCTTGCGCCCTTCACCAGCAACAGACGCTTGCCACCCAAAGCGGCGCACGACACCACAGTGGCCATATACTTGTTTTCGGTGGAGAAAGGCAACTGCGCCTCCACTGGGCAACTCTCCCTCAGCGAAGCGTAGTCCACGCCCTTATCCCTCAGCCACAGGAGCAAAGCGCCCTCGGTGGGATTGCCAATGGGCTGCGCCTTAGCCGCATCGCTGCAATCGAGGTAGGCGGTGGAATTGCAAGCCAAAGCGCAAGCCGCGATGTGGCTCTGCTGCGAATCGGATAGCGCGTCGCCGCCCTCAAGTCCATAGAAATGCATACGGAACACACGCATCTGATTTTGCGTGAGCGTGCCGGTCTTGTCGGTGCAAATCACCGTGGTGGCACCCATCGTTTCGCAAGCGTGCATCTTGCGCACCAGGTTCTGGTTTTGGAGCATACGGTGCATACTCAGCGCCAGCGAGAGCGTCACGCTCATCGGAAGCCCCTCTGGCACACTCACCACAATGAGCGTGACGGCAAGCATCACCGTCTCCACGAAATATTCAATAGTGGGCAGCAACTCAAACGACCAGTTCTCTGCCACGCCATACACTATCACACGCCCCACGATAATGGCGGCA
>OIXU01000407.1_pt1 | contig 15235 bp, 23 predicted proteins | sample 1587921 | NCBI WGS metagenome assembly OIXU01 (sample SAMN03283238) | human gut metagenome | biome: human-associated habitat; material: feces | host: Homo sapiens | place: Peru | collected 2012
CCGCCTCTCGGTTGACCGCCTGGAGTTCCGGCAGAAGTCCAAGCAGGTGCGCAACCTGTGGACACGGCTGCGGTATGTCGAGAAGAAACTGTACATCGAGCCGAGCGACGCGTTCAAGGAAAAGGAGGAGGACGGGGAATGACCATAACCGAGATAATGGCAGGAGAGAGGATTGACGGCTATGATGATGTCCGCTGCCAGTTCTGTAAGCACTGGACACCAGCCGTGGATCAGCCGTGGATAGGCCGCTGCAGGATGAAGGGTGACCGATGGTATCACGGAGACTGGGTGTGCATCAAGTTTGAGACAAAGGATGATGGTCAAGGCGAGGGTTAGGTATATGGCGAGGGTCGGCTACACTGTGGAGTGCCAGAGAGCTAAGTACAAGCACTGGCATCTGATAGGCACCCACACGGAGACCGACATCGAGTTCAGGAGGGCGCTGAAGGACGGCTCGGTTCAGTGGCTCGGGAAGGTGATCGAGCCGGAGTTTATGTTTTGATAGATATGGAACTGAAAGACTACACGGAAGAGCAGCTAAGGGCTGAGCTCAAGAGGCGTTATGACGAACGCCAAAAAGAGAGGGTGAGTATCAGGCGGTGTCGCCACTGCGAGTATATGCAGCGGTTCAAGGACTACGACCTCTATAATTGCCGCGTAAGGACGTTCACGAGGAAGAACAGCTTTGATAGGAATAATCCTATCGTGGTGCACTATTCGGTGAAGAAGTCCGACAAGGCTTGTGACAAATTCAAACAAGGGGATTTCGGGCAATACGACCCTGTCACAAAGGTTATACAAATAGCCAAGACAAGCAGGGGCCGGGGCGTGCCGCAGTCCTCTCAGCAGCAGATCTTCCTTCACGAGCTTGTCCACGCCATACTGAACACGATGCGTAAGGATGGCCTGTGTGACGACGAGTCTTTCGTCAATACTTTCGCCTCCTTTCTCAACGAAGCCATCAACACAATGAAGTAGGCTATGACGGTTAAAGAACTAATAGAAGCCCTCCAGCGGATGCCGCAGGACAGCGAGGTGGTGATGTTCGATGGCCTGAACAGGTACACCCCGCGCAAGGTCTATGTGGCCGACGGGGGAGGTGATGGTATCAAGTGGAGCGTGGTGATTGATTAAGGGATATGAAAGGGAAGTTAATATTGGCGCTTTCTGATGGCACAGTCATCAGAAGCAAACAGTTAGAGGTTGAGATGACATCGATGTCCACTACAAGTAACTGTGGCATCGCAATAATAGGAATTTCATTTCTTACGGATGACGCCAAGTTCGTGAACGCATTGCTTACAGAAATGCACAAATAAAAAAAGGCGACTATGAGTGACAGCAAAAAATTCCACAAGATACTGAGACCCGGTGACCGCTTCGGCTACTGGACGGTGCAGGAGTACATAGGCCTGCGCAAGGCGAGCGCGAACACAAGAAACCGCCTCCGGATGTACCGCTGCGTCTGTGACTGCGGAAGGACTCGTGAGGTGAGGGGGACAGACCTCACAAGGGGCGTGTCGCTGTCCTGCGGCTGCCGCAGGTGGGAAAGCAGGGATAAGTTCGAGAACGAGATGTTCGAGGAAAGGATGGCGGCCAAGGACGCAGCGTGTCACTCCGTGTTCAATGCAGTCGAGAAGCACGTGCCAAAGCCTTACGTCCCCGAACACTCGGAACAGTTCAATGATGACTGGATGTTCAAGGACAACACGCCTTATGTCCCGTATCATAAATCAAGGGCGAATAATCAATGAAGCGTTGCGGCCACTGCGGCAAGATACTCCCAGAATCGGAGTTCTACCGCGACAAGACACGGAGGACGGTCTTGACTGTTACTGCAAGTACTGCCGCAAGGAGAACAATATGAAGTACACAGATGCGGGTCAGGAGCGGCACGCCCAAAGGATGCGGACTGACTCGGAGTACAGGAAGAAAATCTTGGAATATTACAGGAGATACAATGCGAGAAGAAACAAGAATGGCCACCTCGGAGGCGGCCCGAAAACTGAGTGAGGACAAAGTACCTTACCTGTTTTTGTACGGTGACGGCAAAAGCGTTGACATTATCGCAAATATTGATGGCAACGGTCAGGAAATTGGTAACTTGTTGGCATCAATGGCCATATATGACAACGCATTCGCCAAGATGCTTAAAGAAGTCGCTAAACAGTTATAATTATATGGACACCGTTTACATAGCCATAGACCCCGGCTCAAAGGGGTGCGTGACGATGCTCGACCCTGACGGACGGATGGAGCACCACTTCATCGCATACGAGGACATGAAGGACATCCTCGATTCCGTAAGGAGGGTCAAAAAGGCGTACCCCCTTTGCCGTATCGTGGCTGTGATGGAGGAGGTCCACGCCGTGTTCGGCTCCTCAGCCAAAGGGACTTTCGCCTTCGGGGAGATCTTCGGATTCCTAAAAGGGATGATATTCGCGTGCGGCATCCCCCTGAACCTCGTCCCCCCAAAGGAGTGGCAGAAGGAGATATGGAGGCCGTGCGACAAGATCTACAAGACCGCCGACGGGATAAGAAAGGCCATAGACACCAAGGCCACGTCCATAACGGCGGCGAGAAGGATATTCCCCGACCGCGATCTACGCAGGACACCGTCCTGTAAGAACCCAGATGACAATCTCTGCGATTCGATGCTCATAGCCGAGTACGCGAGAAGAAAGAATCTTTGAAAAGAGGGACGGAATCCGCATAAGATTCCGTCCCTCTTTCTTTTTGTCATTCGCCGCATCGCGAGCAGAGGTACATCCTCGCCACCGGATAGGTCTTCCTCCCGATCTCACCCGCGAGGTATTGCAGCTCCTCACCGAACGGGTCGATGCCCAGAGCCTCGGCAATGTGCATCGTGACGTGCCCCTTCTCGTGGTCGTAGGTGTTCTGGAACTCGAACACCGATGTCGCCCTGCCTATCACGCAGACGGAAGACCTGGACCTGTAGGACGAGGCCGTGAGGCCGGAGTCCGGTCTGATGCCGGAAAGGATCCGCTCTGCGGCCCCGATTTTTTCAAGAGAGATTCCGGCCTCGTCCATAAGGTCAAGGATGGCGTCCGTGTCGCCGGCGACGGCATCATAGCAGAACACCACGTCCCACCGCCAACCGTCCAGTGACACGCGCTGCGCCGTCACAGGATGCCCTCCCAGTCAACGGGGATACCCGAACGCACCGTGTCGGCGTACCAGCGGTTGAAGATGAACCCGTCCGCCTGGTCGGGGTCGTCCACGACATCCTTGACGTACCTTGCAAGGTGCGCCTCGTCTGCGATGCTGGAGCCGAGGAAGTCCGCCTTTGCCATATTGGCGACGAACACGTAGTCCTGCCCCACGGCGTTCTCCAACGTCACCCCGTTACGTTTCAGCATGTCATCTACCTGGTCCTTGCTCCACGGGTCGATGCGCTCGTTCTTCCCCGTCGCGGGGTTCCTCTTGCGCATGAGGGAGGCCGCGAAGGCCTGCGCCTTGCCGTTGAAGTGCATCCCGTTGTGCCTGAGGTACGCCACCATCTCGGACGGCCTCTCGTCATATATGTCAAGCGGTTCCCTGTACATGTCGAGTCCTCCCGTCTAATAGCGGTACCGGCCACGACGCTCTCCAAAGCCGTCACCGTCATAGTCGTCACGCCAGCGGTCATCCCGCATCCGCGAAGGCTCTGATCCGCCCCTGCGCCTCATAGGGGACATAGACCTGTAATCAGCGTCTCCCCGGCGCTCACCGAAGCCGCCCTCATCCGACAACTCGCTGATGCAGTTCATCAGTTTGCCGCCCGCTGACAGCATCTCCTCCGCAAGTTCGGACATCCTGTCCACCTTGCTCTCTGTTATCTCGATTATTCTCATAATAGTGATGCTTTATTTAGAGACCTTGTTCAGCGCCTTGAGCAGCAGTTCCTTCATATCCCCAACGGTGTCCTCGATGCCGCCGAGTTTCCGCTCAAGGGTCTCTATCTTCTCCCTTTGTTCCTTTTCCTCGGCAAGCCTTGGGTTGAGTGTGCACATAATGGACTCGCAGGCCTCCAGAGCCTTCCTGTGGTAGTCCACGCTCCCAAGGACTTCCTTGCTTGTCCGTATCATATTCTCGACCTCGGCCACCATTGCGTCACGGCTCTCTGAGACCACGGCACCGCCGCAGGTGGCGATGACGGACGCGGACGGGATCTGCTTGAATGTCAGAAGCTCGTCCCCGACCTTCACGGTCAGATCCACCACCGTGTCCTGCTGGAACTGTCCCGGCATCAGCTGTGTGCCGAACTTCGTCACCGGGGAGGAAACGGACTGAACCACGCCCGTCTTTAGGGTCGGGGTGTCACCCTTTGTCAGGATATAGACCGTGCCTGACTGTCTCAATGCGCTGAACATGTCTCTGATTGTTTAATTGTTATGCAAGTCCGGTAAGGAGTTGCAGTGTTCCTGTTGAAGCCTCATAGTAGGCAAGATAGATGCCCGTGCCGCCGATGTCGTCCACCGCCACGGCCGTGCCGTCAAGAGTGGTAACGGGCTGTACGCCGGAAGCCACCGAAGAGAATACAACCGGGAGTGTTCCCGTTGTTCCTGACGGAATAGCCTGCGCAAGCCATACCGCGACAAATCCGCTGAAGTTCTTTGCGAACCGCGCGTCACTGGTGAAGTTGAACCTCACCTCCGTGGCTGTCACTGTCACGCTTTCGGACTTGACCCTCGGTATTCCGCCTCTGTTGGCCATAAAGTAGAACGGTATCATGATGTCTTGGGTTTATGGGCCGCCTTTCGACGGCCCCGTTGAACTTACAGCCAAGGGCCGTTTCCGATGACACCGGAGCCCGCACCAAGTCCGTTGAGACCGAGAAGGGTGGCCTGGCAAGGCGAAAGGTAAACGCCGTTCTGCGCCGGGACGACCTGCGTCTGCGGGAGCTTGCACTTGATGCCGTCAACCTCGGACTGCAAGGCAGCCAAGGCGGAGTTGAGCGGCGTGAACGCCTGGCTGATGTACTGCCCGATCTGCGCGGTCTGGTTCGCCTGCGATATCTGGCCAAGAAGGTTGGACCTTTCCTCCCGGAGCGCGTCTATCTTGTTCTGAAGCTCACGCTGCTCCAGCTGGCAGAACTTGTCGTTGATGAGAACGCTTTGCTGGTCAATCTTCGAGCCAAGCACGTTGGTCTGCTCTGAGATGGCTATCCTGCTCTCATAGCCCTGCTGGGTGGCGAGAAGACGGCTGTCGCAGCAGCACTGCGCAAGCTGTCTCTCTATCGAGCAGTTGCCGCTTTGGATGGCGTTGATGATGGCCTGTCCGGACATCCCGACCTGATTGCCGAGAGACTGGAGTTGCGTCATCACACCGTTGATGGCCTGTTGGATCTGGCCTGTCGAGCAGTTGAACGTGCTTGCCAACTGATCGATGGCGTTGCCGTTGCGGGTGATGGCCTGCATCACGAGATCCCTGCCGTTGTCGCTGTTGATGAGCGACGCAAGGTCAGCGGTGCCTTGCCCGTTGCGTCCGAGCCCGTTCCAGCCGTTGCCACAGAAGATAAGGATAATGAAGAAGAACCAGATCCAGTTCCCCATTCCGTTGCCCCAGCCACCGCTGTTGTTCATCATCGCGAGGACATTCGGGTCAACGCCCCTGTTCTGCGCGAGGTTGGCGAGCCATCCCCACATCCCGCTGTTGCCGGAACCGGAGCCGTCGCCGAAAACATAAGTTTTTGTCTCCATAACAAAAAAAAGATTGTTGAGTTTCGACCGTTATCGGTCTTGCCGCAAACTTACCCATTCGGCCGCCCGTAATTAAGCGATTCGTTCCCAATCAGTTCTCTAAATTATCCGCATTCGTTCCGTTTCCGTTCCGCCTCGCCTCGACGCGCCTCAGGCACATGTCAAGGCCCGGCGAGTTGTCCGCCCTCGACCGGAACGATCCAATCATCTTGCGGACGGCGCGCCCGCTGATGTGCAGCCTCTCGGCTATCTTCCCCGGATAATAGCCGCTCCTCCTGAGCGTCACCACGAGCAGGTGCCTCGCGTCCACGATCTCCTCACTCTTGGACTTCGACATTATGTCGCGCTCCGAAATCCCCGTGACCTCGCACACGTCACGCAGGACGCTGGCGAATATCTCTGACTTTATCATATCTTAAAAGGTTTTAATTTTAACGGTACGTGTAAATACGGGCGGATGGCATCCGACCCGATGAAACGGCCGCACACGCAAAAGAAAATCGGCGGTGCCGATATTTCAAAGAGCGTGCGGAGAATGCACGCCCGCTAAAGCCGGAGATAGAAGCCTCCGGTCACGCCGAGTCCGGCGTTGACTTTGCCGGAAGGCGCGACGAGGACGGACGGCCCGACAGCCACGCCGAAGCCCCAGCGTTTGGTCTCCATGGCATAGCCTTTTGTGATTATCTTGGTCTCTGGATAAACCTTGACATACTCCAGCTCGACGCGGAAACCGCTGACACCTATGTCATAGTTGTCGCCCTTGTAGCGGCTCGTTATTATCGGCACCTCGACCTCGACGGTGTCGCGGATTTGCAGGAAAACCGTGTCGCCTACCGATGTGATATCGTCGGCGAACCTCGCGAAAGCCAGTCCGGACAACGGGAGTCGGACGGTCTCCACCCTCAGAGGGGTGACGGAGAGCGGAGCCGGCCTGTAGTCAACGAACGTGTCGCGGATGACCAATGTGTCCACGCTCTCCAGAAGAGGGCGCGTGGCGCTCCGCCTTCCGCCGAGGAAGCCGAGTCCCAGGGCGAGCGTCAGCGCGGCCATGAACAACAAGGTCGTTTTCGGTCGTTTTCGGTCGTTGCCGGACACCATGCGGACGGCGGTGAAGTCTCCTCCGTTCTTGTTGCATCCGCATTTTCCATTCATATTACTTGTGTTCATGCAATTGCTTCTTTTATTCTTGTTCTATAGTCGTATCCGCCTTCTGGGTTACCTCGCATCTCATTGTCATCGTGGAAGAACCAGCAGGATACAGTGTGACATGTCCTGTTCTTTCCTCTGCTGTGCCATTTGCTCGCGCCACAAGGTCGGTTTCGTGGTCGCCGGATCCCTCGGTGATCCCGTCGCTGACAAAGCACCAGTCCGGAAGAGTCAGTCTCCAGCCGGCGCTGTCTTTGTCTGTTATATTGAAAACCACTCCGTCGCCACCAGCCTCAAATGCCAGCGTCGCCGGGAGATCCCAGGTGGCGGCGGTCTTTGCCGCCGACTGTTCAATCGTGAACGACTTCGAGTAGGTTCCCTTGCCGTCCGTCCTCGTGCCGGACACCGTCACCGTGCCTCTTCTCTCCGAAGACGACGTGTTGGCGGCGAAGGTGACCCGGACCTCCCCGCTCGTCTCCCCGTCGTCGTTGACGGATGCGGACGCTCCGGACAGGCTTCCGGTGACAGACGCCTCCAGTTGCCCTATATTGGCGAACTGGAACCTGTTGCCGACCGATGTGTCCGAGGCCCTTACATTGATGACCCCGCCGACATCGTCCGAAAAGGAGATGTCCGGCCCTGCTGAATAGGTCACGGCCACCGTCTTCTCCGCGTAGATGGCCGTGCTGTACGTGCTTGTCGCCCTGATGACAACGACCGAGGATGCCGCGCCGTCCTTGGCCGTGACCTCGCCAGTGGACTGGTTGATCGAGGCGTAGGCCGATCCTGACACTATGCTCCACGTTACGCCTTGATACTTCGCCAGCACGTCCGAAGGAGTGTACTGGACGGAGAACGTAGCCGAGTCTGAGAACTGGGACAGCCCGACGATAGATAGCCCCGTGAGCGGAGCGTCCTCTAGGGTGACAGTCTTCGTGACCGTGCCCTCGGATATGCTCACCTCGAACGTCTGCGTCTTGTACCCGGCCGCCGACACCTCGACTGTATGCGATCCGTAACTCAGGTCTTCCGTGACCACGCCCGTGCCTCCGTTGACGTTGACGTAAGTCCCGTCTATCCTCACCTTAGCCGTCGTAGGGGTGACCGTCAGCTTCAGCTTGCCATTGCCCTGCGCCGTGGTGCCCGTCACCTCGTCCCGTATCGTGTCCTTGTCAACCTCGTTCTCCACGTTCACGAAGTCGGACTGGTTGGAGACAAGGAACATCACCTTCACGTCGTCGATGTAGTTGGCCTGAACCGACTCGCAGTCGAAGGTGAAGTATCCGGCCCTGGTCTCCTTGACCGAGGAGACGATGACGTTGTCCGAGCTGGTACGTCCGAGCGTGGTGAGCATCACGACGTATCCATTGTCCGAGAGCCCCCACGCAGCAGGAAGCGTGACCTTGAACGTGCCCGTGCTCTGCCGCTTCACCGACAGGTCGGACGCGTCAAATGTATAGGATGGGCCCAATGTCGGTTTGGAACCGCAGTTGATGACCCCCTGCGCCAGCACCTTCATGTGCCTGCCGTACGCCTTGGTGGTCATGAGGTCGGTGCGCTGGAGCACTATCCAGCCGTAGAACCTCGCGGAATCCCCGTACCCGAGCAGCGTCACGCACTCCCTCGACAGGTAGATCTCCTTCTTCCTTATGCCGTCCTCCAGGAAGGCGCAATTTTGGTCGGACAGGCCGATGGCCGAAGCCCCGACCTGCTCCTCGCCGCCCCATTTCCAGTTGACTATCCTGATGACACGCCCGCTTTGGGCCGTGTTGCACGGTACCGTGTACGCTATAGGGATAAATCCTCCCTGCTGCGCTATATTGTCGCTGTAGTCTATGTCGAAGCTGTCCGCGGGGATGGTGAACGGGTTCCTCAGGGTTCCGATCACCTTGACATTCTCGAATGATCCGCCACCTGCCTCTATCCTGTCGGTGACGAGCGTCCCGTCCTCGTATATCCTCGTGTGCGCTCCCTTCAGGTCGTCCTCCTCCGCCGACCTGCTCCCGGCGAACACCATCAGTTTTCCGTGCGCCCCATCCTTCCCGAGATCCGACCCGTTGAGACCGGCCGTGACCGTTCCGCTCTCCGTGTCCGTGACGGCGACCATATTCGTCAGCACGAGGCCGCCGGCTATGGTGGTGGATCCGTCCCTGAACACCCCTTTCAGGAATTCGTAGTCGCTGACCGGGGCGTTGGAAAGGATGTCGTTCTGCGCCTCGAAGTACGAGCGCAGCAGGGAGTACGCCGTCTCCCTGAACGTGGGGGTCGTGACCTCCATCGCCGTGTCCGTGTCCGCCCACAGGGCGCACGCGCCCGAAAGGTAGGTGGACAGCGCCGCCGCCTTGGATGTCAGGTCGGCGGCCTTGGCCGTCAGCCCGTGGGCGGTCGCCTCGGCGTGCGCGGCGTGGTACGTGCCGGAACCGGAGAGGATGACCCCTCCGCCCTCCGACAGCACCCTGTAATATCCGCTGTCGGTGCCCGTGTCGCCGCTGCCGTCCTTCAGGTAGATGATCTGGAGCGTGTGCGTCCCGGCCGTGAGGCTGTACGTCTTAGTGACCTTATTGGCGATTCCTTGCTTCCCCTTGGTCGTTACGTCCGCCAGCGTGTCGGCGTTGGCCTTGGTGAGCTCCGTGGCCTCGTCCATCGCCGCCGCCACAAGGTAGTCGTACCGGCTCTCCGCGTCCGAGCAGAACTCCACGACCACATCGCACGCGGACCCCACGGAAAAGGTCAGCCTCGTGACCGTGTACCCGTTGGCCGTACCCGCGATCATCGACCTGTACCATCCCGCGAAGTCGGACAGCGCCGGTGTGGCCTCCGCCATCGCCGCCGTCACAACCCGCCAGTCAGCGCCGGAGACCGCCTCCCTCGACACCGAGCCGGGGTTCGGCTTTATGACGCCCCTGATGCTGGATATGGCCTGCATCGTCTCCCTTACCGAACGCTTCTCGACAAGCGCGAAGACGGTGTCACTCCCGAGCTTCGAGACGGCCGATGACGCGGAGTCCGCAGCCGCCTTGGCAGCGTCCGCCTTGGAGGCCGCGCCTATTATGTCGCCCTCAAGGTCGCTGACGTTCCGCTCCGTGCCGCCGCTCCCGAGGAACTTGATGTTGCCGCCTATCACACCGTTGACAAGGTCGAAGTAGGTGCTTCCGTCATTGCTGACTATCCTGTTGATTGTCATCCTGCCTGGGCTTATCTCCGTGAACCCGTACATCGGGGCGAACGACCTTCCTCCCTTGTACTCGGAGTTCAGGATGCCGACAAGGAAGTTGTACGCCCCGCCCCCTGCGTTCATCCTCATCGCCTTCTTCGACAGCGCGAATGATGCCGTGCCGTTGGCGGCCGCCTTGATGTAGAGGTAGTAATATGAGTCGGCGTCAAGGACATTGCCGTCATTGTCTGTTGTCAGTGTGGCGGCTCTGACCGTCCACCTGCTCCCCTCCGTGCCGTCCGCCCTGACCTCCGTCACGCCGACCGTCCTGTGGAGGATATATGAGAGTCCGCACTCCAGCCTCTTCGATGACGCGTTCCAGACTATCGGCGGGTCGATCTCCGTGTCCGATGTCAGGCTCTCCGTGAACCAATACTGAAGGCTGTCGTCCCCGACCACGGCCTGCATCGTCTGCACCGTTATGGGCTTTATGCTCTCGTCAAAATCGACATCAAAGGAATCCAGTGCCTCCCGGAGCGCGTCCGTAGTCTCCTTGACATCGCGGTACCGCCTCCTCGTGTAGTTCATACCTCCGGCCACATCGCCCTGCGTGGTCACGACATCACCCTTCACATCCCTGATGGATGACACGACCCCGCCCCTTGTCGGCTCATTCGACAGGGTGATCTCAGGACTGTAAGGCCTGTTGACGAACTGCGTGACTGCCGTTATCCTCACGCTGAACGCCTCGGGACTGAACCTCTCGTCCGTGAACGAAATGTATCCTCCAGGGACTATGTTGCCTCCGATGGAGCCCCATCTTGACTTGCTCCATATCCCGTCCATCTTCCCGCTTATGCTGAACCTCGGCTGGCAGGAGTCCCAGAGGTACGCCACGGCCTTGCGCAGCACCTCCCACTCCGCACCCGTGTGGGTGTCCTGGTCGTTGATGTAGGACTGGGGGAGCGAGCAGTGGAAGACGATGTACCTGTCGCCCTTCACCGGGGCGAACGAGGCTGACGGCATATCCACCTCGTCAATCGTGGCCGGAACGATCGCGAAGCGGTTCACGACAACATCCGCCTTCCTTTTTGTGAAAGCCACATCGAACTCCCTCCCCGCCAGCGCTCCCGTCTGGAAGATGACCGTCATCGTCTCCGACGTGGCGCACTCGGCATAGTCGAGCGCCAACGGGATGGTGTTGTCAACGAAGTCGTAAAGGTTCTTGGCGGCGTCAACCACGACGACCTCCGAGACCGTGCCGACACGCCTCGGGTATATCTCGGAGCAGTCCAGAGCGCCATCGCACTCTGATGTCGCCCCCACGAGGGACACGGTCGCGCCGTCAGAGTCGGTGGTGAACGCCTTGGCCTTGGACGAACTGTACCCGCTCTCCCAGCTGAACTTATCCCCGTCAAACCCGACCGTCACCCCCTTGGGCATCATCAGGGTCTTGGCCCCGTAGGAGGAGAACACTATGTTCCTGTCACCACCCTGCACGAAGAGCCTTGACAGCGGTATCTCGTCGTTGTAGTTCCTGCGTTCCACGCCCGGAAGGAAGCCTTTGCCCTTGCCGTAGGACATCGACACCGGGGTGGCCTTCCCGTGCTCCACCTTGCCGAGGACGATCTTCTTTCCTATGATCTCCCATTCGGTCTCGAATCCATCCGCCATCTGCTGCAAGGCCTCCTTGCAGTTGCAGAAGTCGTACCCGATGGTCTTCTGCACCGAGGTGTCCACCGTTGACTCCGACGACCATCCGCTCCGCTTGCCGTTCAGGCACCTGACGAGGAGGTCAAGGTGCGTGGTGGCCGGGCCCGTGACGAAGAACTTCAACCGCCTGTCGTCAGGATTCTGGTAGATGGCCGTCTGGAGCAGCCCGGAGTAGGTCTCCATCGTCAGCGTGTACTCCCAGTTCCTCGTGTGCTGGAGTTTCAGCGACTCCGGCTTCAAAAGGTAGTACGTCACGTTCTGGAAGACGCAGTACGCGCCAACCGGAATCTCGACGAAGGATGTCAGGGCGAAGTACAGGGTGAGGTCGTCCCTCCCCATTATCTCACGGTAGGCGTAGCTTCCGTCGTCAACCTCTATGTCAAGCAGGACAGACCCCGCGGAACTATATATCTTCATGCGATTCTTTAATAAAGTCCCCCGCGCCTCCCGGCGGGGAGGACTGAATGAACAAAAAAATTAAAACCAAGAGTAACAACCGCCCCGATTATGGCCGGGGCGCGGCCATGATCCGTCAGTCAAGGATCTCCCAGTCCTCCAGAAGGATATCCGATTGCGACGGAATCCATCCTGTCAGCACAGCCTTCCTTCCTGTCGAATCATGGGTGAACATGCAGATGGTGCCAAGCGCGGGAATCTCGCCTCCGTTGCCTTCGGCAAGGCTTTTAAGGAGAGGATCCTTGCACCACTCCGCCTTGACGACAGCCTCTGGTTTGAGCCATAAAAACATCCCTTTTCCGTTCCAGCCCTTTCGGGCAACTCTCTTGCCCTGCTTCAGGGCCTCGATAGCTTTTCCAAAATCCATAATAAAATAAATAAAATGTTGATTAAATGTCTTCGATCCGGCTATAATCCGGCTATAAATCGGCTATAAATCGGCTATACTCATCGTCTCACGCCTCCGAGCCTGTCAGCCCACCGCTCCGTCCAGAAGTGGGTGTAAGGCTTGTACTTTTTCCTTCCGCAAAGGTCGTAGTGGACGGCTGCGTGGCAGAGTGACTGCAAACCTATGAGCGGAAGATAGAGCGGCCCGAGCATTCTCGACTGCCTGACATGGCCGAACTCGTGGTCCACTGTGTCGTGGCTCGCGAACCAGTTTACCACGACATATTCTCCCAGCGCCACCGCCTTCCCGCTCCCGATCGAGGATGTCCGCAGATACCTGACCCCGCGGATGAGCTGACGGCTTGACTTCCCATGAGCCTTCCTCTCGTAATACATCCACACCGCCTGCCCGGCGATGTTCTGCGGCAGTTGCCACGCCCACAGAAGAACGTAGGCCGCTTTCTTTAATAAATTTCTCATAATCCGTCAATATTTTTAATTGTTAAAAACCGACAACTTACAGAGCCTTGTACTCACTTGTGGCGTCAAAGCACGGGCACGCCTTCCTGGCGAAGTCCCTGTGGCCTCTTATCTCCGCGTTCGGGTACCTCGCCTTCAGATCCTTCAGGAGCTTCGTGAGAGCCTCCCTCTGCGCGAGCGTCCTCGTGTCCTTGGCCTTGCCGGACTTGTCGAGACCTCCCACGTAGCACACGCCCACGCTGTCCGCGTTGCGCCCCTGGCAGTGCGCCCCGATCTCGTTCTCCGGCCTTCCGGCGTGGACCGTGCCGTCAAGGTAGACGACATAATGGTAGCCGATGGTGCGGAACCCGCGTGCCTTGTGCCACCTCGTTATCTCCTCGTTCGTCACCCACCTGCCCTCCGGTGTGGCGGTGCAGTGCACTATGATGTAGTTAATCTTCCTTGCCATCGACCTTGACCTCCTCTTTGTTTTCGGATTCCTCCGCTTTCTTTATCGTTATCGCCCCCTCGATGTTCGCCCCGGTCTTGGCCTCGACCACGGCCTCGATGACCTTCGCCGCGTCAACCTTGACCCCGGCCTTGTGGCCGAACTTCCAGAAATACCAGTTCTGCGCGATGCTTATCAGCTCCACGCCGATGACCACGAGCATCAGCCCCGTCTCGATGACCGTGTAGCCCGTGGCCACGGCGAGGCTGGAGGCCAGCACCGCCCAGCAGAAGTACTCCACCGCCTTGCCGACCGTGCGGCGTATCGCCCGGCTTATCCTGATCCGGTCGCCCTTGCGCCGGGCGGCCCTGATGCCGAACACGAGGTCGATCAGGATGACCACGGCGGCGATGACGAGGTACGGTAGCATCCTCTCGAATGATTGTTGGAAAAACAGCAATAGTGTGGCCGATATGCCCGTGCCGACCACGACACTCCCCGCGGAAGCCTCGTCCGAGAGGATGTGGGCGTTGAAACCGTCCATCACACTAAGTCTGTCTTTTTTATTTCAATAACGAGCGGCAGGTGGTCGGACATCATGAACCCGTCGTTGGCCACCCCGCACGAAACCACTGAAAGGCCGAAGGCGGCGCAGTGGTCCAGGCTTCCGGGCGACCCCGTGAAGTTGTGCCTGAACGTGACGTCGCCGATGTCCTCGACCTCCTTGCCGAGCCTCCCCGCTACCGCCGCCGGGGAATGGTTGAAGTCCCCGGCCATCAGGCACGGCCGCCTATCCGCCTCCCTCCGGAGCCTCTCCCACACCTTCCCCATGCACTTTCGCCACGTGCCGTGGACGTTGATGACGCGCACGCCTTCCACCTCCGCCGCGTTGTGGTGGATCGCGAACCACAGCGGACGCGCCTTGATCCCTCTGCGGACGTAGATGTGGTGGGACGCGGAAAGGCCGACGCGGCGGTAGTCTTTCGGAATCCAGAGGTTAGCCGGGAACGACAGCTCCTGGAGGCAGAGGACGTCCGGGGACTCGTCGGTTATGAACCTCCTTATCCTTTCCATCCTCCTGCGCCACCAGCGCGGTGACTTCCTGTCCGTGTCCCTCGTCCAGACGCGGCAGTTGAGCGAGACCACCCTCATAGCCGTCCCTCCGCCGCCTCGGCCGAAACCGCGTCCTCGTCCTCCGGGACCTCCGCATCAAGCACGGCCACCCCGGCCTCGGCCTCGTTAATCTCTTTTCGCCAGACCTCTCTTTGCGAGAGGACGGCGGCGTACTCCTCCTTCGTGGCCGCTCCCTCCGCGATCTTTGCGGCCACATAGTCGGTTTCCTTAAGCTTCGCCTCCCTGTCTCTGACGAGGGAGAACAGGACGTTCCTTTTGTCCTCGATTTCCTGTCTTGTCATTTTTCTTCCTTTTGTCTTTATTGAACTTGAAATGATATTTCCTCTTCAGTATGTCATTGTGCTTATACCCCTCGTTCGCTTCGAAGCATCTGCGGTCATCGTTATAATGGCAGTATTTCTCCCACTTCGGACTGACCTCATCGACAAGGTCTCTGATGACGCCATAGGCGTTCTTGTGCTTGAAGTTCCCCAGATAGCTGTTGATGCTGTCCAGGAAGTGGCCGAGCATTGACGGATACACAAGCCTGTTCCATTTCCGGATGGTCATCTTGCAGTTCCTTACGGCCCTGTCGCTTGCATAGATTCTGTCAAACTTGATTTTCGCACCCAGAAAAGTGACGCCCTTGCTGTAGTG
>OIXU01000409.1_pt1 | contig 15145 bp, 17 predicted proteins | sample 1587921 | NCBI WGS metagenome assembly OIXU01 (sample SAMN03283238) | human gut metagenome | biome: human-associated habitat; material: feces | host: Homo sapiens | place: Peru | collected 2012
TATAATCCGGCAAATCCACTTTCTGGTGACGATACGTGTCGAAATATGCTGTGTATACATCCTCACGCGTCATTATCCTGTCCAACGTGCTCTCAAGCTCATAAATATATTCTACTTCATCAATTCCTGATATTTCCTCGGCTTCCTCCATAGTCACCTTTCTGCCGTACCAGCGCTCCATCGTAGGGTCTGCCTCCTCTATAAAGAGCATCGTCTTAGCAGGCTCTACACATTTATCCAGGACAAGGACCATGTTGTCACGTCTAAATCCGGTCAGATAGAAGAAATTGCGGTTAGCCTGTGCTGTGAATAAATCATACTCATCTGCACTCACATGGTGCTCGATGCCAGAGTACAATATTGCTATAGAATTGTCCTCCATCTTGTCTAAAATTCTTTGTCTTCTGCTTTCAAAATCCATTTTGCTGCCTCTTATTCTCATTATTTGTCATGCCTGTTCAAAACATGTCACTGACATTCATACGACCTTACGTTATCACACTATGAGTATTATTACAAGCCATTTGCTCCCGCTACTTGCACACCTTTGTAATAATGTTTTTATATCCTTTTACTATTCAAAAACTCAACAAGCTCATAGACCTGTCGTTACCGGATTTGAGTATGCGATTTTGTACCCATGTTTCTCTATTACTACTATCACAATATAACAACGATCAATCGAACAATTCAACTGATTTCAAAAAGGATAATTAAATATTCATTACTTGTATTATAGCACCATACAACGACATTTTCTGTCGTTGTGCAAAATTTTTATCAAATATAGCCATCCAAATTTATCTTTCATCCCTCTGCTTCTTTCCCCGCAATTTTCATCTTTCTTTTTCAGCTTCTAATTCCATACATTCCTCCATATAAAAGGTTCGTGCCTGTTCATCTGGTACACGCATCAAAAGGCGATAATGTGATTATGAATGTGCGCTTTGTCAGTAATTCTTGTTGTTGCCATGAAAAACAATCATCCTTATCTTTGAATTATTGATGCAAGTTTTCCGTATTACTTACATATAATATAATTGGGACAGGGCAATATCCCGTGGAAATTCTTGACTTATCCACACGGATATGCTACACTGTCCACAGTGATCAGGTTGCAGAAACTCGTGATGCCTGCGACCGGAAGGAGGACCTGCGGGCCCTCCTTTTTTTATTCTATTGGGGGGTGCTATGTTATGCCATTTAAGCCAATCAAACCTTTTCTGACCTATGGCGAGCAGATAAACAAATTAACGGTGGATAAAGGTCTGACTATTGCTGACACACGTGCCGCCCAAATTTCATTAGAGAATATCGGATACTATCTCTTTATACATTTGACAAGAATTTACGAGAGTTAGTATTCAAGTATATATGCCGTATAGAACAGAAATTGCGTTCATTGATTTCTTACGGATTTTCAGAAACCTATTCACCAAACGAAACTGAATATCTAAATGCTGCAAATTATAACAACACCCATAAAAACGCTGCTGGAATACATAAGCTGCTTCAAATGCTTACCATTGAAGCACGATCAAACACCAATCATCCGTATGTTGTTTATCAAAGGACAACCTACAACAATGTACCTCTTTGGGTTATTGTAAATACCTTGACCTTCGGGCAGCTTTCTAAGATGTATTCTTTCTTAAAAACTGGTGTACAGAGCAAGATTAGCCGTTCTTTCAACGGTGTAAGTGAAAGGGAATTGGGGCAATACTTAAAATCCCTCACGCATTTTCGTAATGTTTGCGCTCACAACGAGAGATTATTTTCGTTCCGTTGCCGTCTTGACATTCCCGATACTGTCTTACACAAGAAACTGGGCATTCCCCAGACAGGCACACAATATCTAAACGGCAAAACAGATTTGTTTGCAGTTATCATCGCATTCCGCTATTTACTGCCTAGTGAGGACTTCCTCATATTCAAGCGAAGCCTTACCGGGTTGATTGATGACATTGCACATAACTCACACACTTTGACTGAGGACAAGCTATTGAATGCAATGGGCTTCCCTGCGAACTGGAATTCCATTACGAGATACAAGTTGTAAATAATGTTGTTTTAAGAAATCCCCGAAAACTCGATGTTTTCGGGGAAATTTGCTCTTTTCTGATATTCGGTTTGAATTATCTCTTCGATAATTGACCCCCAGCTCCTGCAAATCTTTAGCGGCAGTCACAGCATCCACATGAAAGCGTTCCCGGTAATGCTTGTTCATCTTTTTCGGTGAGCCGGTATAGGTGAGCAGCCACTGCTTGCCTTTTCGGAGGCGTGCTTCCTTTCGCTCAGCCTTCGTCAATTTCTTTTTCTTTGCCATTTGTGGAATCTCCCGGATTTTTTCCTGATGACTTTAAGTTGCGCTTTTTCGGTGCTGTCAGCTCATAGCTCAAAGAAAGCAGATTTTTGATAGCATCATCCAGTTCCGGTTTGCCAAGCTGAATACTGAGCTATTTTTCCTTGTTCATGTGATAGGCCGGAAAATAGCCGTCCTGCCCGCGAAGAGAGCCAATCAGCAGCGGATCTCTTTTCACATTAAGGACATCAATGATGCCTGCCTCCGGCAATCCCAACTTATCAGCTGATACTTCCAGAACTACACCATACCATTTATTATTGTCGTGTCATCTCTTAAGTTAATTTTTTACGATAAAATCTTGTACGCTTGATATATCGTGGGATACTTATCCTGTACACTCGCATAAATTCAAGAATGTCTGCCAAATCAAACGATTTCTCTTTCGACCAGTCAGAATATTTCCTATGCTGAACCAGCCATACCCCAATCATATAGTAATCCAATGCATCCTCGTCATCTTCGCTCTGAATATCGTGACCACAGAGAAACCGGTACTCAATCGTCGATTTTGGATAAAGCCTACGGAAACGTGCTTTGGATGCTTCTATATCATTCTTTGTCCATTTTCTATACACTCAGCAACCACCCCATCCTTTGATTTAAGACAAAAATCATTCAATTCTCATACCATTCCTTTTATGCCAGTATCTCAGATGCAATCATTTCCGGATAAAGACTATAATATCGTCTGCAAACCTTCTTGAACAGATTCAGCATTCTATCATCATAGCATACATCAAGCATGTAATCCAACAGATGTTCCACTTCCCCTTCGGATGCGTTTTCTGCAATAATTCTATCTACATGCGGCTTATAGTAATTATAAGACAGTTCACTTGCATCTTGAATTCTCTCTACAATCGCGTTTATATCTACATCCATCTTTGCGACTTGCTCCCTGAAGTTCAGTCCAGATTACCTCCTGCTTCGACCAATATAATAATATCACACTCCATGTTTCTTGAACAGATGCAAGTAGCCACCGATAGTTAATCGGTGGCTGCTGTGATTATAGGGCTAACGAGTGCTGCATTGTCACCGTTCAACGGAGATACACTGTCCAGCAAGGTTTGACGCACCTGCTTTTGCCAGTAGTAGAATTGGTCTTCGCCAATACCACGTTCCTTGCACCATGCGTTGACTTTCATCCCGCTGGCTTTCTGCTCCTTGATGAGTTCGGTCCACTGCTGAAGCATGACCTGACGTTTTGCTTCCGATATTTTCATGGCCTGTCCTCCGACGCTGAGCCAATCTGCTTTATTGCAAAGTGACTCTGAAAACTTTCAAAACTCTGAAAACTTGAACATTAGTTGACTTAAGTTTTGAGCTTTCACTTCAATTTAAAAGTTTACCACGGGGGAAGGGGTAAAGTCTAACCACCGTTTTATTGAGCGCTTACATTGAGGGAATGCCTCGGCCTTTCTTTATTCAGCATCACACAGCTTATTCAACAAAGCATAACACTCTTCATAAGCCTCTTCATCAAGTAAATGATATGGTTACCACAAAGGGTTCAGTCGGCTGAGCAATCTCTTCCCACTTCGCATAGAGGATGGTATCGGCTGTGATGGCAGTGTTCTCAAAATCGAACGCATAACCCAAATCTATAAATCTGTTATTCGCGTCGTAGCTTCCTGCATACCAGCCCTGGAAGGTATAGCCCGTTTCGGTGGGGTCGACAGGCTTCTCTGCCTTGTCGCCCGCTTTCACATGCTGAAGGTCAACCGGCGCTCCGTGACCCTGCATGTCAAAGGATAAGGTGTACGTTGGCTGGTAGGTGTTGGTAAACTCGGCAGCCACACCCGAAGCTGGGCTTCCGATACTCAATTTCAGCTGTCTGTCGATCTTTACCGTATAGTTGTAATGTTCATTTAGAGCTTCAAAACCTTCATCAAATTCTCTTTCGATGGTAACCGTATGGCTTTCTTCGGAGTATATCCAGCCGTCCACGCCGCCGTTCTTTTCGGTCAGGGTATTGTTCCGCCTTCATCCGCCGCCGAAGCCGTCACACTGACTGCCAGCAGCAGGGAAAGCACCATGCATGTCGTTGGAATGGAGAATCGTCAGCTTCTTCAGATTTTTCATGCTTCTTTTCCTCCTTCTTCCATCAGCAGATCCATAAAGCGCTCGGTAAACAGCGTTTCATCTACTTTTTTTATAACTTCTGCATTAAACCGGCTGATCTCCGGCATCGCCTCATAGGTACGGCCTTTCTGGTAAAAGATCACCTGGCCATAGGCATGCCCCGGCTCGGTACAGCAATGACAGTGGCATGCCACCTTATCCTGAACAAATTCCGGCCATACTGCAGCTGCCATGGCAATGGCATCGGGAAGATCCACCATATGTACCCCTCTGGTATCCAGATTGAACCGCAGCAGCTTGGATGTGGCCCGCTCCAGGAACTGCGCCGGCTTGGTGCCATGGGCCAGATAGGAAAGTTCATAGCGATCCAGACCGATATTGCCGGCACAGAGATCAAATCCGGCAATCGTCACCGGAATTTCCAGATCCAGCATCAGAGCATAGGCTTCTGCATCAATAAATACATTGAATTCTGAAACCGGTGTTGCATTTCCAAATCCAAAGCCCGGTGTTCCCATGGACCAGATGTGTTTCACCTTAGACATGATCTCACGATCGGTCAGAATCGCCAGTGCAATATTCGTGGCAGGTCCCAGCACAACCAGCTCCACCTCATTCGGGTAGCGTTCCACCTGCTCCAGAATAAATTCCACCGCACGTTTCTCTTCGGGTGAGCGTTTGGGATGGATGATATCACAGTCACCCATGCCATCTTTTCCATGGACACTGATCGTTTCGTGTCGTTCGCGGAACAGTGGACGCTTCGCTCCCAGATAAACCGGTGCATCACTTCCACATACCTCGAGGGTCATCAGTGCATTGTCCGTTGCCTGCTTAAGCCCTACGTTTCCAGCCACAATCGTCACACCCAGAAGATCTATCTCCTCACTCAAAGCAGCGATCATAAGCGCCGCAGCATCATCAGAAGCCGTATCCGTATCGACAATAAACCTTCTCATTGTTTTCTCCTTTAGCCCATGGCCTCCTGCCGCGCAAAGTAGACGGTGTTGACAAGGCTCAGGTAGCTCTCCTGACCGTCCAGATAGACCTTCAGGGCAAGGGTGTCCTCGTCCTCCAGCGTGACAGCGTAGCGGGAGCCGTCCTCCCCGGTAAAGGTAGCGTACCACTCCTGATTGGAGCGGAAGGGTACCTCCGGGGTGCCCTCCTGATAGAACAGGTCGGCTTCCTCCACGTTCAGCTCCGGGTAGGGGGTGATGTAGCTGGCGGTCAGGGGCAGCTGGTCGCCCTCGGTGTCGGCGTCTGTGGGCAAAAAGCACATCCGGTCGGCGTCTGCGGGGTCGGTGTCAAAAACGCCCTCGTCGGTGTCGCGGTAGGTCTCCAGCCAGTTGCCTTCCAACGACCACGGACTGGTAGTGGTCTCCCAGTCGTCCCCTTCCGGGTAGATGGTAAAATCGCACACGCCCTCGGCTTCCACCACATGGCCGTTCTCGCCGGAAAGGAAGGGGCTGAATACCAGCTCTTCGCCGGTGCTGGGGTACAGCTCCACCTCGGTGTTGGGGGCGATATCGCTGATGTTGCACAGCAGCAGGATGGGCTGGCCGTCCTCACTGTAATAGAGCTGTTTGCCGCGCTGGAGCGGGTTTTCGGCATCGTCTGTCAGGCTCGTCTCGTAGACGAACAGGGTGGCATCCGGGTCCTGCGGGAAGATGCAGTACAAATCGCACCCGCCATCCGGTGCCACGACCCAGTGATCCTGCGGGATGTCGTAGACGAAGCCCCACAGATCCCGCAGATCGGTCTGGCTGTCCAGCACCTTCTGCACATCGGTAGTGATCTCATAGGAGCCGCCCAGATACAGCACACAGGCGCGGTATTCGTCCTCCCCTGCCAGAAGGCGCATGTAGGTCACGTCCTCCGGCTCGGTGTACTCCTGTTTGGCGGAGGGCGATGCGATCATGTTGTCTCCGTCCAGCATTTTTTCGGGCTTGGAACTGGGGGTGCTGCTGCCGCTGCCGCAGCCTGCCAGACCGATGGCCAGCGCCAGCAGGGCGGCCAGAAGCTTCAGGTTTTTCATAAGTTCTCCTTTCTCATGCCCTGCCGGGGCGCACCTCAGGGGGCAGCGCCGGGCGTTGGGTGTTGGGAAAAATCGTCTACGCCCTCCACCGGCACAGGGCGGCTGGTCTCGGCGGAAAGCTGCGGGTTCCAGTCCAGCGGGCGTCCGGTGCTGCAATAGACCGTTACCATGGTGTCGGTGTCCTCCCTGCTGCCGTTGCACAGCAGCAGAATGGGCTGGCCACCCTGCCTGCCGTAAAGTTCTTTCCCCAGCTGCGCGGGATACGCGGGGTCCTGTTTTTCATAGACAAAAAGCGTATCCTCCCTGCGCACGGCAAAGATGCAGTACAGCTCCCGCCCGCCGCCCGGCGCTGCGACCCAGCGGTCTGCCGGGATGTCCGCAACAAACTGCCACGGCTGTTCCGGTAAGCTGTCCAGCACGGCGTGCACATCGGTGGTGCGCTCCGGGACGCTGCCCAGATAGAGCACCCCGGCAAGCTCTCCGTTTTCCCCTGCCAGCTGCCGCATTGCGGCAAGCTGCTCCGGCTCAGCAGAATCGGCACCGGAAGCCGCTGTGCTGCTGCCCTGCCCGGTGCTGCCGGGGGCGGGGCGGACGGGGCTTCCGTCCACCGCACCGCACCCTGCCAGACCCAGTGTCAACGCCAGCACAGCGGCAAACAGCTTCATGGTCACGCCCTTCATCTTACGCCCACGGGTCGGCAGACGCCGGGATGCGGATACCGGTCATCAGGTATTGCTCCCACAAGAACCACTGCCCGTCGCCCTTGCGGCGCAGCTTGATGGGGCGGGGGCTGTCGGCGCCGCCGCAGGGGATGAACAGCTTGCAGTAGCCCTCCTCGGTGTTGGAGGTGTGGTTGCTGCCCACCAGCAGGGTGAAGGGCTGGCGGGGGGTATAGCCGTTTTCCGGCGACGCACCCACAAAGTAGGAGAACGGGATATAGCTCTTGCCGTCCCGGAAGCGGTCGTTCAGGAAGGAAATCTCCTGCCCGTTCAGCGGGCGGGGGCCCCGCAGCCAGTTGAGCATCTCCAGCCCGATGTTTTTATCGGCACCGTAGGCGCACAGTGCGCAGACGGTGAGGGCTGCGGTCTTAAAGGGGGTGTCCAGACTGGCCTCCGGCAGTGCCTGCATCTGGGCAAGGCTTTCCGGCAGAGCCTGAAAGGTAAAGGTGACGGTCTGGTTTCCACCGGCGGCGGAAGCGGCCTGCTTCATCTTATCAAAAAGTCCCATGAAAATACTCCTTTCTGTTTCAGCTGTGAGGGTTCAGCTCCGGTTCGGGTCATGGCGGGGCACGGTCCGCCTGCGGACGATCTTCTGGTTCAGGTCCAGACTGAGGTTTACAAAATAGCCGTTTTCAAAATACCATGCAAGGTCTTTGGGGTCCATGCCAACGCTGTTGCACAGCCACCGCAGGGGCACCTCCGGCCCGGAGTAGCTCTCCACCCTGCGGGCGATGGTTCTTGCATGGTAGCGGCGTTTTTCGTTGCGTGCGAACAGAACAAGGGGCACTGCGCCCACCACGATCCAGAACACATACCCGACAACGTGGGAGGTGTCCTTGACCTGCAGGTCCAGGCAGAGGGTATACAGCCCGCCGACAGAGCAGAACACGCAGAAGGCAAGCCCCGCGTTCCGCAGCCATTTGAGGACACGGGGAATCTCGCCGCGGGCTTTTTCCGAAAGATAAGGGTTCATGAACATACTCCTTTCAGAACGAGCCGCCTCCGCCGCCGTGGGTGGTGCCGCTGGAAGAGGTGTGGGTGGAGCTGCCGCCGGAATCGCTGGAGCTGGACTCCTTCGGCCGCTCGGTGCGGTGCACGTCACGGTACAGGAACAGCTCCCGGCTGTTGGTCAGGTTCATGCTGCCCTCCCGCACATAGCTGGCGGCGTTCTCCTGGAACGCCACGCTGCGCAGCTGGCTTTTCATCACGCCAACGACGACCCATGCCAGCACAAGGCCGATGCCCAGCGCAAGGAACAGGTACATGAGAGACAGCGGCTCCCGGGGCAGGTTATTCACGTCATAGGGGTGGCCCGCCCGGGCAGCGTCGATGTAGGTATCCGACCACTGGACAAAGGTGCGGAAGGCACCGGCGTAGTCTCCATCGGCCATGAAGGGGGTCATCTGCTGGCCAAGGTACTGGATGCCGGCATCCGTAAAGGCGGTGATGCCGTAGCCGCAGGTGGAGATGTGCCATTTGCGGTCGCCCACGCTCACCAGCAGCAGCACGCCGTCCATATCGGGGCCGTAGCCGAACTGGCAGAAGTCATACAGGTCATCGGCATAGGCCTCCATGCTGTCGTAGTCCACGCTTTCCAGCGACTCGATGGTGGCAATGGTCACATCGAAGCTCTGGCGCAGGCTCAGCTCTTCCAGTGCGTCCTCCAGCTCGTTGTCCTCGTCCTCGGTCAGCACCTCAGCGTCGTCGAACATGCGGTAGTACAGGTCGGCAAAGCCGCCCTCTACCGCAAAGGCCGGAACAGCCAGCGCCGCCGCAAGAATCAGTGCTGCCAGCGCCGCAAAGAGGGAGTGCAGTCGGTTGGAAGTCTTTTTCATCGTTCGTCCCTCCTTTACAGGATCCGTGCCAGCCACAGCAGCCACATCACGCCGTAGGATGCGGCGGAAAGGGCAGCCGTAAGGCCCAGCATCCACTTGCGGGCAGCGCCCTTGTCCACGGGCAGGTCACCCACGAATTTGCCGGTCTGACCGTTCATGGCAAACAGATAGTTTTCGCCCCGCCAGCTGGTGCTCAGCAGCCAGACCGGGAACAGCGCATACTTTGCCTTGCCGCCGTGCAGCTGGATGCTGCTGTTTTCCACCTTGACCGAATCGTAGCCGGTAACGGTCTGCTGGAACGTCTCCTCAGTGGAGCGGCGGATGCGCTTGTTGGCCCGCTCGATGCTGTCCTCGGCGCTCACATCGTATTTGTCTGCCACATAGCCCGCCAGATAGGCGGTCTGGAAGGGGATGGCGTCCTGCATGGCAAAAGGCTCGATGGACTCCATCAGGTCGTCCTCGATCTTGGACGAGCCGTCCACCGGCACGGCGTCAAAACCCAGGGTGCCGTCCCGCCGGACGGAGTAGTAGTTGGTCTCGGTATAGTCGTATTTGCTGTCCGACCAGCAGCGGGTCCGGGTGGCGGTGAACCGCAGCTGAGCGTCGGCGTCGCTGTCGAAGAGCCAGAAGGGCACATACACGCCCTTGATCTCGTCGATGTGGTTCTGGCTGCGGAACACCCGGGGCAGCAGGGTCTTGCCCTTGAGGTGCTCCTGCAGCTTTGCCTTGGCGGCTTTTTTGTCCAGCTTGAAGGGGATGATGAGGTCGGGCCGCAGCGTCCCGGCAAACTGTCCGGTGAGGACGATGGGGTTGCCGCAGAAGGGGCAGGCCGAAGCGGCCATGGTGTCGTCGCCCACGATCTCGCCGCCGCAGCTCTTGCAGCTGTAAGTATGCAGACCGGCGGTCTCCCCTTCTGCCCAGCTGCCGCCGGGGGTCGCCCACTCCATCTCGCTGGGCTTTTCGTCCTTCAGCTCCTCGTCATAGCCCTTGAGGGTATCCACGTCGAACTCGGTGTCGCAGTAGGGGCATTTCATCTTCTGGGTGGCGCTGTCAAATTGGATGGCGCCATCGCAGCAGGGGCACTTGTATTCCAGCATTCCTGCCATAGCGTTTCCTCCTGTTGTTTCAAAGGGGGGCCGGGGGCTCTTCCCCGGCCCCGCTGTTTTTGCGTTGGTCTTCCCGCCGAAGCGGTCGGCTCAGAAATCCGTAGTGATGCGGAACACCACCGGTTCGTCCGGCTCGCTGGCTTTGCCGTAGTGGCCCACTGCCAGGAAAGCGTTTTCTTCCAGCGGCAAAAAGACGTCAAAGATGCAGAAGTTGCCGCACAGCTGGCACAGGGTCTCGCGCTCGCCCACGGGAAGGGACTTTTCCAAAAATGTGCCGTCCGGCGCGTACAGCTCCCATACATAGCCCGTGTCCAGCAGATAGCCGTTGGGGCGCTTCATCATCACGGCGTCAAAGCTGCCCACCGGCTGCGAGCTGCGGGCCAGCTCATTGCCGTCCAGATCAAAGGCGGCAAAGTAGTAGTCTCCGCTGGAGTCCGGCTCGCCCACCGTCAGCAGCTCGTCTCCGCTGAGGTTCAGGGAGGGCATGCTGCAGAAGGGGCCGATCTCGTTGTCGCCCTCCAGCGTCAGCTCAGTGTACTCGCCGTCCTGCACCAGCACCGGTGCGGAGTCGGTCCAGTAGATTACGGTCAGATCCCGATCCTTGGAGGAATAGCAGCTGCCCATGTAGTCCAGTGCGTCGCCGGGCTCCTCCGGGTCGCTGCTGTTCAGATCGTAGCAGTAGACATCAAAGTGGTCCATGGCGTACAGGATGCCATTGCGGTCGATGCTGAGGGCGTTGCTGCCGTCAATGTTGTACTCTGCCACCGGGGTCAGCCGGTCGTCCTTGATGGCATACTCGAAGATCTTGGCAGACTGCTCTTCATCGTCCTCGTTGTAGAAGCTGAAGAAGTAATTGCCCCGGTAGCTGTCCGCATGGATGCAGTGATGCGCTCCGTCCAGTTCCCGGCGGACGTCAAAGGGGATGTACTGCGCCTTGAAGGTGTATTCGCCGATGGTCAGCTCCCCGGTCTGGAACTGGGTCACAGGGGCCCCTGCAGGGGCGGCTTTGTCCACTGCTGATTCCGGCTGTGCCGAAGCGGACGGGGCACTGCTGCTGGAAGCCGGTGCGCTGGATGCGCTGGCAGCACTGGAGCCGCCGCAGGCGGTCAGTCCGAGGGCGGCGGTGGCAAGGCCCATGGCCTTGAGGAAATCTCTGCGCTGGATCTTTCTCATATCCGTTCCTCCTTTTGGGGTCACTGCACTTTTGCAAAGGCTTCGTCAGCACGGCGGCTGTACAATGCCATGCCGCCGGTCTGGGCGTCGTTTGCCAGATTGATGTTCTCCACAAAGCGGGCCTTTTCCTGCTCAGAGAGCTGCCCGCCCTTCATGGCGGCAGATGCCACGGCACCCATGGCACCGATCATGCCCATCTGGCCCTTCAGCTCCCGTTCCTCGGCCTTGGACATCCGGCGGCCGAACATGCTGGTCTCATTATCGTGGACTCCGAAGATGTGGTCCAGATGCTGCCGTGCGATGTGGGCATAGCCGATCTCCCGCCGGTCCCGCTTGCTGAAGCAGATGACCAGCTCCTGCTTGATGTAGGGGTGGGGATGCATGCCCCGCTGGGTCTGGGCCTCGGTGATGCTGCGGGGCTGCACCAGCTTCAGCTTCAGGCCGCCGCCGTTGAGGGTGGGTTCCTGGCCCGGCTCCTTGGCGGGGGTCTCGTCCAGATACTCCTCATAGCTGGCGATCTGGTCGTAGCGGATCAGCTCCGGCATCTTGCCACGGCCGCCGGTGCGGTCGTCGATGTACAGCATTCCAAGCTCATCGCAGAACACAAGCCCCATCTGGCTGGGCGTGGAGGGGTATGCGTTGACCCGGAACTCGGTCTTTTCAAAGACCTCATGGAACACCCGCTCCATCTTTTCCATGTATGCCATGTGCTCCCTGACCTGGTCCAGAGTCAGCTCGCTGAGGCGGATATACTTGGAGCAGCGGTCGCCGCAGTCATCGCAGATAAACTGCCCGTCCCGCAGCTTGGAGCGGTGCATAGCGCCGCATTCCTTGCCGCAGATTGCACAGTTCTGTTTGCCGAACAAATTTGATAAGAATCCCATACTATGCTCCTTTCTGTTGCCGGGAGTATCTTCTTCCGGGATCAGCTCCGGTCGTTCTCGTTAAAGGGGTCGCCGCACTGGGGGCAGAACTTGGGCGGATGTGCGGGGTCTGCCGGCTCCCAGCCGCATTTGTCGCACTTATATTTGGGCGTACCGGCGGGCTTGGGTTTGCCGCACTCGGAGCAGAACTTGCCTTTGTTCACTGCGCCGCAGCTGCAAGTCCAGCCTTCTGCTGCCGCCGGGCGGGGCTTGCCGCACTCCGGGCAGAACTTGCCGGTGACGGTGGCACCGCAGCTGCAGGTCCAGCTGTCCGCAGCGGGCTTCGGCTCCGGCTTTTTGCTGCCGCATTCCGGGCAGAATTTGCCGGTAACGGTAGCGCCGCAGCTGCACTTCCAGCTGTCCGCCGGGGCGGGTGCGGGACGGCTGACCTGCTGGGGCGCGTCCACGCTGTCCGGACGGGCCTGCTGGCCCATGGCGAACAGGTTCTGGGCGCTCATGCCGCCCATACCGCCTGCACCGGCTGCCATGCCCATGCCCATAAAGCCGGTCATGGCACCGGCGGTGTTGCCGGCGGCGGTCTTCATGGCATCAATCTGACCGCCCACCAGACGGGCGGCGGCGGTGGTGGGATCGGTGGTCATGGCGTTTTCTTCCCACTCGGTGATCTTCTTCTGCTGCTCCTCCGGGATGGACAGGGAGTTGATGTTGAAGGAGAACACTTCAATGCCGCGCTTTTTGCGCCAGACGCTGGACAGCTGCTCGTTGAGCGCCTCGGAGATCTCCAGCGTGTGGGCGGGGATCTCGTAATACTGCACCTTGTTTGCCGAAAGGGTGGCAAGGGCAGGCTGCAGGGCGTTCATCAGCTCGCTCTTCAGCCGGGGTGCGATCTCGGATGCGTCATACTGGGTGGAGACGTTGCTGCACACGTTGGTGTAGAACAGCAGCGGGTCGCAGATGCGGCAGGTGAAGCTGCCGTTGCACCGCAGGTTCACCGAGAGCTTGTAGCCCCGCTCCTCGCTGACCACCACCCGGAAGGGGATGGGGGTGGCAGTGCCGTACAGGATCTCGCCCAGCTCCTTGGTGTTGATGTAGTACACCCGCTGATCCTTGCCGGTGTCGCCGCCGTAGGTAAAGCGCTTGGCTACGGTCTGGAAGGTAGCTGCCAGACTGTCGCCGAAGTTGCCGGTGAACACGCTGGGCTCGGTGGATGCGTCAAAGGTGAATTCGCCCGGTTCGGCGCACACCTCCACCACGCGGCCCTGCTCCACGATCAGCATACACTGTCCGTCTGCCACGGCGATGCCGCTGCCGTTGGTGATGATGTTGTCCTCGCCGTTGTTGGAGCTGCGGCGGGAGGTGCGCTTCTGGCCCTTGACCATCAGCACATCCTTGTCCAGAGAATCGCAGTAGAAAAATTCCTTCCACTGGTCTGCAAGGGTTCCGCCCAGTGCGCCCATACCTGCTTTGATAAGACCCATAGTAATTTCCTCCTGTTATTTGTTTGTTGTAAGCGACAACGCTTTGTCATCGCATTGCGTTCGGTTTCGGTCACGGTACAAGGGTTAGATCCGGGGAGTCGTTTTTCCAGTAAACGGGACGCGTGTCCCGGTCAAACAGCACTTCTCCGGCGCGGTATTTCAGGCTGCAGCCGCTGGGGCTGCCGTCATCGTTCAGCAAAATGGCCCAGAACTCGCAGGGTCTGCCGTTCTGGTCGGTCAGCGTGAAGTACAGCTCGGTACCGTCCTCGATGCGGCCCTGCGTTCCCTCTGCGGTGCCGGTCAGAATGCCGCTCCACCCGTCCCATTCCACGCTCATGCAGCAGCTGCCGTCCGGCAGGAAGGTCATCCAGCGGATGCCCTTTGCGGACTCGTCTCCGGCGCGGTAAGTGCCCCACAGCCTGCGGGGGATGGCGGAGAAACCGATATCGTCCCACGCTCCCGTACGCCGGAACACATACCACACGGTGCTGCCCTTTTTCAGGCCGATGGACTGCATCAGCAAAGAACCGTCCTCCATCATGGAGATAATCCAGTTGCTTCTGCCGTCCTCGCTGAGGCAAGTCAGGTTCCAGCCCTGACTTTTTTCCCCGTCCCAGCCGGTCACAGCGCCGGCATTCAGCTCTCCGGTGCGGGTCTCGGCAGCGGACTGGATCTGCGGGCTGACGTATGTTTCCCGGATGAAGGAGACGGTCACCGTGCCGGTGATCTCGGCCTTTTCCAGCCGCAGGGTAAAGCTTTCGTTGCGGTCGGCGGGGGCATAGCTTTCACCCTGCGTCACCGCCGTGACTGCCATCCACTCGGCCAGCACCTGCTGCTCCCAGTCCTGCGGCAGCGGCTGCGCGTCCAGCGGAATGGTCGGTGTGTCGTCCACATACTGCTCCCAGTCTGCACTGAACCTTCTGACCACAAAGGAAACGTTCCCCTTGCCGTCCAGCGAAAAAGGCAGTTCGTCCAGCGTAGTCCACCATGCAGTGTTTCCCGCTTTCACCTCGCCGGGGGGCAGCAGCCCCCGCTCACAGGCGGCTTGCCGGTCCTGTTCATCCCGGCGCTTCACGTCACGGTACAGCGCTTCTTCCAGCGCAGCGGGGTCTGCCCCCATGCGCTGCAGCATCTGGGTGACGGTGAGCTGGTTTCCGCTTTCAAAGTCGAAGCACCAGCCCTGATAGAAGGGTGCATCGGTACCTCCGTAGCTGCTGCTGACCACAAGGCTGACGCAGTCGCCGTACCAGCTGGCGTTCCAGTTCATCTCAATGCAGATGTCCCACGAATCCGGGTCGGCTGCCTCCGGGCAGTCGGCGTACTCCTGCACATCGTATTCGTAGTATCGGGCGATCTCGGCGTTGATGCGGGCAGCGTCGGCGCTGTCGCTTTCCAGCCGGGGCAGATGGATGTTCAGCCGGACGGTGCCGCCGTTCTCTGCCTGCACCACCTTTTCAAGGGTGTA
>OIXU01000411.1_pt1 | contig 15127 bp, 15 predicted proteins | sample 1587921 | NCBI WGS metagenome assembly OIXU01 (sample SAMN03283238) | human gut metagenome | biome: human-associated habitat; material: feces | host: Homo sapiens | place: Peru | collected 2012
TGTGCAATACCTGCCCGGCGGCGGACTTCTGCGCCGCCCGGGAGCAGGGACGGCAGCGGGAGCTGCCGGTGCGGGCCCCCAAAAAGGAAAAACGCCTGGAGGAAAAGACGGTGTTCCTGCCGCAGGGCCGGACACGGGACTGCTGGCGGGCCTGTGGGAATATCCCCATGTGCCCGGCCGGCTGACGGAGGAGCAGGCGGCGCAGCAGCTTGCGGAATGGGGCGTTTCGCTGCTGCGATGGGAGAAATCGTGGCGGGGAAAGCACATTTTCACCCATGTGAAGTGGGAGATGCAGGGCTACGCCGTGACGGTGGCCGGCAAGGGCGAACTGGCGTGGTATTCGGAGGAGCAGCGGCGGAAAATGGCCGTGCCCTCCGCGTTTGAAAAAGCAAACAGCATTCTGTGGGAATGGGAAGGAGAATAAAGGAAATGGCACAGCTTTACTTCAAATACGGAGCGATGGGCTCCAGCAAGTCCGCCAACGCGCTGATGGCACGGTTCAACTACGAGGAGCGGGGGCAGGAGACGCTGCTGGTGAAGCCCCAGCTGGACACGCGGGACGGCGACCACATGGTGCGCTCCCGCATCGGGCTGCAGCATCCGTGCATCTATTTCCACGAGATGCAGCAGATGCCGGATCGGGAGCTGCAGAAATACGCCTGCATCATCGTGGACGAGGCGCAGTTTCTCACCAAGGAGGAGGTCTACTATCTGGTGCATTTGGTGGACGACTGCAACATCCCCGTTATCTGCTACGGGCTGAAGGCGGACTTCAAGGGCGAGCTGTTCCCCGGCAGCTACCAGCTGCTGGTGCTGGCGGACAAGCTGGAGGAAGTGAAGACCATCTGCTGGTGCGGCAAGAAGGCGGCCTTTAACGCCCGCTTTGACGAGCACGGGCGGGTGGTGAAAGAGGGCGCGCAGGTGGTGCTGGGCGCCAACGACAAATACATCGGCCTGTGCCGCCGCCACTGGGTGGCAGGCGATCTGGGGCCGGACTTCAAGCCCCTGAAGGGATGAGGTGCAGCATTTGCCCCCGCCACTGCGGGGCGGAGCGCACGGAAACGGAGGGGCACGGCTTCTGCCGCATGCCGGCGGCGCCGGTGGTGGCGCGGGCGGCACTGCACCCATGGGAGGAGCCGGTGCTGTGCGGCAGCGGCGGAGCGGGGACGGTGTTTTTCTCCGGATGCAATCTGGGGTGCGTATACTGCCAGAACCACACCATTTCCGCGGAAAATTACGGAAAAGCTATTACAGTGGAGCGGCTGCGGGAGATATTTGAGGAGCTTGTCCGCCAGGGGGCGCAGACGGTGGAGCTGGTGACGGCCACGCACTTCGTGCCGTTTATCCTGCCGGCGCTTGAGAGGCCGCTGCCGGTGCCGCTGGTGTATAACTGCGGGGGCTACGAGAGCGTGGAGACCCTGCGCACGCTGGAGGGGAAGGTGCAGGTGTATCTGCCTGACCTGAAATATGCAGACGGCGCTCTGGCGGCGAAGCTGTCGCGGGCGGCGGACTACTTCCCTGTGGCTACGGCGGCCATTGAGGAGATGTACCGGCAAACGGGGCCGTGCGTGATAGAGGACGGCATTCTGAAGCGGGGCGTGCTCATTCGGCACCTGGTGCTGCCGGCGCAGCCGGAGAACACGCGGCGGTGTCTGGACTGGATCGCAGAGCGATTTCCCAACGGCAAGGTGCTGGTGTCCCTCATGAGCCAGTATACGCCCCAGGCGGGGGCGGAGGGAGCGCTCGGGCGCCATGTGACGGCGGCGGAATACCGCGCGGCAGCGGCGTACATGGAAAACTGCGGCATTGTGAACGGCTTCGTGCAGGAGCGCACCTCGGCACGGGAGGAATACACGCCGGCATTCGATTTGACGGGGGTGTGACAGGGAAAAGTCATTTGAATTGTTTGGAACATTTAGAACCACAAAAATGACTTTTTTCGGGAAAAATTCAAATTTTCCTTATAAATCGAATGTACTGTAAACAAGTTTTTGTTGCAATCCGCGGGAGAATGTGGTACGGTAAAGGCAGAAGGAATCCCGCCGCCGAAAGCGGCAAAAATACGGACGTATCATTTTGAGGAGGTACCTGTATGAGCTATCCTAAGACCGGCCAGGAGGTCTATGTGAGCCTGAACCTGTCCAACACCATGCTCACCGGCATCGGCAAGGGCACCATTACCCGCGAGGAAGTGTCGGTGGACTATCTGAAGAAGCTGTTCGGCAAGTACGGCGTCATCGTGTCGGCCAAGCCCGAGCAGCACCGCTTGCTGGAGATCGTGAACGAGACCTTCGACCTGGGGCTGGAGGTGCCGGAGGAGCTGAAGCTGTTCCAGCTGTCCGAGCAGCACCGCCGTCTGGTGGTCATCAACGTGCAGGGTCTGCGCCGCAAGGGCGGCTCCCTTCTGCCGGAGTACAGCGACGAGGAGTTCAACGAGGCCACCTTCACCTTTGTGAAGTACTATGTGCAGTCCCGCCACTATGACGAGCTGGTGGAGGAGAACAAGAAGCTGAAGTACGACTTGGATCAGGAGCTGGAGTGGCGGCATCGCACGGACAGCTGAGAGAATACATATTGCGTAAAAAATGGGATCGCCCCGCCGGATTGGCGGGGCGGTTTTTGTGTTGGGGGAGGACGGATTGCCACGTCGCTTCGCTCCTCGCAATGACAGTTTTTGGGAGGCGGTGCGGTGCGTATCGTGCGGCGGGGTGAGGGCACCCCGCCCTACGGGTGCGGGACATGGGGTGCGGTGCAGACGGGTCGTCGGGGAAATCGGCGAAGCGCCGCCGGTGGCGGAAGAAGCGAGGCGGTTTCGAGGAAGTGCCCCGATTGGCGGCCACGACAGTGGGCGGAAACCGGTTGGCACGACGGTAGGCAATCGCCGCCCCCTACGGAAACATAATGACCTGACGCGGCGCGAAGGGAATACGGATTGCCACGTCGCACCGCTCCTTGCAATGACAGTGTTTTTGCGAGGAGCGGTGCATACGGGGCGATGGGGGCATCGTTCCCTACGGATGAGTTGGAGGGCGCGGCTGGTAATGGGGGGGTATTATGCATATGAAAAAACGGCTCTCGTTTGAGAGCCGGTTTTTTATTCTTCTTTGGGGGGCTTTTCCTTGGAAATCAGGGTGAGCAGGCCGATGAGGCCGATGGCGGCGGCGATGATGCTGAGGAAGAAGACTACGTCTGCGTTTTTGCAAACGAGATAGCCCATGAATCCTCGGAACATGACGTTTCCGCTGGCGCTGATGACCTCACACTGCCCTGCCGAGAGGGAGAGGATCCAGATGACTGCGGCGGTCAGTCCGCCGATGCACAGGAGGATGATGAACAGCGCCAGACGGGCGGCGGGCTTTTTGGCGGATGGGTCTTGGGCGGCGGAGGCGGCCTCGGCGGGGGCGTCCTTTATCAGATAGTCCGTGGTGATGCCGAAGATGTCGCTGATCTGTGCCAGCAGAGCCAGCTCCGGTGTGGACTGATCCAGCTCCCATTTGCTGATGGTCTGGCGGGTGACGGAGAGCCGGCCGGCCAGCTCCTCCTGGGATAGCCCCTGCGCCTTGCGCAGCTTTTGCAATTTTTCTCCAAAGGTCATGTTTCGTCGCTCCTTTCCGGTTTTTCAACTTCAGCATACAGGAGTGGGGCGGAGCCGTCTACCAGCGGCGACGGGCATAGGCGCAACGATTCGTTGCGGGGGCAATTTTTTCTTTACACCACACGGAAGTCACCGCGGGCAGCGGCCTGCAGGCGGCGGTCTTTCTCCTGCGCCAGCTCATCCTGCAAAAGAGCGATGATGCGGTTGCTCACCAGAAAACCTTTGGGCGTGAGATGCCAGCCCTGCTCGTCCTCCTCCGCCAGACCCTGCTCGGCGCATCGGCGCAGCAGGGCGGCCAGCGGCTCGAAGCGCTGGCGGAAGCGGTACTCAAACTCTCGGGGCGAAACACCCTGAACGGTGCGCAGGCGGAGCATGAGGTACTCCCGCTCCCGCTCGTCGGCGTCCACGGTCTCCGACTCCTGCAGACGCAGCTCGCCGCGGAGGTAGGCGTCCAGATCCCGAGCATAGCCGTAGCGGACATTGCCGAAGTCGGAGTAGGCGCAGGGGCCGAAGCCGGCGTACTCCTGCAGGAGCCAATATTTCAGGTTGTGGCGGGAGGCAAAGCCGGACTTGGCGAAATTGGAGATCTCGTACTGCTCGTAGCCGTATTGCTTCAAAAACTCCACGGCGTATAGGTACATATCCGCCTGCTGCTCCTCGTCGGGGAAGGTCAGTTCATTTCGGCGGGCGTACAGGGGCGTGCCCTCCTCCAGTTTCAGCCCGTAGCAGGACAGGTGCTCCGGATGAAGATCCACGGCGTCGGACAAGGTTTTTTCCCACTGGTGCATGGTCTGTTCCGGCAGGCCGTAGATGAGATCCAGACTGATGTTTTTGAAGCCGGCCTTGCGAGCGGCGGCCACGGCGTCCTGCGTCTGCTGCCAGGTGTGGATGCGGCCGATGGAGCGGAGCATTTCGTCGTCGGTGGACTGCACGCCCAGGGAAAGGCGGTTGAACCCCGCTCGACGCAGGCGCTTGAGGACTTTTTTATCTCCGGCGGAATCGGGGTTGGCCTCCAGGGTGATCTCGGCGTGCTTATCCACCTTATAGAGCTTTTTCACGCAGGCCAGCAGACGGCAGAGCCGGTCGGCGCCCAGATAGCTGGGGGTGCCGCCGCCGAAATAGACCGTGTCCACCAGGTGGCAGGCGGCCTGGGGAGCGACCTCCGCCAGATGGCGCTCCAGCGCGCGGCAGTAGGCGTCCATGCGATCCTCGGCGCCGGAGAGGGAGTAGAAATCGCAGTAGGCGCATTTGGCGCGGCAGAAGGGAATGTGGAGGTACAGACCCAGGGGCAGATCTTTTTGCACGGAAACTTTTTTCACGGCTCACACCTCCCGCTTGGGCGGCAGCAGGATGACGGCCTCACTGGGGCAATTCACCTTGCAGGAGCGGCAGCCGATGCAGTCCTCCGCCCGCACCTTATAGATCCCGTCGGGCTGCTGGTCGATGCAGTGCATGAGGCACCACATGGCGCAGATGCCGCAGCCCGTGCAGTTGATGGGGATGATCTCCGCCAGCGGATGGGGCTTGGGGCCGAAGGGATGGATCATTACAGCCATAGGATAAACCACCTTTTCATTAAAAGGATATGGGAATTGAGAAGTTTGCGTTGCGTGCCGCCGGATATGGGGCGGGGCGGATCACCACACCAGTGACGTCGGTCACTGGCTCGCAATGACAGAGCTAATGGAAATGCAGCGCGGGCGGGGCAGAACCCTGCCCCTACGGCGTGACAAGGAGTGCGGCGCATGGCTTGACGGAGCGATGCGGGTGTCGTCCCACACGCAAAAATTCTTATGTTAGTATATCCTTTTTTGCGGCGTTTGGCAAGGAAAACGCATATTTTTCCCGCCTTGGGAAAGACTACCGGCGAAAGGATGTGTGGATTATGGAAACGACTCCGGAAAAGTATCAGCAGTATGTGCGGCAGAAGCAGAAAAAATCGCCGCTGGCCAAGGACCTGGCGCTGGCGTTCCTCATCGGGGGACTTATCTGCGTGGTGGGGCAGCTCATTCAGGACGGCTACGCGGCGGCGGGGCTGGAGCAGGAGGACGCTGCCACGGCCACGTCCATCAGCCTCGTGTTCCTGTCGGCGCTGCTGACGGGGCTAAACCTCTACCACCGCATCGCCCGCTTCGGCGGCGCGGGAACGCTGGTGCCCATTACGGGCTTTGCCAACGCCGTGGTGTCGCCGGCCATCGACTTCAAGGCCGAGGGGTTTGTCACCGGCATGGCGGCGAAAATGTTTCTGGTGGCGGGGCCGGTGATCGTGTTCGGCACCGTGGCCAGCGCCCTCTACGGGCTGATTTTGTGGCTGGTGGGGTGAAAAAGAGCGGTCTGCGGCGGTGTTTGGGTCGAATTCACCGAAAATGGAGGCTTAAACTGGCACTTTTCACAAAAAACGGGCAAAAAATTGTATTTGTCAACCCTTGAAAAATATTATATAATTCCCTTATTGAGTGACTATGTGCCCCGAGCACATTTTCCAAAAATGAAGGGAGAAAACTGAACTATGACTGCCAATGAAATTCGCAATATTTGCCTGTTGGGTCACGGCGGCTCCGGTAAGACCACCCTGGCTGAGCAGATGCTCTTTATGACCAAGGGAACCGACCGTTTCGGCAAGACCGTGGACGGCAACACCACCTGCGACTACGACGCCGAGGAGATCAAGCGCCAGATCTCCATTTCTCTGGCCTTCGCTCCCGTGAAGTATAACAATGTGAAGATCAACGTCATGGACGCCCCCGGCAACTTCGACTTCTCCGGCGAGGCGCTGTGCGCCATCCGCGCCGCCGAGTGCGCCGTCATCGTCGGCAACGCCAAGGACGGCCTCAGCGTGGGCATGGAGCGCACTTGGAAGATGCTGGGCAAGAAGCCCCGCATGATGTTCATCAACCGTGTGGAGGAAGCCAACGCCGACTACGCCGCCTGCGTGGACGCCGTGAAGGCCAAGTTCGGCACCGCCATCGCCCCCATCGTGGCCACCAAGGCCGACGCCAACAAGGCCGTTACCGTCATCGTTGACCTGCTGCACAACAAGGCTTACGACGCCAAGGGCGAGTGCGCCATTCCCGACGACATGGCCGACGAGGTGGAGGCGCTGCGCGCGGAGCTGATGGAAGCCGCCGCCGGCGCCGACGAGGAGCTGATGGAGAAGTTCTTCGAGTCCATGGAGCTGTCCGCTGCCGACATGGCCAAGGGTCTGAAGATCGGCGTGCGGGACGGCAGCGTGTGCCCCGTGCTGTGCGGCTCCGCCGTCACCGGTATGGGCGTGGATATGCTGATGAAGACCATCGTGGACCTGGTGCCCGTGGCCACCGATATGCCCGCCGAGAAGGCCAAGGACGAGAGCGGCAACGAGGTGGAGGTGGCCTTCGATCCCAACGGCCCCACCGCCGCCATTGTGTTTAAGACTATTTCCGACCAGTACGGCAAGTTCTCCATGATCAAGGTTGTGCGCGGTAAGGTCACCGGCGATATGTCCCTGTATAACCCCGCCACCGGCAACACCGAGAAGCTGGGTCGCCTGTACAGCATGAAGGGCAAGAAGGGCGAGGAGATCAAGGAGATCTGCTGCGGCGACATCGGCGCCATCGGCAAGATGGATCGCGTGAAGACCGGCAACACCCTGTGCGACGCCAAGAACGTGGTGGTGCTGGAGGACATCAAGTATCCCGCTCCCTGCTATGAGAGAGCCATCTCCCCCAAGGTCAAGCAGGAAGTGGAGAAGATGGGCACCGGCCTCAACAAGCTCAACGAGGAGGATCCCACCTTCCACGTGGCCAACAACGCCGAGACCCACCAGACCGTTATTTCCGGCACCGGCGACATCCAGATCGACGTGCTGTGCGCCAAACTCAAGAGCCGCTTCGGCGTGGAGACCGAGCTGACGGCTCCCCGCGTCGCTTACCGCGAGAAGATCCGCTCCAAGGTGGAAAAGCGTGGCCGCTACAAGAAGCAGACCGGCGGCAGCGGCCAGTTCGGCGACGTTGTCATCACCTTCGAGCCGCAGACCGAGCAGGAGGACATGATCTTTGAGGAGGCCGTGTTCGGCGGCTCCGTGCCCAAGAACTACTTCCCCGCCGTGGAAAAGGGTCTGCGCAAGTGCTGCCTCACCGGCGTGCTGGCGGGCTATCCCGTGGTGTTCCTGAAGGCCACGCTGACGGACGGTTCTTACCACCCCGTGGACTCCTCCGATATTGCCTTCCAGCTGGCAGCGGGCCTTGCCTTCAAGGAGGCGCTGCCCGAGGCTAAGCCCGTGCTGATGGAGCCTATCGGCGAGCTGAAGGTCACCGTGCCCGACAACTATGTGGGCGACGTGATGGGCGACCTGAACAAGCGCCGCGGCCGCGTGATGGGCATGAACCCCACCGGTGACGGCGAGACCGTGCTGGAGGCCGAGGTGCCCATGGCCGAGATGATGTCCTACGCCATCGACCTGCGCTCCATGACCCAGTCCAGAGGCACGTTCGTGTTCTCCTTCGTGCGCTACGAGGATTGCCCCGCCGCCGCTCAGGAGAAGGCCATTGCCGAGGCCAAGGCCATGGCAGAGGCAGAGTAACATTCATTAAAGATTCGACCCGTCGAAAGCTCGGCGGGTCGAGTTTTTTATATTGTCGGGCGGGGAATGCGTTAAGTTGAAAACGAAAAGTTGAAAGTGGAAAGTTTTGGGAGTTCGACGGGAAATTTTCCAAATCTGCGTAGGAGCGGCGGCTCTGCCCTGCCCGTTTTCCCTTATGACAGGGAGTGAGGCATAAGGGTATTGCGGATTGCCACACCAGTGACATCGGTCACTGGCTCGCAATGACAATTTTGGCAAGTGCGGTGCGTTATCGGCGGCGGGGTGAGGGCACCCCGCCCTACGGGGGACAAGAAGATTTTCGTGAAACTGCCATTCCGAGGAGCGAAGCGACGTGGGAATCCGTTTTCCCCATACGACAAGGGTGCGGCGGATGGCGGCGGCGCGGTGGAATTTTTTGAAATTTACAAAAAATTTTCCAAAAAGTTGCAAAAGCAACTTTTGAGAACGGAAAAGCTGTGGTATACTACAAGCACAGCAAGAGAAAAACGAGCTTCGGCTCAAATCATTATAAGGAGGATATTACAATGAAGAAATGGGTATGTTCTGTTTGCGGTTATGTTCACGAGGGTGACACCCCTCCCGCTGAGTGCCCCGTGTGCCATGTGGGTGCGGATAAGTTTGTGGAGCAGAAGGAGGATAAGTCCTGGGCTGCCGAGCATGTGGTAGGCGTAGGCAAGTCCTTCGGCAGCGATGTCCCCGAGGAAGTGCGCAAGGAGATCATCGACGGTCTGCGCGCCAACTTTGAGGGCGAGTGCAGCGAGGTGGGTATGTACCTGGCTATGGCCCGTGTGGCTCACCGGGAGGGCTATCCCGAGATCGGCCTGTACTGGGAGAAGGCCGGCCTGGAGGAGGCCGAGCACGCCGCTAAGTTCGCCGAGCTGCTGGGCGAAGTGGTGACCAACTCCACGGAGAAGAATCTGGCCATGCGTGTGGACGCCGAGAACGGCGCTACCATGGGCAAGTTCGAGCTGGCGAAGCTGGCTAAGCAGTACAATCTGGACGCCATCCACGACACCGTGCATGAGATGGCACGCGACGAGGCGAGACATGGTAAGGCCTTCGAGGGTCTGCTGAAGCGGTACTTCGGGAAGTAAATTAGCGCAAAAAATGGAACCGAGAGGGGCTGACCCTCTCGGTTTCTTGTTATAGGCCGAGTTTTTCCTTTTTCTTTGCCTGAAACTCCTCTTCGGTGATAGCGCCGCTGTCCAGAAGATCTTTGTATTGCTTGAACTGGGCTGCTGTGGTGTTTGCTTGTTCAGATGTGCGATTAGACGGGGAATGCGCTTTTGGCGGGACGATGCTTTTCAGCCAGAGTCCGGCAAAGAAATAGGCGAGGAATAGGAGAACATAGTTTGAAAGGTACTTAAAAGTTAAGTCATATTTTAGGAAAAATACGAATTGACTCAACTCAACGATGGATGCGATCAATACAAAGAGCGCGGGCAGAAACCAAATTGTCTTGAGGTCGGACTTGCCGCTGATGGATGAAAAAACCATGGCTGCAAAAACTGATGTCGCAACACCCCAAAAAAAGTTGCCAATGCAGAAATCGGTTACCAGACAGTAGATGTCGTATAGGATACAGGGTATCACTGCAACAAAAACGGCTTTTGGTTTTTGGAGAACAAGCGTTATGGCAAGGAAAAAAAGAACGACTGTAAAAAATGCAAAGGGAATGTCAGCGAGGGAGGAACGGGAACCATCCATAACGAACATAACGGCCACCACAGCAGGGGAAAAGTTCATTATAGCTTTGCTGGCAAAGCATATAGCGGCAATAAGGGCATAGATTCGGGAACGATTTTTGGTATTCATTTTATTTACCTCACAGCAGCTTCATGAGCTGGGATTTCTTTAACTGATACTCGGCTTGCGTGATAACGCCTTGGTCTAAAAGCTCCTTGAATTTTGAAAGCTCCTCAGCGGCATTCACGGGGGGAGAGGCTGGCGCGTCATCCTTGTATGGCGAGCCATCAGCGGGCTGGAGCCTGCCTGTGGCGATATTGATAAGGTCGATGAGCCACAAAATACCAAAGCAGCCGCCGGTCAGAAGTTTGAGAATGCCCATGCCGGTGTAGCCTAGGTAAAAGCGGTCTACGCCCAATGCGCCAACAAGAATGGAGAGGATCAAAGCGGTGGTCTTATCTTTCATTTTTTGACCTCCTTTGTGATTTTTGGACTATTCTTTCCCATCAGACTAATCCAAAATGATAATAACATATATTATTTGACATATCAACACTTAAAGACAAATATTTTGCTACTATATTTTTAGAAAACAAAGCTATCATTTGTATGAGGTGATAGCCAATGGATGAAAATTTTGTAAAAGAGCGTATTACGCAGTTGAGACTGAAAAAGGGCGTTTCGGAGTATCAAATGAGCTATGATCTGGGTCATAGCCGAGGGTATGTATACAATATTTCTTCGGGGAAGGCGCTGCCGCCGCTGAAGGAGTTTTTCGCCATCTGCGATTACTTTGAGATCACGCCGCAGCAGTTTTTTGACACGTCTACGCAGAATCCGGAGCTGATCCAAAAGGCGCTGGAGGGGATGCGGCGGCTGGACGAGGACGATATGCTCATGCTGCTTGGCATTATCAATCGTTTGCTGAAAAAATAGCGCAAAAAAGTTGGCAGTCCGTGGGGGCTGCCAACTTCTTGTATCTACACTATATAATTGTATATCACCCAATAATCTTCTCCACCACGCCGTCCAGCCAGTGGCCCTGGAAGTTTTCTATCTCGCCGGCGTCTACCAGCTCGGCCAGGGTGGGGTCCAGGGGCATTTTCGCCAGCAGGGGCAGGCCGTAGCGGGCGGCGGCCTCCTCGGTCTTGCCCTCGCCGAAGAGATAAATCTTCTTGCCGCAGTCGGGGCAGGGGAGGTAGCTCATGTTCTCCACCAGACCGAGAACGGGAATATTCATCATCTGCGCCATTTTCACGGCCTTTTCCACCACCATGCTCACCAGCTCCTGGGGGCTGGTGACGATGATGACCCCGTCCACCGGCAGGGACTGGAACACATTCAGCGCCACATCGCCGGTGCCGGGAGGCATATCCACGAACATATAGTCCACATCCTGCCACAGCACATCGCTCCAGAACTGCTGCACCACGCCGCCAATGACCGGCCCGCGCCAGATGACGGGGTCGGTCTCGTTGTCCAGCAGGAGGTTCACGCTCATGAGCTGGATGCCCGTGCGGGTCTGGACGGGGACGATGGCGTCCTCGGTGCCCACGGCGCGGCCATGGACGCCGAAGGCCTTGGGGATGGAGGGGCCGGTGATGTCGGCGTCCAGCACGGCGGTACGATAGCCCCGGCGCTGCATAGTGACGGCCAGCTGGCTGGTGACCATGGACTTGCCCACGCCGCCCTTGCCGGAGACCACGCCGTAGACCTTGCCCACCCGGCAGCCCTCGTGGAGGGGCTTTTTCTCAAATACATTGGCTTCCTTGCGCTCCCCGCAGCTCTCGCCGCAGGTGCTGCAATCATGGGTACATTCGCTCATAACAATAGCTCCTTTTCTGCATTTTCAAACTCTGTTTTATACATTATTATATGGTAATATATCACTTTTTTTCGCGGTGAGCCTTGGCCTCGGCCTTGATGCGATCCAGCCGGCGGCGGAGCTGGTTCAGCTGCTCGTCGTGGCTGGAGCGGAGGTTCGGGTGGCTGCGGAGCAGACGGCGCTCGAACATGTCCTGTCCGCTGCGCAGGAGCTGGAGCTGACGGCGGCGCTCGTCCAGATAGGCGTCATAGTGCGCCTGCAGCTGCTGGGTGCTCTGCCCCTCCATGAAGTCGCGGGTCATATTGTCCACGGACTGGAGGTAGCGCTCCCGACCCTCGGCCACCTTGTCCCCCAGATTCTCGGCGGCGGCGGCCAGATGCTGGCGCACCTCCTGCTGGAGCTGGTGGAGCTTTTCGGTACGGTTGGAGAGCTGAATGGCGCTGCGGACGGAGAGGATATTGTCCATGAGGTAGATGCCGAAGAGGAAGGAGGCGGCGGGCACGGTGTAGGTGTCGCCGATGCGGAAGAGCCACGCCATGACCGGCGGGTTCACCACATGGCACAGCAGCACGCAGGCCAGCCCGAACAGGACGCTGTTGAGCAGGCAGACGCGGCCATTGATCTGGATTTTTTTCTTGCTGTAGTCCCACCAGCGCATGTGAAAGAGCTTTTCCATGAACCAGCTGGTGAAATACTCCAGCGCGCTGGTGAGCACCATGCCGCACAGGAAGGTGAGAACGGGATTTTTGAAGCCCCCATGCAATACATATAGCACCAAAAGGGCGCCGTGTCCATAGATGGGGCAAATAAATCCGTTCAAAAAGCCGCGCTTTTCGCAGATGTGCCCCTTGCCCACGGAGCAATAGATCATTTCGCCCACCCAGCCGGCGGCGCTGTAGATCATGAGCAGAAGAAAGAATATGCAGAGATTATTAAAAGTATTCAGCGGAAACATAGGATACCTCTCGTTGCGATTTTACTGTAAATTCAAAATGTGGACGCCGCTGCGGGAGGCGAGATAGTCCGCCTCGCGGCTCTGGCAGGAGAAAAGCAGGATCTGCCGCTGCTCGCCCAGCCGCACCAGATAGTCCAGCGTTTTGTGCAGGCGTTCGTCGTCAAAGGTGAGGAGGGCGTCGTCCAGGATCAGCGGGGCGTTCTGCTCCGCGGGCAGCACCATTTCGCAGATGGCCAGCCGCACCGCAAGATAGAGCTGGTCGGCGGTGCCGCTGGACAGGAGCTGCACGCTGCGGCGGGTGGGGTCGCTGCCGGCCTCGGCGGACAGGCGGAACTCACGATCCAGCAGGATGTGGCTCCACGGGCTGCCGGTCATGTCGGCAAAAATCTCGGCTGCCCGACGACCCAGCTCCGGAGAAAAGCGATTTTGCAGGGTGGTGTTGGCGCTGCGCAGGACGTCCAGAGCCAGCGCGAGGGAATCATACTCCCCCTGCAGCCGGTGCAGCTGCTCCTGCTTGCGGGCGATCCGCTGGGGGGCATCCTCCGCGCCGCCCAAGGCCGCCAGCTGCCCCTGTACCTGAGCGATCTGCTGCTGCAGACGGGCGGCGGAGCCGTCTGCGTCCGGCGTCTGCGCGTGCAAAGCGTCGGCCTGCGCCTGTCGGATCTCCTCGGTCAGCTCTTCGCGCCGCTGGGTCATTTGCTGCACAAAGCGGCGCACATCCGTGGGGGTGTGCACGCCGGTGTCCCATTTCTGCACCACGGTCAGCAGGTCGGCAAGGGTGGCGCGCAGGCGCTGCTCGCTGTCGGCCACGGCCTGCTGGCGCTGCTGCAGAAGGCTGCGCTGCTCCTCCAGCTTTTCCAACATGGGCAGGTAGCTGTCGGCCAGCTTTCGCAGCTCCTCCTGCCGCTGCAGCTCCCGACGGCGCACCTGCTGGCGGCGGATGCGCTGTATCAGGAGCCGGAGGAAGTTTCCGGCGGCCAGAGCCGTCACCGCGCAGGCGGCGCACAGCCACAGGATTTGCGGCCGGCCGATCTCATACCACAAAAATCCGCCGCCGCAAAGCCCCAGCGCCAGCGAGATGAGAAGCTGCGCCACTTGGGGCGGGGCGGGAGGCTGGATTTGAAGCTGCGCCTCCAGCTCCGGCTTCGTCATGGGGTGCAGGGGGTTGCGGCTCAGCTCCTGCAGCTGCACCTGTATGGTCTGCTCCTGCGCGGCGGCCGCGTCTCTGGCCTGCTGCACCTGCTCGCCCATGGAGCGCACGGCGCCCAGCTGCTCGTTGATGCTTTGCAGGGCGGCGCTGTCCGGCAGGGACTGCAAAAGCCGCTGCTTTTCCACAATGCGCTGCTGCGCCTCCTGCTGTTGCGCCGCGCGGAGAGTGACCTGCGCCTCCTGCACCTGCCGGAGCTGCTGACGGAGGGACGCCTCCCGCTCCGCCAGATCCTGCACTTCGGCCTGCGCAGAGGACAGGGAGGCTATTTCCGACTCCAGCAGCGGGATGGCGCCGGAGCGGTTATACTTGCGCTGGTGGAGCTGCCGCTTCAGGCGGGTCTCCGCTTGGGAAAAGGAGATTTTTTCTTCACCGGTGGAAATGAGGGCGTTGATGCGCCGCTCCAGATCGGCGTCAGCGTCGATGGCCATGCTGCCGGAGGAGATGAAGGCGCAGCGCTGGTACACGCTCTGGGGCACACCCAGGAGCGTTTCGCCGCAGCGCAGAGCGTCCAGACCACGGGCGGGGGTGTCCGTTCCGGCGTAGGTGCAGGAAAACACGCCCATGGGGCTGTCGGCGCGCTGGGTGCGGCGGCTCAGGGTCAGCACATCCTCCCCGACGGCAAGCTGCAGCCTGCCCTGCATAGGGCTGCCATTCCAGGGCTGAAAGCGATTTTTGTCCGCCAGCTCGCCCCGCTGACGGGTGTTCAGCCCGTAGAACATGGTCAGCAGAAAGCGGGACCAGGTGGACTTGCCGCCCTCATTGGGGGCGCAGATCACGTTCAGCCCCGACTGCAGGGACAGCTGCGCCTGATTCAGTTTTCCATAGGTGGCATTCGCCTGAAGGATCCGCAAGATCATCCCGCCTTTTCATATTTATAATAAGGTGTGACCATTATAGCACAGCCGCCTGAAAAAGTCATCTTGTGCAAAAAGAAAAAACAGTAAAAAACTTCAAAAAAAGGATTGACAAAGGCTTTTGCGGGCAGTATAATACTAACTGTTCCGCAAGCGGGGCGTGTACCTTGTAAATTAAACAACGAAGAAACGAAAAGCACCAGACGGGAGCACTGAAAAGTGCGACAAAACTTGGGGAAGCGGGGTTAAGTCAATTACCCGCGGAACTAAGTATAAAAAGTTTTTGAAGCTATGACAAATAGCTCTGTAAAGATTAGCTCAGCAGAAATGTTGTGTTGATACCATTTATAGAGAGTTTGATCCTGGCTCAGGACGAACGCTGGCGGCGTGCTTAACACATGCAAGTCGAACGAGAATCTG
>OIXU01000412.1_pt1 | contig 15077 bp, 14 predicted proteins | sample 1587921 | NCBI WGS metagenome assembly OIXU01 (sample SAMN03283238) | human gut metagenome | biome: human-associated habitat; material: feces | host: Homo sapiens | place: Peru | collected 2012
GCGTACAGCCTTACGCATACCCTCTTCTGTAGCAAATTCTGTGCTTCTTGCAGAATAAAGGATTGTACCGCCACGGTTGATAATGTCGGATACCGAACGCAAATCCATCTCTATAAAATCACCGTTGATAAGACCGTTGTAGCCTCTTACAACACCGTAAACCTTAACTCCGTTTTCGCACGCTGTTCTTACAACTGCACGAATAGCGGCATTCATGCCCGGTGCGTCGCCGCCGCTTGTTAAAACTGCGATAGTTTTCATAATATTTTCCTCCGTTCAAAAATACAAATATATAATTGAATTTATAGCTGATTAACAATGAGCAAAAGCCCACATAATAAATCTATTTTACTTAATATTATATATAATGTCAAGTGTCAAAAATACTAAAATCTAACAGCAACATTGCCCTCACCTAGTATATTTTTTAAGGTTTTTACAAGATTATCGTCATATTTTACAAAATTATACGATTGAGCCTTGATGTACTTCTTTTCGTCATCAAGGTAATAATACATAGGAAAATCGCCCTTATAATCCTGCAAAATTTCTTTAACCTTTGCTATATTTTCATCGTTTTTTGACTTAAATTTAAGGAACAGTCCCGTTCGCTTTTGCTTTGAAGCCGCACCGATTTGCGAGTTGTCAACCGTCGGTTTGATAACGGCATTTACAAGAATTTTAGGCTCTTTTTCCTCCTCGATTGACACAGTTCCCAATACCGCAACAACATTGTTAGGCGTAATCATTTCGCTGTATTTTGCAAAAATTTTTGGGAACAGCACAATTTCAACCGTGCCGTACAAATCCTCCAGCGTTACAAACGCCATACTCATATTGCTTGTGCGTGTTTGCTTAACAGAAATGCGTGTGACCGTTCCGCACAGTTTAACGCTTGAACCGTCTTTAATCTGTGACATTTCCTTGCCTGCTTCAAGCACATCATAGGTTCGCACGCAACCTGATTTTTTCACATAACCGTCATACCTGTCCATCGGATGCCCCGAAAGATACAGCCCTGTCATTTCCTTTTCCATTTGCAAAAGTTCGGACTTTGAATATTCCTCAACATTCGGCAGTTCAAAATTATCGCTGAAATCGTCACTTATATCGAACAGTCCAACCTGGCCGTACATAGTGCGGCGATATTTTGCTTCGATATTTGTAAGAATTACGGGCAATGCGCTGAGCATTTGTTTGCGATTAGCACCCAAGCCGTCAAACGCACCGCATTGAATAAGCGCCTCGACTGCACGGCGATTGAATTTTCCGCCTTGAAGCCTTGTGCAAAAATCAAATATATCCTTAAATCTGCCGTTTTTTCGTTCTTTGATTATATCCTCAATAAAATCGTTGCCAAGGTTTTTAATGCCCAACAGTCCGTAATTAATCACCCTGTCACTGCCTGCCGTAAAGCCTTTCATCGAGCTGTTTATATCGGGCGGAGCAAGACGAATACCAAGGCGTTTGCACTCTGCGATATAGCGTGCCACCTTGTTGGAGTCATCCAAAACAGAAGTGAGAAGTGCCGCCATAAAATTTGACGGATGATATTTTTTGAGATAAGCGCAACGATAAGCCACAAGGGCATAGCACGCTGCGTGGGATTTGTTGAAAGCGTATGATGCAAAATCGCTCATCTTATCAAAAATCCCGTTTGCAACATCGCCTGAAATCCCGTTTTTTGCACAACCGTCAACAAATGAAGTTCGCTCTTTTTCCATAACATCGTGCTTCTTTTTGCTCATTGCACGGCGAACAACATCCGCCCTGCCGAAACTGTAACCCGCAAGTTCACGGAATATCTGCATAACCTGTTCCTGATACACCATACAGCCGTAAGTGTTTTTCAAAATCGGCTCAAGCATCGGTGTGTCATAGGTAATATCCTGCGGATTGTTTGAATTATGCACAAAGGTGTCTATCTGACTTGCCGGACCCGGTCTGTATAGTGAGGTTGCGGCAATCAAATCCTCCAAGCCTGTCGGCTTCAAATTGGTAAGCATCTGCTTCATTCCCGATGATTCAAACTGGAATATTCCCTCCGTTTGACCTCGTGAAAACAGCTTATACACCTCGGCGTCATCAATAGGAATTGTGTTTATGTCAACGCCGCTTGCCTTTGCCGCATCATCAATCACGGTGAGTGTGCGAAGCCCCAAAAAGTCCATTTTGAGAAGTCCGAGTTCCTCTAAAGTGGTCATAATATATTGTGTTACAACCAAGTCATCATTGGTTGCAAGCGGAACATAAGATGACACAGGGTCATGGGTGATAACAACGCCCGCCGCATGAGTTGATGTGTTTCTCGGCATACCCTCAACCTTGCGTGCAATCTCAACAAGTCTGTTAACCTGCGGATCTTCCTCCATTGCGTTGCGAAGTTCATTGCTTTTTTGCACCGCTTCATCTATCGTAATGTGGAATGCCCTCGGTATCATCTTAACTATAGAATCAACCCTTGCATACGGCATACCCATAACTCTGCCGACATCCCTAAGTGCCGCCTTTGTTTGGAGAGTTCCGAATGTTACAATCTGAGCAACATGGTCTGCACCATATTTTTGCGTTACATAATCTATAACCTCGCCCCTGCGTTCATAGCAAAAATCTATGTCAAAATCGGGCATAGACACACGCTCCGGATTGAGAAAACGCTCAAAAATGAGGTCGTATTTCATAGGGTCAAGGTCGGTTATTCCGATACAGTAAGCGGCAAGCGAACCTGCACCCGAACCTCTGCCCGGACCTACCGGAATATCCTTGCTTTTGGCAAAACGCACAAAGTCCTGAACTATAAGATAATAATCGGTATAACCCATTTTGTTTACGGTTTCAAGCTCATATTCAAGGCGGTCAATGTAGCTTTGCGGCACAGATTTACCGTATCTTTTGTAAAGACCCTTGTAGCACATTTGCCTGAAAAATTCAAAGTGGTTCATATTATTCGGCGTTTCAAAATACGGAAGTTTCGTGTTGCCGAATTCAAAATCAAAATTGCACGCATCGGCAATTTTTTGAGTATTTTCTATTGCACTCGGAGTGTCAAAAAACAGCTCCGACATCTCATTTTCACTTTTTAAGTAAAAATTATCGGAATGGAATTCAAGCCCCGTGTCCTCGCCCAAAATATGATTGGTGGCAATGCAAATGAGCACCTGCTGAATTTCCGCATCCTGTTGTTTGACATAGTGCACATCGTTTGTTGCAACAAGCGGAATGCCCGTATCTGCCGACAACCTTTTCACTCCGTCAACAACAACTCGTTCCTCATCAAGCCCGTGATTTTGCATTTCAAGATAAAAATTACCGTCACCGAAAACGGAATTAAACCACAATGCCGACCGCTTTGCACCGTCATAATCTCTTTGCAACAAAAGCTGCGGAATTTCACCGGCGACGCAAGCAGACAGGCACACAATACCATCGCTGTATTTTTCGAGCAAATCATGGTCTATTCTCGGTTTAAAATAAAAGCCCTCGGTATACGACAGCGACACCATTTTTATAAGATTTTTGTACCCAACCTCATTTTTTACAAGCAAAATAAGGTGATTGTACTTGCTGTCAAAATTTTTATCCTTGTCAAACCTGCTGCGTGGTGCAACATAGACCTCACAACCGATAATCGGCTTGATACCCTGCTTTTTGCACTCACGATAAAAATCCACGGCACCATACATATTGCCGTGGTCGGTTATGGCAAGAGAAGACATACCCAGCTCCTTTGCACGGCTTACAAGCTCGCCCAAACGGCAGGCACCGTCAAGCAAGCTGAACTGTGTGTGCAAATGAAGATGTGTAAACATATCCGTACCTCTTATATAAATTGTAAATTACAAATCCTCTGCGATTTTTACAAGTCTTGAAAGTCTGTGATTAACTCCGCTTCTGCTGATAGGCGGGTCAAACATTTCGGCAAGTTCGTTAAGAGAAGAATCGGGATTTTCCATTCTGATTTCCGCCATTTGGCGAAGTGGCTCAGACAAAGAATCAAGACCCTTTTCCCTCTCTATTTTCATAATTGCGGCAATTTGCGGAGAAGCTGCCGCAACGGTTTTTTCAATATTGGCAGCGTCACAATTTGCCTTTCTGTTTGCAGTGTTGCGAATTTCCTTGACTATTTTGACATTCATCATATCAAACATAGACTTGCCTGCACCCATAATATAAAGGCAATCCTCAATTTCCTCGCTGTCCTTAAAATATATGATATTGTAGCCTTTTCGGTGAGTGATCTTTGGAGCAAGCTCTTTTTCCTGCAAGGCAGTCACAAGGCTTTTTGACAAGTTCATATACGGCACGGAAAACTCAAGATGATAATCTTTTTCGGGAGATGAAACCGCACCGCAAGCCAAAAACGCACCTCTCAAAAATGCGTTTTGACATTCCTCGCAATCAAAATTTGTAAAATTGATACGAAGTGTCGTTTCGCTCCTCTCGTGCCCGAAATACGCCATAATCCTGCTGACATTTGCACTTTTTTTCACCGATACGGTATAAATTTTACCCGACGGCGAAATTTTTATTCCGGCATTAACGGAGCAAAGTTCGCTCAAAAGATTTGAATAGAGTTCTGCCGTTGCTTCGCTTTTTGACTGAAACACCACTTCTCTGTAAGAAAAGCTTTTTGAAAAAAGAGCCATTCCGTAAAGGAGACTCTTTTTGCAACAATTATTTTCAACCTGTATTTCTACAAGTTCTTTTTTTACATCGGATGAAAAGGACATTATTGCCGTACCTCTGTTATTTTCTGTTTATATCTCTGTGGTTAACGGTCACATTGTCCCACTTGCGAGAGAAGTAATCCTTGAGTGCTTCCGCAAAAACAACACTTCTGTGATTACCGCCCGTACAGCCGATTGCAATAACAATCTGGCTTTTACCCTCACGAATATAAAGAGGGTTGAGATAATCAAGCAAGTTCTTGAGTCTTTCAAAAATCTCGTGAGCTTCCTCAAAGCTGAACACATAGTCCTTAACCTCTTGGTCAAGACCTGTCTTATCTCTCATAGACTCAATCCAATAAGGATTTGGCAAGCATCTTACATCAAGCACAAAATCCGCATCGGTCGGAATACCGTGCTTAAATCCAAACGACATAACATGAAGATTCATAACTTCCTTGTCGTCACCGAGAAGGATTTGAGCAAGACGCTCACGGAGCTGATTTGCAGTCAAATCCGATGTGTCTATAATATAACCGGCTTTTTCTCTTACGGGAGCAAGAATTTCCTTTTCATAATTAAGAGCGTCCTCAATAGAACCGTTAAACTTGTCGGCATAAGGATGCTTTCTTCTTGTAAGCTTATATCTGCGGAGTGCAACATGATTTTTGATATCAAGATAAATTGTTCTTACTGTGTAGTCGTTGCTGTCCATAAGCTTTTGCACATTTTTTCTGAACTCATTGTACACACCTCTTGAACGAACATCCGTAACAATGGCAATTTTATTATAAGAATCCGACTTTTCAATAAGAGAAATAAATGTACCGACAAGTTCTGCCGGCATATTATCGATGCAATAATATCCAATATCCTCCATAAATCCCATTGCGGTTGATTTACCTGCTCCGGATACGCCTGTAAGCAATACTAAGTCTTTCATTTTTAATTCTCCTATCTAAAATATATTTTATTCTGTAACTCGGACTTCCATTTCCAAGTCAATGCCTTTTTCGGCTTTCACCGTATCGGCAACTTTTTTGCACAAATCAAGCACATTCTTGCAGGTTGCACCGCCTTTGTTGATGACAAAGCCTGCGTGCTTTGTGCTGACCTCGGCACCGCCTACGCTTGTGCCTTTAAGTCCGCATTGTTCAATGAGTGCACCGGCAAAATTGCCCTCCGGGCGTTTAAATGTTGAGCCTGCCGACGGATATTCAAGCGGTTGCTTATCCCGTCTTCTGCCCATAAAGTCATCCATTTTTGCTTTTATTTCTTCTTTATCCGCCTTTCGGAGTTTAAAATACACTCCGGTAACAACACATCCGTTGTCATAATAAGCGGAATGGCGATAAGAAAGTTTGAGTGCTTCGCCCTGCAAAAATCCCTTATTACCGTCTTGGTCAATATGGTCACAGCGGAACATAACATCTCCGAGTTCTCCGCCGTAAGCACCGGCATTCATAAACGCTCCGCCGCCGCACGAACCCGGAATACCATAGGCAAATTCCAAGCCCGAAAGTCCGTTTTCAAGGGCAAATCTGCACACCTTCATAAGCGGTGCACCTGCCTCGGCAAAAATCGTGGTGTCATCAATCAACTTGACCTCACCGAATTCCTTGCCCAAAAGGATGACAACTGCGTCTATGCCCTCATCGGCAACAAGCAAATTTGAGCCGTTGCCCACAACCATATATCTGACATTTTCTTCTTTACATTTTTTTATAACATCGGATATTTCATTTTCATTTTTAGGGAACACCGCAAGCCTTGCCGGACCGCCTATTTTAAAAGTGGTGTGCAAAGCCATCGGCTCGTTTTCGATATACGAAATACCCTTGTTTTTTATATATTCACAAATTCTGTTCAAAAGACATCACCCAATGAATCAGTCGCCCAAAATTGCGGCACCGATAATACCTGCATCGTTGCCGAGTTCAGCCTTGCAAATCTTTGACTGAATCTTTGAATAAACACTGTATCTTTCGCTTTCTACATATCTGCGGATAGGACGCAAAAGTGTTTCGCCCTCGTTGCAGATACCACCGCCGATACAAATAATTTCAGGCTGGAAGATATTTACAAGATTGATAAGACCGCAAGCTACATATTTGCAATACTTATCAACAACCTTGATACCTGCAATATCGCCTCTGCGCATTGCGTCAAACGCTGTTCTGCCCGAAACCTTGCCCTCTTCCTTTGCAAGTTCGTGCATAACGGAATCAGGATATTCCTCCATAGCTCTCTTTGTTTGATTGATGAGAGCAGTAGCCGAAGCATAAGCCTCCCAGCAGCCCTTTCTGCCGCATGTGCAAGGTTCGCCGTCAACAACAATAACAGTGTGACCGCACTCACCGCCGGCATTGTTTGCACCCGAAACAATCTTGCCGTCAATGATGATACCCGAGCCTACGCCTGTACCCAAAGTTACGGCAACAAAGTCCTTTGCACCATGACCGCAGCCTGCAACGGCTTCACCGAGAGCGGCACAGTTGGCGTCGTTTTCAACATAAACATTCGGACAACCGAGTTTGTCAATAAGCATTTGCTTTGCAGGAACATGGTCAAATCCGAGGTTGTTTGCATATTCGATAATGCCCTCTGCATTTACCGTACCCGGAGTACCGATACCTACCGACTTGATGTCGGCAATAGTAATTCCCGCTTCTGCCATTGCTTCCTTTGACACCCTTGCAATGTCGTCAAAAATCTCATCCGGTGTGCGAGGAATTGCAGTAGGAGTTTTTGCCTTTGCAACCATATTGTAGTTGTCGTCAACTACAGCCGCAACAATATTTGTTCCACCTAAATCAATACCAATTCTGTACATAACTTTCCCCTTGTATATATCAAAAAATTTTTAACTAAACTAATTACGAATTTGCCCAGAGTTCAAGCTCTTTTTCGGTAGGCTCAACATCATCTATACCGAGATTGTGCATAAGTTCTTTTGCACCGTTGTAACCCATCTTCTTTTGACGGTTATTCATAGCCGCAGTTTCAACAATTACCGCAAGGTTTCTGCCCGGAGTAATCGGAACCGTGATAACGGGAACCTTAACCCCAAGAAGTCTTGTATACTCATCATCAAGACCCAAACGGTCGTATGCCTTTGTGGCGTCCCACTCTTCAAGCTGAACAACCATATCAATCTTTTCCTTAGGCTTTACGGCACCCATACCGAAAATACGGCGGGCATTGATAATACCGATACCGCGAAGTTCAATAAAGTGACGGATATTGCTCGGTGACGAGCCCTCCAAGGTGTTGTAACTTACTTTTCTGATTTCAACAGCGTCGTCTGCGATAAGTCGGTGACCACGCTTGATAAGCTCGATAGCCGTTTCGCTCTTGCCTGCACCGCTTTCGCCCACAATCAAAACACCCTCGCCGTAAACCTCAACAAGAACACCGTGACGGGTAATTCTTGGAGCAAGCTCACGGTTAAGCTCCGCAATAAGCGCTGCCAAAAACGGTGATGTTTCCTGATGAGTTTTAAGAAGCGGAACATCGTATTTTTCACACGCTTCAATCATACACTGCGGAATTTCAAGCCCTCTTGTAATAACGGCTGCGGCAGGATGAAGCGACAGCCACTTGCCAAGTGCTTCCTTTTGCTCCGAATCGGACATGTTTTGCAAAAAGCCAAGCTCGGTCCAACCCAAAATTTGAATACGAAGCGGGTCGAAATAATCCGTATATCCCGTAAGGACAATACCGGGTCTGTTGACCTCGTTTGTAACGATATGAACATCCTCGGCAGGTTGCAAAAGATGAATAATTTCAAGGTCGAAATCCTCGATTATCTTTTTTAAGGTTATATAATACTGCTCAGCCATTGTTTACACCCCTAAAGCTTAATCATTTTCTATTATATATTATATTTAAAAATTAATCAAGAACTGTTTGCAAAAACAAAAAATAAGTTTACTTAAATCAAACACTATGCTATAATTGTAGAACAAACAAGGAGAAAATCTTATGGACAAATCACTCAAGATTGCAATCGGAACAGAGGCTTTTCCGCCTACTATCGACGGCATTAGCACAGTTGCCAAATGCTATGCCGATGTAATAAACGAAAAATACGGCGAAGCGGTTATAGTAACTCCCAAAAATCCCAATCAGGAGGACTACAAATATCCGTACGAAATTTACAGATACGACAGCCTGTTTACTTTTGGTGAGGGATATCCCGTGGGCTGGCCGTTCAAAAAGCAATTTGCACTTGATATTATTGCAAAAAATTTTGATATTCTGCACTCGCATTGTCCTATTGCGACAAGTTATTTTTACAGAAGAGTAAACAGAATTCACAGAATTCCGCAAATCTTAACATATCACACAAAATATGAATACGATATTGAAGGCAGAGTTCCGATTTGGGCAATCCGTCACAGAGCATACGGCTTTTTGCTCAACAATATTAAATCGGCAGATGAAGTTTGGGTTACAAGCCACGGCACCGTTGACAGTTTGCGAAAAATCGGCTACGAGGGCGACTACATTGTTATGCCAAACGGTTGTGATTTGCCTAAATTTGACACCACAGACGATATGAAAGCTATGATAAGACGCAAGCACAACATTCCGCAAAATGTACCTGTTTTACTTTTTGTGGGAAGGATGATGTGGTACAAAAACATCAGAATTATTCTTGAAGCCTGCAAGCTTCTCAAAGACAACGGCAAAGATTTTAGAATGATAATGATAGGTATGGGACCTGAGGAAATGCAAATCAAACGCCTTTGTACAAAGCTCGGACTGAACGACAAGGTGATTTTCACCGGTCAGATTCTTGACAGAACCGAACTGCAAATGTACTACGGCACCGCCGATTTGCAGGTCTTTCCGTCTATATTTGACACAAACGGACTTGTTGTGCGTGAAGCTGCGGCTTCGGCAACGCCTACGATTGTTGTAAGGGACAGTTGTGCAAGCGAGGGTATCGTTGATTGCGAAACAGGCTTTCTTTGCCTTGAATCACCACACAGTGTTGCCAAAACGATTGAAAATGTTATTGACAACAAAGATTTGCTTAGCCGTGTCGGAATTAACGCACGCAACAATATATATATCAGTTGGGACGAAAGCATTGCAAATGCCTACAAAAGATACCAAGTTGTAATTGATAAATTCAATTCAACTCCGCACTCAAAATACGAATACTAAAATAAAACTCTCTTGCGTGTTATCAAGAGAGTTTTTACATTAAAACGGAATTGCGGCATTCAGCAGCTTAACGGTATCGGGCGATACACTCGGAATTTCCTGAATGTCGGTTATTTGCATTATTTTAAATTTTCCGTTTTTGTTAAATTTCATACTTATTTCGTTATATCCGTTATCGGTTTTAAGCCGTTGTCAAAGTCAAATTTTACGCCGTTGAGGTCTGCCGTGCAAAACAGCTTTGTTTTTATCACATCAACAAGTTTGTGCTTGACATGGGGATAGATTTTCTTTTCAAAATTGCACACAACGCTGTATTTTGGTGCAAGGGTTTTCAGCCACCTTAGGCTTGAAGAAAACGGGTAGCCGTGGTGTCCCACCTTTAAAATATTCACCTTGCCGATTTGCTTTGCAAGGCGGTATTCGTCAAACACCTTGTTGTTGAGGTCGCCTGCAAGTACACAGCGGAAGCCGTTACATTCAAGGAGCGTTACAACGCTGTTGACATTTTCACCGTATTTGAAAATATGCTTTTTGTATTTGCCGTTTAAAAATGTGATTTTAAAATCACCGAGCGTAGTCTTTAGTCCGTCAAATTCTTCGACGATTTCAACATTGTTTTCTTCAAGAGCCTTTTTCATTTGCTCGTAAACCTCGGTGTTGTCCCAACTGAGCCTTTCGTAAATGAAAATATCTTTTGCTTTGTACGGCTTCAAATATGCTCTTTTAACCTTGATTTTAGGATGATTGATTACCGTGTCAAATCCGCCGATATGGTCGGAATGTGCATGAGTGCCAAGCACAAAATCAAGGGCCACCGTGCCGTCGGGCGACGCACAGTTTTTCAGCAGATAATTGCACACGATTTCTTCATACCCGGGGTATTTGAGGTGCGGTTTATTTGCCGGATATTCGGTGTCTTCGCCTGCGTCAACCATAGCAAAATGCCCGTTGCTCTCAATGATTATGCAGTCAGAAGAACCTGTATTTAAAAAGTGAATGGCATTGCTCATATTGTTTCCCTCTCAATATAGCACATAATGTTTTCATCATTTGAACAAATGATTTTATCGGCAAGTGCCTTGATTTCGTTGCACGCATTTGATACGGCGTACTTTTTTGCTTCTGTACTAAATGCGGTCAAATCGTTTTTGCTGTCGCCCACCACGGTAACATCTTTTATGTTGTATTCCGCAACTTCGCACAGCTCACGGAGTGCCGAGCCTTTGTTTATGCCTTTTAGCATAATTTCAAGATTGTTTGTCATCGAGGTTGTGATTTCTACGGAATCAAATTCCTTTTGCAATCTTTCTCGGCAAGCTTTGCGTTCATCTTGATTTTTGAAGAAAACATCAAACATTTCCGTTTTGTAATCCGGGTCAAAAATCAAATTGTCAAGGCTGTTGCAAATTCGTCTGCTTTTGTACATTTCGGGGATAAAGCCCTTATCAATTTTGTAATATTCAAACGATTCGTCCGAAAATTTTGCTTTGTCTACATACGGCGCACCGCCCGTGTACACTTCAATAAATGTTTCGTATTCCGACAAAATTCGATAGATTTTGTATGCTTTTTCATTTGAAATTGTGTGGTATTTAATTATACCTTTTTGCGTGTGATAAATTCCCGCACCGTTTGAAAAAACTATGTATTCCACGCCCTTGCAAATTCGCAATTCTTTGGGCACTTCATACAAGGTTCTGCCTGTAAGCAAAACAATCTTTGCTCCTTTTTGTGCAAGTCGCTCAATAGAACGCAAATTTTCTTCGCTAATATCGGTGTTGCTTTTCAGCAACGTTCCGTCAAGGTCAGAAGCTATAATCATAGGCACTTTTTGCACTTGCCTTTCTTTTTTATTAATTTGTATTATATATCTTTCCAAAGGATAAGTCCATATTGTCGGAATGTTTATGATGATGAATTTTGATACGATTTCAACAATCGGTGAGGACATATCGTGTGCTGTAATAAAAGTGCCGAAAATTCCGCCGAGATACGAGCTGACAAGTATGTTGAATACTGCCAGCATCGCATATAAGACAGAACTGTATAAGGGGTTTACATTTGATTTGAATGTGATTTTTCTGTTTATCAAATACGCCGCAATATAGCCGATTGATGTTGAAATAAGGTACGAATACAGATAGCCTTTGTACTTTATTCCGAGAAGCGACAAAAGTGCCGAATCGGGAAGCGGCGTGTTGTTTTGATTTTTAAACACAATATACAGCAAAAGCATATAGCTGAGTATGTCAAGTGCCGATGTAACAATTACGCAAATATTAAACTTGAGGAACTTCCACAACTCCGATTTCGTTTTGGTAGATTGTGTTGTTGCTGTCGGATTTATTGTCATTGTGTGTTTCCTTTTTCTTTCTGTGAATTACAAAGCGGTTCAACGGATAAGTCCAAATTGTCGGAACAGTCATAACGATTACTTTTGTAATCATTTCAACTATTGCATTGTCCCAACCGTGATTTTTAACAACCGTGCCCAAAAATGCACCGAACCAAGTGTTAAATGCTATTGTGCACGCAACCATAACCGCATAGATAATTGTTGACATAACAGGATTGGCGTCTGCCTTGAAGGTCAGTTTTCTGTTCATTACATAAGCTGCGGCATATCCGATAATTGCCGAAATTGCGTATGAGTAAAGATACCCCTTGTATTGAATTCCCAAAAATGAGAGAACCGCATTATCTGTTACGGGAGCTTCGTTGAGTGATTTAAACACTACATATTGCAGGAACATAAACACTCCGAGCTCCAAAACCGAAGTGCTAGCTCCCGTGAATGTGAATTTGATGAACTTCCAAATTTCCGCATGTTTTTCGGTAAATCTTTTAAAACTTTCTTTCATAATTCTTTTCCTCTTTTCTTGTTACAAGCAAGGTCATTGTTGCACAAAGTGCAACTGCCGCACTTACCGAACAAAGCCCGTAGCCTACAAGACATTCAATTCCCATTTTTCCAACTGTGCCGGCAACCGCCAGGCATCCTGCAACAAACACGATAAACATACTCGCCATAATGATTAAATAATTTTTTGTTTTCATAATCTTACCTCCTTAAATTGTTGCATTTTGTTTTTTGATTTTTTGTTTTCCTTTACCTACAAAATAACACTTGATTGTAAAATCCAAAAATCAAATATCGTAAAGAGTATGTAAAATAATCCTTGAATTAAAGTTAACTTTAGGTTATATAATGAAAAAAACAAATTTTGGAGGTTGTATTTATGAAAACTTTAGCTGTATATTATTCGTATCAAGGTAATACAAAGAGCATTGTTGATATGATAAATAAAAATTCACTTGGAATACCGGCAAAAATCTTGAAAGTATAGTTGACGGGAACAATAAATACAGTTATACTTATGATGAAACAGGTATCAGAACATCAAAGATTGTCAATGGCAAAACGACTTATTACAATACAAAAGACGGCGTTATTTTGTCACAGACTGACGGTACTGATACCCTTTATTTTCAATATGATAATACAGGCTCTCCTCTCGGTTTTATTTGGAACGGCACACAATATTTGTATTTGACAAATCAAATGGGTGATGTTATATCAATAACAGATGCTCAGGGCAATGAGCTTGTTCAGTATGAATATGACGAGTGGGGTGCAATCGGATCAATAACAAACACACATAATAGTGATGCGAAAAATGCTCTTGCAAATGCTAATCCTCTCCGTTATCGTGGTTATTACCTTGATTCTGAAACAGGCTACTACTATCTCCAATCTCGCTATTATAATGCTTCAATTTGCAGATTCATTAATTCTGATGACATAGTAATAACCGGTCTTTCAAAATCATTATATAGTGGTCTCAACGCTTATTCATATTGTCGTAATAATTCAATAAATTGTATAGATAAAGATGGATATATGGCTGCTTCTGTTGCAGTTGGCGTAGGTGCAAGTATTTTATTTGAAAAAATAATGGAATTATTAGGATATGCTGTTGTTGGACTAACAGTAGGTGCTATAATCGGTGGAATTATTCTTGTAGCATATATACTTGCTGCAGTAATAGATGCTTTAAGCGGTAGCACTGTTGCCAAGAAATAGAATTTTCTGATACTAAAGCAAAAAAAAGAAAAGGAAGCAGTAAAGAATATCAATTTTGTCATATGAACAAAAATGGAAAAAAATGCACTGTTGGAAAAAAGATGACATGGGCGACAACACTAACTGCAATAGGTGTAACAAATACTACACGAGACTATACTCAAAAGAGAAGCATCGATAAAAATAATTTAAGTAATAATGCTAAAACAGCACAAACTTCTAATTCTAATTGTTGGGGAATATTTGCTGATTCGCAAGCAGCAGCAAAAACATTAGCCGTAGCACTTGGGTATAATGGAGCACCAAAAGGTATTCAAGGAGGATATCGTCATTATCATGATGAAAAGCATGCTATTCATATTTGGTATGGTTCAAAATTAAAATAAAAGGGTTATTAATATGTTTAAAAAAAAATTAAATATCAACAAACATTGGGGTAAATGCTGTGCAGATATAGATATGTTAGACAACAAAAATGGTTTTTATTGGTTGAACAAAAAAAACTATAAAATTGTTGGCGGTTATTTATGGATGAGCGATATGCAAAAAACAGAAATAGATAATGATATTAATAATAATTTTCTAAAATTACCTCAAATAGTTGTTCAAGCTCAACGATACAGAGAATTAATTAAAGAGTTGAACAATCCTAATGTGACAAAATTTTTTTCCGAAGCAAAAAATGAAGAAGAAGCACTTTATAGATATAGATGCTTTATTGATTGGAATGGTTTAGAACTTTCAGAGTGGTATAAAAGTTATTTAATTATTAAAGATGTACTCATAAATTGGTGCAACGAAAACAATATCAGATATTTGTGCCACTATGAAAAGCCACCTAAAAATTATGTTTATGATGGAAGGGACTTAAGTCATATTAAATGGAAATTTTTTTATGAGGAATTAAAATATTTTTCATAATTAACAGTAATTTTACTTCGTTTTTTCCTATCCTCGAAAGTTAGAATAAGAATTAACTTTCGAGGATTATATCATTTTTTGCAAACAGCTTGTTATTCATTTTCAGTTACAATTTCTTACTATTTTCCCACCCCCAAGCAAAGCCTTTGTAAGTTTTAATCCAACTTTCAAGGCTTTGTATTTTTATTTCACCGATATTGTGAGCGACCATACCGTTGCCGATGTAGATG
>OIXU01000415.1_pt1 | contig 15017 bp, 15 predicted proteins | sample 1587921 | NCBI WGS metagenome assembly OIXU01 (sample SAMN03283238) | human gut metagenome | biome: human-associated habitat; material: feces | host: Homo sapiens | place: Peru | collected 2012
ATGGACTTTTTCTTCGGAAATAGTTCCCAAATGGACTTTTTCTTCGGAAATAGTTCCCAAATGGACTTTTTCTTCGGCTACCCCTTGGAAGGCTATCATCATGCCTACTTTTTGTCTCACCTCCACTTTGGCTATCCCAGCCGCAGCGATGCATCGCACGAGGCCATAGACGCTGGCTCTGCGCATCTTTAATGCCTCGGCGATGCGAGTCGCAGTGGTCACCACCATGCCCGACTCGTCGGCGGCGGCGCACAGCACAGTGAGGATGCCGACGGCTGCCGCTCCCATGTCACAGACCCCACGGAAGCGGTCGTCCGGTATGTCCACCCTTCCGAGGCGCATCAGTAGTCCTCCTCCTCGCAGATGCCTTCCCGGCGCATCCAGTCCCTCTCCTGTGCCTCCCGGTCCAGACGACGCTCCTCGTCGATCTGCCGGTAGTGCCCCGCAGGATCCCAGTAGTCCGCAGAGTAGTCGTCGTAGGACAGAGCATCCGCAAACCCCCAGGCGAGGAGCAGCAGGAGCAGCCCCAGGCCTATCGCCATCGCAATCGTGGCCCCCCAGCCCCGAGTGGATGTTTCCGCATCCGGGACACCCACCCTGGAACCATTTCCATCTTGGAAATCGTTGGGCATCATGTCTAGTCCTCCCACAGTGCGCGGAATGCCTCCTCTTTTGGCTGCGCCTGGAAGAATGCATCCAGCCCGTCCTCGGTCATGCCTTCGGGTAGTTCGAATCCCTCGGAGAAGGGGAAGCCTTCGTGGATCATCCCCTTGTAGCCATCCTCGTCGATGTCGCACCAGCCGCGTTCCACACCGTCCTTGTCGAAGCAGATTTCCGTGAAGCGGTAGCAGCGTCCGGGCTTTCCGGCATCCTCGCCGTAGTCGAGTATCGAGAAGTCGAACCCGGCGTATTCGCCGCTCCATACAACCCTGGCCTTGTCGCTGGCCATGTATACCTCATAGTCGGTGTAGGCAACCTTCTTGTCCTCCTCCAGCTCGAGGCTGAGTTGCTCGTAGTCCCAGCCGTCCCAGCCCTGCTCCTCCGCGTACTTGTCCATGTCGATACCGAGGAGGTCGAGTGCCTCGTCGGGTGTCAGTCCGAGGTCGGAGTAGACGCGCCCCAGGACTGCGTCGTCGTACTTGAGAATCATCGTGTAAACCTTCATCTTTTGCCTCCTTTGTATGCCCACCCATCGGATGATGGGCGGGCATTCTTGACTACCACTCGCGTTCCCATCTTGCCCACTTCCACCTCTTGCCTGAGCACCACACGATGTGGCGCGTCCAGAGCTGCCCATTCCATTCGACCTGGATGGGCCGGGGCGGAAGATTCATGTCGTCAAACACCCTGGCATACTCTCGACGAGTTGCCCGGAGCTTGGCTGCTCTCAAGGTCTCTTTTGTCATGCTTGCCTCCTACTCAGTAGTGCCCACCCTTCGCGGGTGGGCTTTTGTTTGTCTCTTAGTCCTCCCCCCAGTTCGCGCCCCAGCCGCACTCGTCGGAGTCCATGCGCTCCTTCAGCATCCTGTAGTTATCCAGGCACTCCCTTGCCCAAATGCGGTCGCATTCGCTCTCCGCCTCCGCAAACTCGCTCCTGGTCTCGCCCTTGGTCTCCTCAAGCATGCTCTTTGCATTCTCAAGCTCGCGGGGGAGGACCTCCTCGTTGTAGCGTTCTGCAACAGCCTCTCCCTCGTATTCACCTTTGTCGTAAGCATCCTCAAGGGCGTCAAAATCATCTGTGTATGGGTTGCCCCACTCGGGCAGGTGCCCGACCTTGTACTCGTAGTCTGAGCCTTGCTTCACCGCTGCCCAGAATTCATCCTGGGGCTCCTTTGTCCACCTCGCGTACCTGTCAAGCGCCCCCAGGTAGAATGCCTGGAGCTTCGCCTTGTCCACAATTTCCTCTCGCTCCTCTGCGTCCTGAGTTTCCGCGAGCTGCGCCTCCCTCCACGCCTTGATGTCCTCGAGTGTAATCTTCTTCATGTCTTATCTCCTACTACTTCTGCCTCGCCCGTCGAGGCCCCGGTGCCGACTCCATGTCGACCACGCTCAATACAATGGACGCTTTTTCCGGAAAAGCCAATCGGAAAACGAAGAAAAGACGAATTTTCTTGAAAAATAAATTCTGCCCTATATATTCCATATATGGACAACTCCCACATTATCCCATATCTCCGCGCCTTCTCGGCACTTACGAGAAAAGAGCAGGATACCTACATCATCCTCCTCGCTGTCCTCGACAACGCCCAGTCGATGACCGCCGCACGCCTGGCAGACACCCTCGACATCTCCACAAGGGCGCTATCCAGACTCAAGAGAAAGCTGCGAGCCAGCCAGATTCTCCACAAGACCCTGCCACTCTAGGAGTTCCACTATGTCAGACAAGCCCAAAAAGTATACTTTTAAGCCCCGCTCAAAAAAAAGAGTACATCAGCTTGCACTCCAGGATGCGATGCGATGTGCAGGATGTCAAGTCCCACCCTACTTTCTCCCCCAAACCACGCGTACGCGCGTAGTAGGACTATACATACTCGCTATAAATACTATCTCAAATCTTTTAAGTCTAGATATAAAAAAAGTTAATGACAAGTTAATAAACAAGTATCATTATTTGGCAAGAGGTGGAAAGTACAAGAAGGCCAAACGAGTTGGAAGTTACCAGGATGAGCAGATAGACAAGGAGGGGAAGCCGTGCGTAAGTGCCGACAACGCCGAGGATTGCGACGAGGAGACCCTGCGCTATCCGTGGGGAATGTCGGCATGTGCACCAGGAGCTCCTCCAGACCACCGACCAAACGACTGGGCCTTGCCTAGTCCCTAGCATTTTCCCGATAGTATGCCCATTTCCTGCGTAGATGTGCCCTATCATGATGTGCACATGCCGATGTCGAGTCTTTTTTTCGAGCAAAGAATGGGCAGGCCGGGATCGGGAGGCCAGGGGGCAGGAGCCCCGGGAGGCCCCCTCCCCATACATACAGCCCCATTTCCCGTGTCATGGAAAATGGGATTTGTGTTACAAATGTTTTTTGTTTTCATGGAGTTTTTTTAAATGCGTGACACCCGTTCATTGAGTTTGCGTTTAAGTCCTGATCTTCATTTCCGTCTATTGAGTGCTTGTGGGACTGGGAGTGTATCAGACTTTGTGAAGAAGGCGATAGAGGAGCGTTTATCGCGAGTGTCCGGTGTTGGCGTGAGTCGTCCTCGTGTTCGTCCTGTTTCTTCGGATTCCACTTCCCAGTCTTCTGCTGGTCGGAGTGTATTGGACACTGTTGGTGCTTTTATCCGTGACAATCCCGACTGGTTGAGCAAGATACCGGAGGACAAGCAGGCGCAGATTATATCTACGATAGGCTTGAAGCTTGCGCAGCAGAGCAGTGACGTTGACTCGGACGTATTGTCTTTGAAGTCTAGCATATCGTCTCTTCCCTCTGTTTCCGACCTTACCCAGGAGTTGTCTGTTCTTCGGGGGCATTTGTTCAAGATGTCCCGTGAGCGTGACCTTGCTGTTGCGATGTTGCAGAACTGTCGTGACTCTTCGGAGCGGAAGGCGTTTTTCCTGTTGTTGCTTGAGGGTGTTGTTGAGATAATCTGGCAGTGGATTGCCCGGAATTCTGTTCCGGGGATAGGGAGTGGCGGTGGTCTTACGGAGTCTGGCCGTGAGGCTTGTGCGGAGGAGGCTTCGAAGTGGATAGAGAAGAACATCCGTCTGTTCTAGGAGACTTGTCGTCCTTGCGTGACGACTTTTGTTTTTGGCTTCGGCGCTGGTATCGCAGTCCTCTTGCGTATGTGATAGAGATGGTCGGGGACGTTCCGACTCATCAGCAGGCTTCGATTCTTCGCGCCTTTGAGCGTCACCGTTTTGTCGCGGTGGCTTCCGGCCATGGGATAGGGAAGAGCCGTCTCATGGGGTGGCTTGTGAACTGGTGGCTTGACACACGTGGGAAGATTGCTCCCATAACCGGTGCTGGCGGCGACCAGCTTACGGTGACGACTTGGAAGGAAATATCCGGTGTTGCGTCTTCGAAGTGGCCTTTTCTTTCCTCTCGGTATACATGCCTTACCGAGAAGATGTTTTCGAAGGAGGACCCTTCCCACTGCATGGCCGTGCTTCGTACCGCCCGCGCGGACAACAACGACGCGTTGCAGGGTTTTCACGACTGCATGTTCTTCATCGACGAGGGTTCCGGTGTTCGTGACGAGATATTCGAGGTTGCCGCTGGCGCCATGGGTGACCCTGGCAACTTTGGGTTCATGGCGGGGAATCCGACGAAGACATCCGGCTACATGTACAACGTCTTCCACAGCAAGAGTTTTTGGTTTTGCCTGAAGTTCAGTTCCGAGGACACCATAGCCGAGGAGGAGTACGAGTATCCGTACATTGACCCCCACGGGGAGTTGCGCATGATACGTGTGAACGGTCGTCAGACTCGCGAGTGGATAGCGAACATGCGTGACACGTATGGTTTGAACTCCAACGTGTACCGCTACCGTGTCCTTGGGGAGTTTGCCCAGAAGAGCGCTGACTATCTTGTTCCGGAGCAGTGGCTTGACTCCGTCTGGGAGAAGCGTGGCGAGGGGGATGTCCGCTACATGCGGAGGATGGGCGTCGACCCTGCCTGGATGGGGGACGACGACACGGGCGTTGTGATACGCGAGGGGGACCGCATCCTGCATGCCGAGTCCTGGCACGGGTTCGACCTTGTGGAGTCCTTCAACCGTGTCCGCCTGTTGTTCCACGAGTGGAAGTGCGACTGGGTCCATGTGGACGCCATCGGCGTAGGCGCGGGGTTGTACGACATGCTGAACCACGCCGTATTCCGCGACAGGGTCGGCTATCCCGTCGTGAAGGTTCTGGCGTCTGCCTCCGCCCCGGATGATTCAGAGGCCCCCTGCAAGACTCTTCGCGACTGGCTTTGGTGGCGGTGCCGCCAGTTCTTCCGCGGCCGTCGTCCCTGCTTCATGGGTGACGAGTCCATGGACGGCTTTGTCCAGCTCCGCCGCGAGATATGCGAGCCGACCTACAAGATAGTCAACGGGAAGGTTGTCGCCGAGAGCAAGGACGACCTCAAGCGCCGTGGATTGAAGTCTCCCAACCTTGCGGACGCCCTGAACCTGACGTTTTTCGGCGACAGCGAGACCTTCCAGGTGAAGCGCATGACGACGCGGCTTCTCAAGGGGTTCGGGCGGAAGGGTGTTCCGGATTTGAACTGGAAGGTTCTTTAGCGACAGAAACTGTCCCTGCGGGGACTAAATATGGAGGGGCATTTCGAAGTATGCAGATAGACACAAGGCACAGGTTTCGCAGGATGCTTGGCGCGGCTGAGCGTTTCGAGGAGTCCTGGCGCCGTCAGAACGAGGAGAATTTCCGCTACTACGACGGCGACCAGTGGACTGCCGAGGAGATGCAGGCCTTGCGCCTTCGGGGGCAGCCTCCTGTCGTCGTGAACATGGTGGGCGCCATGATAGACATGGTGCGCTCGCTCCAGATAAACAGCCGCGTCGACGTGCAGGTTGTCGGCAGGGAGGAGTCCGACGATGCGAAGGCCACCCTCCTTACCGCCCTTCTGAAGCAGGTTTTCGACCTTGCGAACTTTGACTACTATGTCAGCAAGGCATTCACCGACGCCATTATCGGCGGGCGCGGCTGGCTCAAGGTCGACGTCCGCGCCGACGAGCGTGGGAAAGACCAGATAATGGTGGACTACGTCCCCTGGGAGCAGGTCTACATCGACCCGTACTCAATCAAGCCGGACGCGACTGACGCGCGGTATGTCATCCGTGTCAAGTGGGTGGACCGCGACGTCCTGAAGCTTCTGTTCCCGGATGCCGCCGACATAATCGACGCGCGTTTTGTGGACTCTTCCTACAAGGGGCAGGAGTACGAGGCGCAGATGAACGCGTCCGACCGTGGCATCGGGAAGTTCTACGACCACAGGACGCAGCGTGTGAAGGTATGCGAGTGCTGGTATTCCGTTCCCGTGAAGAAGAAGGCGAAGCGGGGGCGCGACCAGCTCAGGGGTGACGGCACGTACATCGGGCACGAGATACACCACGTGGTCTTTTCGGACGACATCATCCTCCAGGGTTCGTCCGACAACGACTCATCGAACACAAACACCCTCAAGGTCGACGTCTATCCACTCATCCCCCTTGTCTGCGACACCGACCGCCATGGGCATCCCAAGGGGATGGTCTTCGGCATGATTGGCTTGCAGGAAGAGATAAACAAGCTGAACAGCAAGCTCGTCCACAAGTTCGGCACCCGCCAGGTCATGGTCGAGGCGTCCGCAGTCCAGGACCCGGAGGAGCTCCGCCAGGAGATACAGCGTCCGGACGGGATGGCCGTGTTGCAGGACGGGGGGCTTTCCCGCGTCAAGGTCGACTACAACACGGAGGACATGGGTTTCATCACGAACCACATGACCTTCGCCTTGCAGATGCTCCAGCGCGGGACAGGCGTCAACGACTCCACCCTTGGCATAGGCGGCACCAACGAGCGTTCCGGGACGATACAGAGCGCACGAATCGCCCAGGGCAACACGCTGCATACCCCCAAGCTCGAGAACATAAACTTCTGCAAGCAGCGGATAGCCTACGTCGTCCTTCGTCTCATCGGCGCCTACTACACGGACTACCGCGTCCTCCGCGTCACCCGTCCCAACGGTAAGACGGAGAGCTACGCCTTCAACGAGCCCCAGCCACCCGACGGGAACGGCGTCCTCCACAAGATAGACGACACGCTGGACTACGACGTGATTCTCAAGAAGGTCGCCCCCTACGACTCCATCAGGGACAGGCAGCTCACCATCTTCTCCGAGGTTCTCAAGAGCGGCGTCATCCCGCAGGAGATTGCGGCGGAGATTCTCCTTTCCCTTGCCGACATCCCGAACAGGGAGGAGATACTCAGGCGGACTCAGGAGTTCGCGATGCAGAAGACCGACATGGCGCAGCAGCAACAGGCCATGGACATGGCGCAGCAGCAGCAGGCGATGGACATAGCCGCTGCCGAGGCGCAGGGGCTTGCCGAGCAGTGATTTTCTTCAGGCGTCCTCCCCCCGTCGGGTTGGCGGACTCGGAGGGGCGCATAAACGCAGCTGGACACACAAATGGAAAACACAGAGCAGATTCAGGGACAGGAAGCACAGGCCGCGGAACAGGACGAGAGCTTTGTCGACATGCTTACAGGAGGCGGGGACACCCATTCCCTCCCGGGCATGGACGAGCAGGAGAACCTGGGGCAGGACACATCCCCCGCCGAGGCGGATTCGGATGCGGGCGAGCCGGACGGCGGCATCCAGCCTATTGACGAGGCGGACTACAACGCATTGCGCGAGCGTCTCGACAGGACGGCCAAGCGTCTCCATGACACCCAGGCACGCCTTCACGAGGTGTGCACCGAGCGTGCGAATCTGCGCCGTGAGCTCGACACCCTTGTCTCCGACGGGGGTGGCGACGACTGGTTCAGCGACAACGAGGAGGCCGAGAAGAAAAGGGGCGACCTGCGGAAGCGTCTGGACGCGACGGACGCTGACCTGGAGTCGCTCGACAAGGCATCCGAGCAGGACGCGTCAGACCATGCCTACGAGCAGTGGGAGGACCTGGCGCGTCCTGTCCGGAAGGCCCATCCCGACTTCGACGCACTCGTCTACCAATACCTATGGGGGAAGCTGAACGACAAGTCCGACACCTACGACCCTGCCGTGAAAGCGGCCTGGGAGGCGGCTCCGGCATCCGCAAGGAGTCCTGAAGGCGTCTACCGTTTCGCTTCCGACATCAAGGCAAAACTGGAAGTCCTTGAGAATCCCGAGGAATACCGGAGGAGAATCAAGGAGGAGATACAGCGCGAGGGCAATCCTTTTGGCGGTCCCACGGGCTCCCAGGGGCTGGACTACGTGAACTCGTCTGTCTCCGCACCCGCATCAGGCGGCGGCGAGGACGGCGGCTTCGTGGAGGCCCTCTTCAGATAGGCAATCACAACAGGAAAGGAAAACATGTCATACTTCATCCGCGACACAGGCAGCAAGCTCACGCCGCTTCAGCACTCATACGAGATTTTCAAGCAGTACATCCTGAACAACTACTTCTCCACCCTGACCGGGCGGAGGGGCAGCGGTTCACCCATCATTATCGACGACGCCCTCTTCAAGGGCAAGGGAGCCGGTGACGTCGGGCGCTACCACTTCATCCCGCAGTACAAGGGCGAGGGAATCGAGGGGCAGAACCCCTCCATCACCGGCAACGAGAAGTCCCTCGACGAGTTCTACATGGACTTCCGCGTCGACCAGATTGCCCAGGCGTTCAGCAAGAAGGGCAAGATGACCGACCTTCGTACCATCTGGAACTTCCGCGAGGAGTTCAAGAACCAGCTTGCCGAGTGGTTCCGCGACCGCACCGAGAGCGACCTGGTGGACGCCCTGACCGGCTACATCACCGACGGCGTATCCCGCCAGACCGACACGACCAAGCTCATCAATGGCGAAGGCAGGTGCTTCCGCATTGACAAGGACGGCGAGGCATTCAAGCTCGTGAAGACCTCCCCCGCCGACGCTTCCGACACGAAGCTCCTCACCGCCATTGCCGCAACCGACAGGATGAACACCTACGCGCTCGACGAGCTCCAGAGCCTCGCCAAGACCGCAGGGAAATATCCCATCAAGCCGGTCCGCGCCAAGAACAACGAGGAATACTACATCCTGGTTCTGCATCCGCAGGCGGCCATCGACCTTCGCCGCGACGAGCGCTGGGAGCGCCGTGCCATCGCGTCGATGACTGGGAAGGGCTCCCTTGAGAGCGACCCGATTGCCACCGGCGCCATCGGCATCTGGGGGCACATCATCGTCAAGGAGGCCGAGAAGGTGCGTGCCGTCAGCAAGGACGGCAAGACCGTTGCACGCAACCTGCTCCTCGGCGCCGACGCCGCTGTCCTGGCCTACGCGCAGACTCTGGACTACAAGGAGGAGACACGGGACTACGGAAGGGTCATGGGAGTCGCCGCCGACGAGATTCGCGGATGCCGCAAGCTCGTGTTCGACGACTGCGACATGAATGTCGCCCAGGTGCCCTGCTTCATCTAGGAACAAAGGAGGGATTGACACATGGATAACATCGACCTGACATCTCTTGACATCCGCGTCAACGGCTCAAACGCCGAGACCAACTACACCCAGAACGACTGCTTCAAGCTCGACATCGCCAAGCAGGGGCTTACCGCCGCGTCCGGTTCCCACACCGTCGCAAAGCTCCCTGCCGGAAGCGTCATCACCGGCGCTAGGCTTGTCGTCCTCGAGGCATTCGCCGGCACCGGCGCGTCCGTCCAGGTCAAGGCCGGCACGACCGTCCTTGGCGAGGCCAAGGCCGTCACCGCCCTGACCAAGGGCGCAAGCATCGCGCTTGCGGCTTCCACTGCATACGACCCCGACAACGAGGTTGAAATCAAGTTCGAGGAGACTGCGGCCAAGGCGCTGACATCCGGCGTCGCGCTGCTGTTCATCGACTACATCCCTGTCAAGCAGTTCGTCACCGCAGGCTAGGCAACACTATGGCGTCGAGCTCTTTCGCAGGATTTAGAGAGGCAATCCGTGAGGACTTCCGCGACGAGCTGGGGTCCATGTTCACGGACGAGGAGCTCGACGCCTTTATCGACTCGGCGCAGCGCGAGTACTGCGTGCTCACGGGCGCCCTAACAGGGGAGTGCAAGGCCGTCGTTCCGTTCAGGCGCGGACCCTGCATCGCCCCTCCCGACTTCATCCGCCCTGTCAGGGTCGTGGGGCTTGACGGGCGCGAGATTCCTGAAATCGGCTGGCGCCGCCTTGGAGCTGACGACTTCAGGCACGCCAAGGCGTCACGTCCGTCATTCGTGATGTGGGACTACGACACCTGGGGGCAATACCGTTTCTACCCGGCATGTGCCGAGGATTACTCGGTAGTTGGGACTCTCTACTACAGCAGGATGCCGAAGGACGGCGTCCTTGAAGTCCGCGAGCGCGACGCCCTCAAGGACTACGCGCTGTTCCTTTGCTTCTCCCATGCCGGGAAGCCGCAGGCGTCGTCATACTACAGTCTTTTCAGCGACGCCGTCGCGAAGAGGAACTCCCTCCGTGGCTCCCTCTACACGCGCCCGCAAGTCCGCAGGGGGTGCTTCTACTGATGGACGCTTCCGAAATAATCCGCATAGCGAGGATACACCTTGGCGACGGCTCAGCGTCCGTATTCCCCGACCGCATGATGGAGAGGTGGCTTGCAAGGGCTGTGTCCATCTACTACGCCGATACGGGGTTCGGAGTCGGCGAGGCTCCGCTTTGCGTGGACGGTTCAGGGGAAGGCGAGTTCCCGTCCGACTACATAGGCTCCATATCGGCCTACGACCGCGAGGGAATCAGTGTCGGTCTTTCGTCTGCGCATGTGGCCTCCGAGGACTTCGGCGACTTTGCCACGCAGGGGGAGTCCGGGATGACTCTCTACCGCGACCACTCCGAGGACGGGAAGTACAGGCTTCTTCCAGTTCCACGGCAGGAGGTGGAGCAGCGGCTTTTCGAGGAGGAGGGCGCCTACGGGATTGTGACGCAGATGTACGGCACCATTGGGGGCGAGGCTCCGGGAGGCACGACATCCTTCTTCCAGATGGACGACATAGGGAGTCTGCGATACAGGCGCCAGGGTTCCCTTGACGAGGTGAACGATTTCCTGGCGCTTGTCTACGCCGTGGTCGGCCAGGCATACGCCGCGGACACCGACCTTGCAAGCGAGAAGCTTGCCGACGCATACGCTTCGATGTACAGGGAAAGGGTTTCGCTAAGGCGCCGTCTTGGAAAGGGAAGCGCCTTCGCTCCACGATTGGGGAATTACTTCTGATGGACACTACAGGCAATCTAGGCATCCGCTCCCGCCTCCTCGGCAAGGAGGACATTCTGTTCGACACCGGCAATGTCGACGCCGTCGAGTCGTTTGTAGACGCATTCGGCAAGGAACGGCTTCTCACGGCGGTCAACGCCAGCCACGTGCCGCTTGGAGGGGATGCATTGTCGGAGACCGGCAAGCAGGATGTGGCGTCGGCCATCGTCGACCTGTCAAGGAAGGAGAAGGAGCTTAGTGAGAAGGTCGGGCAGATAATCGGCCTTAAAAAAGACGATGTCTATACGATGGCGGGGCTTGGAAGCGAAGACACGGCAGCCCTGCTCAGTTACATAAACGGTGAAATCCACAATCGTCTGAACAACAGGACGCTTACAATCAAGCTGGACGCAAACGGTTCGCCGACCGACTTCACGGTATCACGCCTTTACGGGGGCAAGACAGTCGTTGACTTGAACCAGAAAACAATTAGCGCGTCAGCAGGCGCTCCAGCGCTCAGGTTATCCGATTGCGACTGCATGGTTGAAGTCAGAAACGGCACCATAGACCAGGGTGACGCACCGGTGGGGGTGGAGGTTCTGTCAACAGGCTCCGTGTCTTTCATCGGGGTGACCTTCACGGCAAACGGGAAAAGCGAGCAGTATGCCGTGCGATGCGCCGGAAGCAACGCGTCCTTCAAGGGATGCAGCTTCACAGGCACAGGCAAGGCAACCTTCGGGATTGAAACTGAACAAGCAGGAAAGGCCGTCGATGCGCTTGCGCTGTACAATGTCGGCGTAAAGGCGAAGATGGATATGGCCACGCAGTCATTCAACGCCCTGAAGAGCATGTTCGACAAGGTCATGGACTATGTCGTGGAGGAGGGTGTTGACGAGGCGACGGGCATTTCATGGGAGAAGTACCTTTCGGGGAGGCTGGTCGCGAGAGGGCACTCGACATTTCCGGCAGAATACTACAAGTCGAATGTCTTCCGGATTGAGTTCCCGCAGGGAGTGAGGTTCAGCGACGAGAAGTACTGCCTTGTCGTGACTCCAAGCCATAAGAACGAGGGATGGCTGGAATTCAAAGAGGACGGGAGCATAAGCAAATTCACGCCTACTGAAACGGATGGAAGTTATCAAATCCTCCCCCAAAACAATGCCGGGCTTTGCGTTGTAATCCGCGACCTCACGACAGATTCCGGATTCACGGTCGTATCGTCGAGGTTCGTTCCGCCGCAAAGCGACGAGTCCGAGGAGCCGCCAAAGCTGTCCTTCGACTGGCTTGCAATGGGAATGAAGAAGAAGGAGGCAACTGGCACGGAGGAAACGCCGTAATGAAAAGAGCCGGTGCAATAAAAAGGCTTGCAGGCGTTGAGGACTTCGTCCACGGAGCGCCAGTCGTCAGGACCGACCGCAACGGCGCCAGGAAGACCACTACGCCTGTAGACGGCGGAGTCCCGTCCGGGAAGGAACTACTCGCCGAGACGGGGTGCCCCACGGTTGCCGAGTCTGTGCTGGATGTCGCAAGACGGCTGAACGCAATCCCTGTTCCGAAGAAGGAGTACACGGCAGAAGGCGTTGGCCGCATAGGAAACGGCGTTTTCCTCAATAACCAGAAGTGGGTGGACACATTCGCGACAGGCGACTACAAGAACAAAGGCGACCTGCTTGGGGAGAGATTCGACTTCGTGACGACAGGTTCTCCGATAGCTGCCGGGAGGGTGCAGAGCGTCAGGACAGGCATCGTATTCCGTGGGTTCAGGAACGGCACGCTGGGGCTCAGGTTCGGGTGGAAGAAATCTCCCGACTTTGAGTGGGAAGGCTATATGGACGCCAAGCCGGTCGTTGCCTATGAGGGCGACAAATACCTCTTCAAGTTCGAGGACAACAACGCAAACGTATGGGTCGGCGCTGCGGAAAACGCACGCGGCGTCATGGAGTTCAGGAACGACACTTGCAGGAACGCCCTTGTCTTCATAAACTGCCCGTCCGTGGAGATTTGCAATGTCACCTTCAAGGGGGGCGGGGAGGAATACTGCGCCGTATACGCAAGGAACTCCTCAGTGTCGTTCCGCAATTGCGTGTTCGAGGACTGCGAGCCACTCCGTCTTGACGGAGACACCCCGTCGATGGACGACGGTTTCACAAGCCTTGCGGGAGGTGTGTACTCGTCTTTGAGGAAGGAGGCGCTTGAAAGCGTCGTGTCGCAGGTCGCACAGCGTGCGAAGATGGGATACCTGCGCGACTACATAGTTGACCACGGGACTGACGAGGCGACGGGCGTGTCATGGGTTCTGTACAATTCCGGCAGACTCGTCCAGTATGGCAGAATGGATAAGTCGTCGATGCCGAAGAGATACCAGGGCACGGCGCTGGTCTACAAGGTCGTGCTTCCGAAGAAGTTCAAGAAGGGATACAGGATACAGCTGTGCCCGCAGAACTGCATCGACATCGCGTTCATCCCGACATACGGTCCTCCTACCGATGAAGCCATTGCCGACCTGGAGAATAGAATAGAGAGAATGAAGGCGAATCTGCAAAATGCGATAGCCAGCCATCCGGAGACGATGTACAAGAACCGGGTAAAAGAATGGAAGGCGGCGTTGGAGGACATGGAGAGCGACAATCCCACCGTGGAGCCCGTCAAGGGATGGAAAAAGCAAATCGAAAGCATGAGGGCGGCTCAGGCGCATCCTGAAGACAAGTCCGGCTGGATTTGGTATCCAGAGGACTACTCATGGGCGAGATGGGCGTATTTCGTGCTCGTTCCCCGCGTCATGGAAGGAGGATGGAAGGACGGCGTCCATGCGTCGTACATTTCAAGCGACTACTTCTATGCGTCTGTCAGGCATTTTTCAGGCATTCTGAGACGCCTGGAGGTGAATTGGAGCAATCCACAGACATGGTTTTACGGGGCGAAAGAATACACGCCTTACGGCAACGGAAGGAATCCGGGCGGGCACGAACACCCGCTTAGCTTTGTCTGCGAAGGATACATAGAGGAAACAAGCGAGGGATAAAAAATGGAAGGCGATTTGACAATGATGCTCGGTCCCGACGGATACTACTATGTCGGAAGCGAAGGCAAGCGTGGAGAACCCGGTCCAGTCGGAGGCAAAGGCGACAAGGGGGATAAAGGGGATAAGGGAGACAAGGGGGACATCGGCGAGCCCAACGTCCTTTCGATAGGAGAAGTCACCTACGGTGAGACCGCAGGGGCTTCAATCACTGGCTCCACCCCGGAACAGAAGTTGAATCTTGTCCTTCCCCGTGGTGAGAAGGGTGATACTGGGGCAAAGGGGGAGAAAGGCGACAAGGGAGATAAAGGTGAACCTAATGTCCTCTCGATAGGCACAGTCGAAAAGGGGGATGCCGCTAGTGCGACCATTACCGGCTCTGCCCCGGCACAGACTCTCAACCTTGTTTTGCCAAAGGGAGACAAGGGCGACAAGGGGGATAAAGGGGATAAGGGAGATAAAGGTGAGAAAGGCGATAAGGGAGATAAAGGTGACCAATGGCAATTGCAGGTGCGGATGGCGCTTCCGGCTGGAGAAAAATCATGGCGGTTTATGCAGTTGTACTTACTGTCATTGGTCTGATTCGGTTTATTTTTGTAAAAGAGAAAGATGATGAAGCGGGCAGTGCGGATGTAAGGGTTTCTGTTAAGGATATTCTACAAGTATTGAAAAGCAATAAGTATGTCTGGCTTCTGGGGATTGCAACCTGTATCCCTACACTGATTACCAGCCTTGCGGCAGGAAGTTATTATTTTACGTGGATTGTTGGAGATATGGGAAAATACGGTACAATGCAGATGTTTGGAATGATTTCCATGGTGTCTATGTTGGTTTTCCCGACCCTTATGAAACGCTATTCCGGCATGCAGATGATTAAGGTATTTTCTATCATTGGTATTGCCGGCTATATCTTGAATTTCTTCGCAGGAGGAAATATGATTCTCCTTACGATTGGATTTATTATTTCAGGACTTTCAGCATTACCAGGCTCTTATATGAGAACACCTATTATTATGCAACTTTCAGATTACAATGAGGGAAAGGGTCTTCCGAGAATGGAAGGAACACTCGGTTCAGCCGTAAACTTCATGCAGAAAATCGCACAGGGAATAGGTTCACTGCTTTGTGGTGTGTTGCTTTCTATCGGTGGATACAGTGGTGCTCTTGA
>OIXU01000416.1_pt1 | contig 15002 bp, 6 predicted proteins | sample 1587921 | NCBI WGS metagenome assembly OIXU01 (sample SAMN03283238) | human gut metagenome | biome: human-associated habitat; material: feces | host: Homo sapiens | place: Peru | collected 2012
AGCCCGCGCGCGCCGATGGTACTGACACACCAGTTGGGAGAGTAGGTCGCCGCCGTACTTCGGGGAGCCCCGACGTCATACGACGTCGGGGTTCCTTTCTTTGTGTGCACCAGGGCCGCCTTGGCCGCGCCCGCCGGGACGCCGTCCGCCTCACCAGCGGCACGCCCACTCCGCCAGTGCGATGGCTTTCCAAGGGTGTCGCCGTTGCGTCTCTGTGCTGTCCCAGTCCGTTTCCCCAACCGTCTCATAATCATTAGTTGGGGCTCCACCCTTTGATGTTCAGTCGCTTACGGAATGCTGCTAGTCAAATCTGACTGGCAGCATTTTGCTGTTTCCTGTCTTTCACACGTTTACTGATCACGCCTGAATTAACTTTGTATCCACGTTTACATACACGTTTCCTTACGTGCAGCCTCTCTGTCTTACTATCAACTCTATAGGCTATGTACGCTTGCCGATGTATATAAATTGCATGCAAATTATTCACTCTTAAATAATTGTATCTATGTTGAAAATCTCTAAGGACGGAGTCTCCGTCATAGCTGTGCTTGACAGGCGCAGAGCAAAGAAATCAGGTGTGTTCCCAGTCAAGATTGAGGTTGTTTACAACCGTATCCAAAAGTACTACCCAACAGGAGTCGATCTCCCTGCCTCAGAGTGGAAACGGATATCCTACTCTAAGCGCATGCCCGATTGCCACGCTGACATCATCACGAAATTCAATCAGATAAGCGCGGAAGTTGAAGCTTTACTTGAGAAAGGGACGTTCTCCTTTGAGACTTTGGAGGCCAGATTAGGTAAACCCGTTGACAAGACGTTAAACGCTGCGCTCGAGTCAATGATGGACAAATTTCAAGCTGAGGGGAGGATAAACTCCTACTATCGCTGCCGCACGACTCTGAAAAATGTAGAACGGTTCGCCGGTAAGGAAATCTTGTTCAGTAAGTTGTCTGTTTCATGGTTCAACGCTTTCGAGAACTTTCTCAAGAAAGAGAACAAGGCGATGACTACAATCTGCATCTACATGAAAACCCTCCGTTGTGTTATGAACGATGCCGCGGCCGCCGGCTTGGTCAAGGAATCAATGTTTCCGTTCGGCCGTGGCAAGTACATAATTCCCAAAGGCAGTTCTAGAAGCCTCGCCCTCTCGTACGATCATATTCGTAAAATAGTCGCCTACAAAGGCACCGCGTCCAGGGAGCGCTACCGCGACCTATGGCTCTTCTCCTACCTTTGCAACGGCATCAATTTCCGCGACATGCTATTCCTTAAATATAAGAATATAATAGATGGTGAGATTTGTTTCCTTCGCTCCAAGACTGCTCGTGCCTATGGCGGATCAAAGATTATCCGTGCCGTGATCACTCCTGAGATGATGGACATTCTCCGCCGCTGGGGCAATCCATACGACGGCAATCCCGAAACCCTCCTGTTTGACTATGCCGAAGGTGCCACTGACATGCTTTCCATCTCCAACACCGTCCGTAAAGTCATCAGCATGTGCAACAACGCCTTGAAGAAAATAGCCGAGGAGTTGGGAATACCACCGTTCACAACCTATTCAGCCAGACACAGTTTCGCCACAGTTCTCCTTCGTCAGGGCGTGGATCTCACATTTATCTCGGAATCTCTCGGCCACTCCAGTCTCTTGGTCACCGAGCACTATCTTGGCGGTTCAGACCGTCTGGACAGAATGCGCAACGCCCGTCTCCTGACCAATTTCTAAAGGTAATTATATTCGAGTTGACTATACTGTCGCGTCAGTGTCCATTGGAGTCCGCATCATGATCTGTAAACCGATAGTTATCAGACGGATGCCACTTCAAGTATGCGGGATGAATCTGTCAATGATCCGCGACATCCGACGACCTTCCGAACATAGTCCCCTTTTCAAAGGACGTATGTATCGCCATTTTGCAAAACAGCGGCATGCGATCATTCTTCTACTCCATTGTGAGGCACGGTCGTATGCCACCTATGGATGCTGAAACCATAGGCGGCATACCCACAGGCCTCCCGTCGTACTCAGGGTGGGTTTGCGTGCCGCCATATTCACAAAATGCGGGTGACGCCAGCGCGTATATAACTGCTTGGCGACAGCTTGCATGCCACGTTAGTCAACCGCTAGATAGTTACCTATCTAAATGTGCATGCTCTACGTGTTGATCCAGAATGCGTTATGAAAAGCTGCCAGTCAATATGAGAGGGCAAGGTTTGCGAATCCCTTGCCGCTCACTTCGGCAGCCCGAACAGGTTAGATCATCCTTGATTCCGGAGCCAGATTGAGGGTGAATAATCTCAAAACTCCAAGTTCGACCGTCTCCTCCATGGAAGATAGTGCGCGAGCTTATTTGGTTATTTGGCGCGGATTTGTTTGGCTATTTGGCGTGCTTCTTTGGGTTTGTTGAAAAGGTTCCTGCTACCATGTGCCACGAAAACACCGATTGAAATGCCACGAAAACACCGATTGAAATGCCACGAAAACACCGATTGCTTTGTGCTTTTACGTTAATTTTCATAACTTTGGCAAATAAATGAAAATTTATTATGGAATATCTCAAGAGAATCGCTGATCGTATATTGCTAGACAACCTTGAAGCCTCGGGCGCGGTGCTTGTTGAGGGGCCGAAATGGTGCGGAAAAACCACGACATGCAGCCAAATTGCTAACAGCTCCATTAGTTTGCAGGATGTTGACATGAGGGATGAATATCTGGCGACGGCGGCTTCCAAGCCATCGCTTCTTCTGATGGGGGACACTCCGCGTTTGATTGACGAATGGCAGGACGCACCAGTGATCTGGGATGCCGTCCGTACTATATGTGATAAAAGAGGTGGTGTCCCGGGACAGTTCATCCTTACTGGCTCCAATAGGGTGGAAAAAGAAGAGACCAGACATTCGGGAACAGGCAGGATCGCAAAGATGAAAATGCTCCCTATGAGTTTATGGGAGTCAAAGGAGTCGACAGGACAGGTCTCTGTCGGTGAACTGTTTAATGACCCGGAATATGATATTGACGGTAGAACTTCAAAACTGTCTGTCGAGGAATTGATTCTTGCGGCGTGCCGTGGTGGATGGCCAGCATCGCTTCTTCCTGCAAAAAACAAGGCCCGGTTGCTTGTTGCCAAGAATTATATGAAAAGTGTCTGCTCGGAGGATATTTCCAGAATAGATGGAGTTCGGCGTGACGAGAAGACTGCCGCGATGATAATGCGTTCATACGCCCGTAACATCTCAACGATTGTCAAAAAGACATCAATGCTTTCGGATGTCACTTCTTCCGGTGAGGTAAGCTGCTCTTCGGACACGTTTGATGATTATGTCAAGGCTTTGGAAAAATTGTTTGTCATTCAGGATATAGGTGCATGGTGTCCGGCGATAAGGAGTAAATCAAACATCAGAAGTACCCCTAAAAGATCGTTCTGTGATCCGTCTGTCGCGGTCGCCGCTTTGGGGTTGTCTCCGGATATCTTGATGACACAATTGAAGACATTTGGGTTCCTGTTCGAGCAGATGTGCATACGTGATCTTCGGATTTACACGATGGATCAAGATAGCCACCTTTCGTATTACCGGGACAGGTACGGACTTGAGGCGGATGTCGTGTTGCATCTTTCGGACGGACGCTATGCCTTGATTGAATGCAAACTCGGCAGCCGCGAGATTGAGGACGGTGCGGCACATCTGCTTGAACTTAAGCGGCTGATAAAAACACACAACGAATCTGAGATGCAGAACCCGCTGAGAGAGCCGGATCTGCTTATGATCATCACAGGTGGCCAAATGGCGTACACAAGGCCTGATGGGGTCAAGATTGTTCCTATTGGGTGCTTGAAGGACTGAGCGTGCGCTGTAATTATATTAATAGGTATATATCTTTAAGCCCTTACGGCCGCTGAGGGCGGCAGAAGCATCCGGCATCCCGACCATAACGACTGCTTTCCCCTGCTTTCGCATGCAAAGTGCATGTCGGAGGCGGGGTTTTGCTTATGAATATGTCCGTTCCGGAAGCTTGTGACGTGGATTCCCGTGAGAAATGGGATGTCACTCTTAGTAATAAATACTTTTTTGAGCCTTTTTTGGCGATTTCTTGCAGAAAAATCTTGCTTATGAAAAATTAAACCCATATATTTGTCGTTGTGTTATGGAGTACCCCCTTGTGGGGGCCGCAAAACATATTTATTACTAAGAGGAACAACGTTTAACTTTTTTTATTAACATTTATCCTTTATGAACAAATTTTTTAGATTGGTTTCGATGTTCGCCATTGCTGGCGTAACATTCGCGTACACCAGCTGTACGGACTACTCTGAGGATATCAACAAGGTTGACAACCGCGTTGATAACGTTGAGGGCCGTCTGACTAAGGTGGAGGACCAGGTGAAGAATCTGGAGACTACGACCACGCAGTTGAAGGACGCCCAGGCGAAGACCGCCGCGGCAGTCACGACCCTCGAGACAACCCTTAAGGAGCTTCAGACGAAGCACGACAAGGATGTCGAGCGCATCGAAGGTATCACCGATGCTCTTCGGAAAGACGTGACGACTCTCCAGAAGAAGGCTGACGAAGTTGAGAAGCTGATTCCTACCCTCGCCACCAAGAAGGACCTCGAGGAGGTTTCTAACAAGACCGCCGAGGCCATCGCTGAGATTAACAAGACCCTAGGTGCTCTGCAGGGAAACCTTGAGACCGCCCAGAAAGCCATCGCCGCCCTCGAGGGCCGGGTTTCTACCCTTGAGGGGGATGTTGCGGGTCTTAAGACCGCCGTTGAGAAGGCTCAGAAGGCCGCTGACGCTGCCCAGACCGCCGCTGACAAGGCTCAGAGTGACGCAACTCTCGCCCTCGGCAACATCGAGGCGTTGAAGAAGGCTCTCGGCAAGTATGCTGAGGTTGGCGCTCTTGAGAGTAAGATCGCCGCGCTTGAGAAGATGGACTCCACTCTTCAGGCAGACAAGTTCAACACCAAGGACTTCGGTACATTCTTCGCCAAGGAGCTCAAGGACGTGATCGGAGCCTATGCCGCGAAGGGTGTTCTCGAGGCTAAACTCGAGGCTCTTGACACAAAGGACGCTGAGCTTCAGGATCAGATCACCAAACTTGACGCTAAGGTTGAGCAGTACAACACTGCCCTTAACGACAGGATCACCAAACTCGATGAGAAGGTAGAGCAGTACAACACTGCGCTCAACGCAAGAATCGACGCTGTCCTCGGCATCATCGCCGACCGTCTCAGCAGCATCGCCTTGGTTCCTCAGTACTACTATGACGGAGTTCCTGCGATTCTTTTCGAGACCATCGCCTACGATCCGCTTGCTGACGACAAGGAGAACGTGGAGGCTGCTGCACCATCTCACATTGGCGATCAGAACAGTAGGTTGGTGAATCAGTTCAAGAATTACACCTCTGCCGAGTCTGTGGCCCAGTTCCGTCTGAACCCAAGGACAGTAGGCGTTGACTGCGCTGACTTCTCCCTTGTTGGAGACAAGGCTGACTATGTATTCACAAGGGCTGCTGCCCCTGCCGCTCCTGTCAGCATTGTCGGAACTCCTTCCTATGACCCTAAGACCGGTTACGCCACGTTCAAGGTTAAGAAGAACGAGAAGATCAACACTGACAAGAACGAAAACAAGAACCTTGATATCGTAGCCCTTAAGGCTGTCCTCAAGAAGGGTCTTACCGATGCCGAGAAGGAGGCTGATGCAAAGCCTGAGGTTTACTCTGAGTTCGTTCATGTAAATGAGATCGCTTACACTGCCGATCAACTCGCTATCTCTGACAAGGCTAAACTTGCCGGCAAGAAGGCTGATCACGAGTACGCCAAGACCTTTACCGAGGCGACTAAGAATGCTTATGTTTACAAGATGCCTTACGATGCTCCGTTTGATCTTAAGGCTCGTGTGGCAACCTGCATCAACTCCGAAATCTTTACTAGTGGCCTTGAAAACGTTATTGACCACGCCAATCTTGATCTTGAAAAGTATGATCTTCACTACGAGTTCTCCGTGGCGCAGTCTAAGTATGACGTGACAAGTGCCGGTACGACGACTAACCAGCAGACCGTCATCAAGTGCGTTGACCGTTTGGGTGGTATTTTCAAGGTGATGGATGCTAATGGTGTAGAGTACAACCAGGAGGCCATCGGTCGTACCCCAATCGTAAGAGTTGACCTCAAGCACGGTGAGAACATCGTTACCCGCGCCTTCATCAAACTCGTTATCTCTGTCAAGAAGGCTTCCGATAACATCAGCATTATGGACAACCAGAAGGAATTTGTTGTCAAGTGTCCTGACACTAAGGAGACCATGAAGTACGATGTTGAAAAACTCCGTAAGGATCTTTATCGTGTACTCAACATTTCTCACGTTGACTTCTGGAATCTGTATGATGTTGATAAGGCTTATGTTAAGAAGGATGGTAAGGATTTTGCGACCTTCCCTGTTCCTACGCTTGTTGCCGGTATCGCGGATGACGGAAAGGCTACCAAGGAAGTTTACTGGGAGTTCACACACGGCCAGGTTGGAAAGATCGGTAAGGGTGCCAAGGTTGAGGGTTATCTCGTTCTTAAGAACAAACTTGATCTTTACTCGAAGTATCCTACCAAAGTTACATTCAAGTTCACCGCTGACTTCAGACTTCCTGTAGTTGGTAAGGAGATCAAGGTAACGGCTGACATCAAGGATATATTCTGGAAGACGACTGGTGATAACAGTGTCCTTCAGGCAAATGTAAACGTTCCTGCGAGCGAGACTGATGTGGCTACGAACTGCTACTTCCAAACTCCTATCGCCGAGCAGCCATGGGATAAGCTAAGCGTTACCGGACTTCCTTGCGGAGAGATACCTATGTTCAGAATCGCTAAGGTTTACATGGACGGTAAGGAATACAAGGCTCCTGTTAGCGGCATCTATCTGGCGCCATCTACTGTTGCTGGAGAGGAGAATATCAGTCTTTACAAGGATAAGTCTGTCATGAAGGCTCTTAACAGCGAGCTTGGTCTTCAGGCTTTGATCGAGTGGTATGCTGTCGGCAAGAGTGGTGATGAGTATGTTCTCCATACATTCATGGTTAACTTCATTCGTCCTGTTAACCTTAATTTCCCTGATGATATTCACGTGAAGGATGCCCAGACCGGCGGTGACGAGATCACATACGGCTTTGCAGGTCTCCTTACGGATTGGAGAGGCGAGACTATCCTTCCTCCAACTCCTATTGAGATCTATGAGAGCGGCTACTATTGGAATAAGGTTTGCTCACCTGCTGACCATGCCGTTGCAATCCCTGGTTACCAGAAGGTTAAAACGGAAGGCTACTACAAGTTCGAGTTCGAGGATAAGGAGGTTGTCATTCCTACGGCTACCGCTTACCATAAGGCTTCAATTACGCTTTACGATAACATAGCACGTCAGCACTGGTTCTATAGTCACGGCGATAATGACGCCACAATGGAATTTACACCAGGCGGTATAGTATGGACACCTCGTCCTGATGGAACATGGGTAAAGAGAGCAACTGTTGTCGGCTATGGTCGTTCGGAGGGCGAGGCTCTTGAGAATGCAAGAGTTGAGGCTAACAAGGTGAACCCTCGTTATCTTGATAATGTCGAGAAGAGAGGTTGGAAGTCTGAGACCGTTACGGAGGTTCTTAATTCAGGTACAGTGACAGTCACATTCAAGACGATCAAGGATGTAACGTATGTTCCTGCTGTTTACGAGACCGTTGAGCCGAAGATCGAGTACACTCCTTGCAATCCGAAACCGGGTCCTTCAAGTGATGTCTATACTGAAGGTCAGAGGATAGGTTGCTGGCAGTGGCAGAAGTGGGCTACCGTAACCCCAGGCATGACTCCTGGCAGGTACTGGGACTTCTACGGAGTGTTCACACCGGCTGATGATGTAGTTCTTGATCTCACGAAGGTTACGACTGACCTCCCTGACGGCAAGCTTCCTTCAAAAGCGACCCTCACTCAGAAGTCTGGCTACAAGCTCTTCTATGATAATACCTTGAGTCCTATTCAGTACACATATCACATCTACATTCCTGCCTCTATCGAGTACGGATGGGGTGTTCTGAATCAGACTCTCGTCATCACGGTAGATCCTTACAACAAATAGTACGGTTTATTAGTACTGTAACCCAATAATCAGGGAGGGAAGCAACTTGCTTCCCTCCCTTTTTAAATTCGCTCACAGGGCCTGTTTAAATTCGCTCACAGGGCCTGTCGGAGGTCATTGAGCCACTTAATGTGGAGCCTGCCGAAGTTCTTTGTGGGCCGGCTATGCCAACCACTTGATGGCGAACTCACTTGCGGTATGAGCGCAGAGGCTCCTGTTGTTGAGGTTATCAACGCTGGTTCTACATGCTTCCTTCAAAAGTAACCCTTGAACAGACTGGTTACACCCTCAAGTATGAGAATGTTCTGAGCCCTATCCAGTACACTTACCACATTTTCATCCCTGCATCCATCCAGTATGGTTGGGGTGTCCTCAACGGAACTCTTACAATTACTGTTAACCCAGTGAGCACGATCAAATAATCAAGTTCACAGGTGACTGTAACACAATAAAGAAAGGGAGAGAAGCGAACTTCTCTCCCTTTCTTCATTTATTCAAGTATAACCGGCCGGCCGCTGAGCTTGCCGAAGCACCCGTGTCTCAAGGTCTCCTATCCGACAACCTCCTTCCAAGCATCGATTGTCCGGGTCTGCGTTGATATATTCACGCCCACTTTGACCAGTTCCATTCCTTCCTCAGCTTTGTACGGGATGAGGTAGCCCTTGTCATCGATTTGTTTCAGGGCATCTTCGGCGGAGCCATCGACCTTGAACTCAAAGACATAGATCCTGTCCTTCGTGCGGCATACCGCGTCCGCTCTGCCTATGGCTGACTTCACCTCACTCTGAATATAATAGCCCAACAACGAGAAAATCAGGTAAATAATGGTCTGATAATGCTTCTCGGTCTTGTTCTCCAAATCGTTTGGGATTCCGGCCAAAAATGACTTCATGAGGTCAAGCGCGGAGTCTATGTCCTTTTCCTTGAGTGCCTTGTTGAATTTCAGGACGAAAGAGGAACTCATTCCGTCCGCGCTCCTGTATCTGGCCAGCAGATCCTTGATGAACCCAATCTTAACTTCCTTGTTAGGGTAACCGAGCGTGTAGGAGTCATCCTCTGGGTTGTACCCCTTGATTGTCAGGTAACCGGTCTGGTAGAGCATAGGGAGGCTGTTGTCGGAAATTTCCGGCGAGACGTCGAAGTCGCTCTTTGACACTTCGGTCATCCTGTCGAGCTCTCTTTCGTCAATAGGATGCTTTTCAAGGCGCTCGATCAGGTAGGTCGGAGTCCCGCTCTCGAACCAGTAACTTCCGAACTCTCCTGCGTTCAATGCCTTTATGAGGCTGAAGGGGTTGTAGATTTCCTCGGAATTATGACTGAAATGGTAGCCGTCATAGTTCTCTTTCAATCTGACAAGTGTTTGTTCTTTTGTGAGAGAGAGTCTCTGCGCAAACTGCTGCACAGAGTCTTGCATTTGACTTTCGAGCTCGCGTTGCGAGACTCCGCAGACTGCCGAATATTCCGGCATCATGGAGATGTTCTGCAGGTTGTTCAATTCGCTGAATATGCTCAATTGCGCGAACTTGTTGATTCCCGTGATGAATACGAACCTCAGGTACGGGTCGAGGCTCTTGATGGGACTGTAGAAGTTCCTCATTATCTGCCGCATCGGCACGAGCCTGTCCTTGTCGTTCATTACGTCGAGAAGCGGGGCGTCATATTCATCAATTATTATGACAGCCTTTTCTCCGGTTTTCCGCACCGCCTCGATGACAAGTCTTTCCAGACGCGCGTTGACATCCTCTCTTGCGATTTGGGTATCATTCCCGTATTCCTCCTCATAGAATGTCAGTTTGTAGCCAAGGTTCCTTACAAGCTGTTCCTCTGTCATGTGCTTTGCGGTGGACATGTCGAAGTGGAAGACCGGATGCCGCCTCCAGTCGGAGTTCATCTCTCCGGCCCTGAGCCTATGGAATAGTTCTTTTTCTCCTGTGAAATAACTGTGAAACGTTGATGACAGCAGCGATTTCCCGAACCTGCGCGGCCGGCTAAGAAACACATACCTATACTTATCGGCAAGGTCCGCTACATATCCGGTCTTATCGACATAGACGTACCCGCCCTCGACAATGTCCCTGAAAGTCTGTATCCCGATTGGGTATCTAAAAGTCTTCTCCGCCATATCTTCCTATATTATTAAATAGGTATAGTACCTCGTCTGGTCGCTTCTGCATTTTCCGGCCGCCTTGGAATATTGCGGTCATTGAGCATGTCGAAGTGCCAAGTTTCCCAAATATAACGAATATTTTTGTCAAATCCGCATGCAAAGTGTATGTCTGTGGCTGGGCGTTGCGTGTGAATATGTCTGTTCTGGAAGTCTGTGACGTGGATTCCCGTGAGAAATGGGATGTCACTTCTAGTAATAAATATGTTTTGCGGCCCCCACAAGGGGGTACTCCATAACACAACGACAAATATATGGGTTTAATTTTTCATAAGCAAGATTTTTCTGCAAGAAATCGCAAAAAAAAGGCTCAAAAAAGCATTTGTTACTAGAAGGAACAACGTTTAACTTTTTTTATTAACATTTATCCTTTATGAACAAATTTTTTAGATTGGTTTCGATGTTCGCCATTGCTGGCGTAACATTCGCGTACACCAGTTGTACGGACTACTCTGAGGATATCAACAAGGTTGACAACCGCGTTGATAACGTTGAGGGCCGTCTGACTACGGTGGAGGGCCAGGTGAAGAATCTGGAGACTACGACCACGCAGTTGAAGGACGCTCAGGCGAAGACCGCCGCGGCCGTCACGACCCTCGAGACAACCCTTAAGGAGCTTCAGACGAAGCACGACAAGGACATCGCAGACCTGCAGAAGGCCTATGCCGACGCTGACGCTGCGTTGAAGACAGAGATCCAGGGCAAGATCGACGCCCTGGAGAAGGCTCACGACGACGAAGTCAAGAAGATCAACGCCGCCATCAAGGCTCTTCAGGCTGACGTGACGGCTCTCCAGGAGAAGGCTGCCGAAGTTGAGAAGCTGATTCCTACCCTCGCCACCAAGAAGGAACTCGAGGAGGCTTCTAAGAAGACCGCCGATGCCATCGCTGAGATTAACAAGACCATAGGTGCTCTGCAGGGAGACCTTGAGATCGCCCAGAAGAACATCACCGCCCTCCAGGGCAAGGTTACTACCCTTGAGGGGGATGTTGCGGGTCTTAAGACCGCCGTTGAGAAGGCCCAGAAGGCCGCTGACAATGCCCAGACCGCCGCTGACGATGCTCAGAGAGACGCAACTCTCGCCCTCGGCAAAATCGAGGCGTTGACGAAGGCTCTCGGCAAGTATGCTGAGGTTGGCGCTCTTGAGAGTAAGATCGCCCTGCTTGAGAAGATGGACTCCACTCTTCAGGCAGACAAGTTCGACACCGAGAAGTTCGGTACGTTCTTCGCCAAGGAGCTCAAGGACGTGATCGGAGCCTATGCCGAGAAGGGTGCTCTCCAGGCTAAACTTGACGCTCTTGACGGAAAGGACGAAGACCTTCAGGATCAGATCAACAAACTTGACGCTAAGGTTGAGCAGTACAACACTGCCCTTAACGACAGGATCACCAAACTCGATGAGAAGGTTGAGCAGTACAACACTGAGCTCAACGCAAGAATCGACGCTGTCCTCGGCATCATCGCCGACCGTCTCAGCAGCATCGTGTTCGTTCCGGAGTACTACTATGACGGCGTTCCTGCCATCCTCTTCGAGACCATCGCTTACGATCCGCTCGCAGACGCGAATGAGAACGAGGTTGCGAAGAACAAGATCAATGGCAAGCAGAACAGCGTTGACGTTAACAAGTATACCAGATTCACTTCAGCCCTTGCGAAGGCTCAGTACCGTCTGAACCCAAGGACCGTAGGTGTTGACTGCGCCGACTTCTCATTCGTAGGTGACAAGGCTGACTATGTCGTTACAAGAGCCACCGCTCCAGCAGCCCCTGTCAGCATTTACGGCGTTCCTGCTTATGATCCTGCTACCGGTTATGTTACTTTCCAGGTCAAGAAGGATGACAGAATCAACGTTACCGACAACACCAACAAGAATCTTGATATCGTAGCCCTTAAGGCTGTCCTCAAGAAGGGTCTTACCGATGCTGAGGCCAAGGCCGAGCAGAAGCCTGAGGTTTACTCTGAGTACGCTCATGTAAACGAGATCGCTTACTCTGCCGCTAACCTTGCAATCTCTGACAAGAAGGCTCTTGCCGCCAAGGAGGCTCACGAGTATGCAAAGACATTCGATGCCGCTGCTGCTCAGGCACCTGTTTACCCGATGCCTTACAATTCTGATCCATTTGATCTCAAGGCTCTTGTTGCCACCTGCATTAACACCAACATCACTACTCCTGGTCTTGAGGCTGCTCAGAATCACGCAGAACTTAACCTTAACAATTACGAACTTGATTATAAGTTCTCCGTTGCCAAGACTCCTTACGAGGTGACTTCTGGTGCTACAAAGACCGATCAGCAGACCGTCATCGAGTGCGTTGACGCTGTGAAGGGTCTTTACAAGGTTAAGTCAGCCGCTGGCATAGAGTTCAACAAGGAGTCAATCGGCCGTACCCCAATCGTAAGGGTTGACCTTGTGCACAATGGTGAAATCGTTACACGTGCGTTCATCAAACTTGTCATCTCTGTTGAGAAGACAAAACCTCAGGTAGATTTGGGGAATGCTGAAAAGAGCGTGGTACTTAGTTGCCCAGGCACTGAGGTCAACATGATTTACAATGTTGATTCTCTCCGTAAGAATATCTATCAGCCTTTGGACATCGATCATGTCAACTTCTGGAAGATTTATGATGTTGCAGAAGCTTATGTGACTAAGAATGATGAAGCTGGCCACGCTAACATTACAGTTCCTGAACTCAAGGATGGTTTCGCTTCTGATGGAAGGGCTACCAAAGAAGTCGTTTGGAACTTTACTCACGGTGAGGTAGGTAAGATCGGATCTAAGACTGTTATGACCGGTTACCTGAAGCTTAGGAACAACGCTGACGCTTACAATGAGTATCCGTCAGAGATCACGTTCAAGTTTGTTGTAAACTTCTCACTTCCTGTTCCTGAAGTCGTAGCTAAAGAGAAGGAAATCTTCTGGAAGAACGGTGTTCTTCAAGCCAATGTCAACAGACCTGCCAGCAAGACTGATGACAGCAAGAACTGCTGGTTCAACACTCCTATCGAGGAGCAGCCATGGTATGAGCTTTCTGTCAAAGGTCTCCCTTGCAATGAGACTCCTGCTTTCAGAATCAAGAGCATTGTTGTGAATGGTGGTGATCCTATCGATTACGACGAGGCTACTCAGGGTGTCAAACTTGATGAACTCAATGGTGAGGTTTCAATTTCTCTTGACAGATCAAGTGAGTTCGTAAAGGCGGCCCTTAACAGCAAGAAAGGACTTCAGGCTAATGTTGAGTGGTATGCAGTTGGTAAGAGTGGTGATGAATATGTTCTCTGGCCATTCACTGTAAACTTCATTACTCCTGTAAAACTCATTCTCCCGGAGACACTTTATGTAAGAGATGCTGTTGATGGTGGCGATGAGATTAATCTCGGAATTCAGGGACTTCTTAAAGATTGGAGAGACAGTGTCATAGTTGCACCTCTTGGCATGATCGAGAAGACTGCTGAGGATTTCTACTGGAAGAAGACCTGCTCAGGTCACTCTCCTGTTGTCATCCCTGGCTACACTAGAGTTGTTGAGGATGCTTGGTATGAGGTTATCTACGATGATGTCACTATCAATATTCCTACTGGCGAGAGATACTTCAAGGCATTTATCCAGCTTTACGAAGATCCTGCTATCATAAGTTGGTATAATGATGCTCGTAAGCGTTCGATTAGTTATAGTTATTATTATGAGAACTATTATTATGTAGTGAAAAAACAAAAAGTATGGATGCCTAAGCCTAATTACCAAAAGGCGGATGTTGTCTTTGGTATAGGACGTACTGAGGCTGAAGCTGTCGAGGCTGCTTATGCCGAGGTTAAGAAACTCAATGCTAATTACATTGATCCTAAACCTTATTATGGTATCGCTAGTGAGTTGTCAGATGTGGTTGATGGATTCGTAACAGAACCTGTTACAATCAAGACAATTAAGGAAATTAAGTATCATCCGGCTAAGACAGAGGAGGTTAAGCCTGAAATTATCACTGTTGACTGCAATCCTAAGCCAGGCCCAAGCTCTGATGTCCTCACTGAGGGTTACACGGTAGGTTGCTGGACATGGACTAAGTTCACGTATCCATACTATGACTACGATCTTGGCCAGTACTGGCAATTCTACGGTCCATTCTCTGACATAGTCTTTGATCTTGGTGAGAACTACGAGAATGTCACGACTGACCTTGATGACACGAAATTGCCTTCTGGCGCGTCCCTCACTCCGAATGGCTATAAGCTCAAGTACGAGAATGTACTGAGCCCTGTCCTCAAGGAGTACCACATCTATGTCCCTGTTTATATCCAGTACGGTTGGGGCGTTCTCAGAGACACTCTTACGATTACTGTTAACCCTGTAAATTCTGTGAAATAACCTAAACAGGCAACAGTAGTATACTAACGAAAGGGAGGGAAGCAACTTGCTTCCCTCCCTTTTTAAATTCGCTCACAGGGCCTGTCGGAGATCATTGAGCCACTTAATGTGGAGCCTGCCGAAGTTCTTTGTGGGCCGGCTATGCCAACCAATTGACTAGGTACACGTCACCTACCGGAATGTCTAACCCGTGGATTATCATTGGGCAGAATGCCACGGATTGATTTGGTGCGAGCTGCAGAATGCTGCCAGTCAATTTGGAAGGACAGCTTTTGCAAACATGTTCATTAATTAAGGTAATTATATACGAGTTGACTACTCTTACACATTACGTCTGTTCCCATTGAAGTTTGATCGCATTTCGCT
>OIXU01000417.1_pt1 | contig 14984 bp, 9 predicted proteins | sample 1587921 | NCBI WGS metagenome assembly OIXU01 (sample SAMN03283238) | human gut metagenome | biome: human-associated habitat; material: feces | host: Homo sapiens | place: Peru | collected 2012
AGTTCGACGTGGGTTTCGCCGTTGACGGAGTTGTCGCCATAGACCTTGCCGTCAGCCTCTTTGCCGATGTTCAGGTGCTCGGCGATGCCGGTGAGGTGAAGGTCCTGGTCGTAGTAGCAGATGCCGCGTGAGACCTTGCCATATTCAGAAAGGGTGTTGTCAAGCTCGAAGCCGACGATGCTGCACGTTCCGGTGGTGCCTTCGTGTGCCCTGAGCCAGTCGCCGAGGATCTTGAAGGACTCCTTGCCGTAGTAGTCGTCACCGTTGATCACGGCGAACGGCTCGTGGATTACATCTTTTGCCATCAGCACGGCGTGGGCGGTTCCCCAAGGCTTCTGCCTCTCCGGATTGAGTTTGAACCGAGAAGGGATCTTGTCCAGTTCCTGGATCACGAAATCGAACTCAAGAGGAGTGCCGTCCGGGCAGGTGATGCCGCTGTACTTATCCTTCACGGTCTGCTCGAACTGCTCGCGGAAATATTCCCTGACGATGTACACGACCTTGCCGAAGCCGGCGTTGACCGCGTCGTAGATTGAATAGTCGATGATTGTCTCGCCGTTAGGGCCGAGGCCGTCCATCTGTTTTAGTCCGCCGTAACGGCTGCCCATCCCGGCTGCAAGTACAAGAAGTGTAGGTTTCATATCTTTTTGAATATTAATGATTTCAAACTATCGTTGGAAAAATTCGAGAAATCCATTCTTTTCATTTTCCTTAATTCTACAAAATTAACTATTTTTGTACAAATATTGTTCTAAAGCAGTGGGAAAGTTCAGGGATATCTGGAATCGTGATTTGGATGGGAAGAACGCTGAAAGGCGCTCTTTTGTTCGTTATGCCATTTGCGTCACCGCCATTTTCCTCGTCATGGTGGGATTTGTCAGACAAAACAACATCGTCCGCTGGATCAGGGCCGGCCTCGAGATCCACAATCAGGAAAAGCTGATCGAGAGGTACAGCGCCGAGATCAAGGATATGGACCGTCAGATTCACGGCCTGACCCACAGCAAGGATTCCTTGGAACGGTTCGCCCGCGAGAACTTCGGATTCGCCGAGCCTGGCGATGACGTTTACATCATAGAAAAATAATTTTACTTGAATATGGACTTTCATTCTCTTCTGGCAGTGTCTCCGATTGACGGTCGCTATGCTGCCAAAACCGCGTCATTGAGACAGTATTTCAGCGAGTTCGCCCTGATCCGCAACCGCGTACGCGTGGAAGTGGAATATTTCATCACCCTTTGTGAGATTCCTCTGCCGCAGCTCGCCGACTTCGGAGAAGGCACCGGGATGAGCCGTGACGAATTGTTCACCCGCCTGCGCCAGCTCTACCAATCGATGACTCCGGAGGACGCGCAGAAGGTGAAGGACATCGAGAAAATCACCAACCACGATGTCAAGGCCGTTGAATATTTCATAAAAGAGAATTTCAAGGCTCTTGGAATATCCCGCTGGCAGGAGTTCGTCCATTTCGGCCTGACCTCACAGGACATCAACAACACCTCACAGCCGCTGATGCTCAAGGAAGCTCTTGAGAATGAATATATTCCCGCGCTGAAAGAGGTGATTTCCATCCTTTCTGCCGATGTCGAGGCGTGGAAAGATGTCCCGATGCTGGCCAGGACACACGGCCAGCCGGCCACCCCGACAAGACTCGGGAAAGAGTTCCAGGTTTTCGTCTCAAGGCTTGAGGAGCAGCTCCGCCAGTTCGGCCAACTGACCTGGCCCGCCAAATTCGGCGGCGCGACCGGCAATATGAACGCCCATAAGGTCGCCTTCCCGGACATCGACTGGCCGGCGTTCGCCGACAGGTTCGTGGCGTCTCTTGGCCTCAAGAGGTCCTTCCCGACAACCCAGATAGACCACTACGACAATCTCGCAGCGATCTTCGACTGCCTGCGTCGCATCAACACTATTCTCATCGATCTGTGCAGGGACATCTGGACCTACATCTCGATGGAATATTTCCACCAGCAGGTCGCCAAGAACGAGGTTGGGTCTTCGGCTATGCCTCACAAGGTCAATCCGATAGACTTCGAGAACGCAGAGGGTAACCTTGGAATGGCCAACGCCGTGCTGACTTTCCTTTCGATGAAGCTCCCGATCTCCAGACTGCAGAGGGATCTGACCGACTCCACCGTGCAGCGCAACATCGGAGTCCCTGTGGCCCACGGCATGATCGCCCTCGCGTCATTGAAGAAAGGACTCGGCAAGCTGATCCTGAACCGTCCGGCCATCGACGCTGAACTGCATCATAACTGGGCGGTGGTCGCCGAGGCCATCCAGACCATCCTTCGCAGGGAGAACTACCCGAATCCGTACGAGACCCTCAAGAATCTCACCCGCACCGGCGCTGCCATCGACGAGAAGACCATCGAGGACTTCATCAGCACCCTCGACGTTGCCGACTCCGTAAAGGAAGAGCTCCGCGCCATCACCCCGTGGAACTACACCGGCTTCTGATAAATCAATCGGTCACCGAGCCTGTCGAAGTGACCGGTAACAATGCTTTTAGAGTATCAGCAGAAGCGCGAAGACGTAGAGCGCAAAGCCCTGGAAACGGAGGCGGCTTTTGGTGCTGGAGCGCAGCATCTCCTCGGTCGGATCGTCACCGGTCATCTCAAGCAGAGTCTCATCAGACGGGATGCGGCCGTGTGAATATTTCCGGATCAGCTGGCCGTCGTTAAACCAGGTCGCGCCGCCGTTGGAGCGGTTGAGGGTGACAAGCGTTTTCTTGTCGGCGAAATATGTCGAGCCAACCAGTCGTGAGTGTGCATCCGGCACAATCACAGGCAACTTGTCGAACTGCTCCTTTGTCGAGGAAACCAGCAGCAGGGGAGTGAATCCGGCTGCCTTCGCCCCGTCAAGAGCGTCTGCTATCCTTGTCCAGAAAGTTCCGTTGGCCTTGGCCGGGTCATAGACCGAAACCGCGAGCACGTTGCCGTAGGTGGCTCTTTCGTCTTGATAATTGCCCGATGAGTCGGTGAACGAAAGCGCCGGCTTGTTGTCTTCGATGTCCGCCCCGTTGATCAGGATGGTCTCCGTGCGGACGTATGTCCAGGTCGAATCCGGAAGGCGGTCGAGGTCAAAGGCTCCCTCCTGTCCGTTCTTCTCGTAGATGATAGTGGATTTGTAGTTTCCGGAGACGTCCTCTTCATCGTCATCTCCGATGGAAGCCAGCAACTCGCTTCCAGGAGTGAACTCGGTGTAGTCCACCAGTGGGATTGATGTCAATGAATAGACCGTGAAGAGAATTATTGAGGCTGACACGATGCCGAACGAGACATATTTCCGTTTCCTGTTCTTGCCGAAATTCTTGAACGGCAGGAACGCTGTCATCGCCAAAGCCAACAGAACCAGATTCTTAAGGAATGTCTGGAAGTTGGTCAGGTGGATCACCTCTCCGAAGCAGCCGCAGTCAGTCAGGCTTACCGGATTGAATATGGCCAAAAACAACGTGAGCACCGTGAAGAAGACAATCATAGCGGTGGTTATGATTGCGACCTGTTTCCTCCACACGCCACTGATCATCGCCGCACCGAGGATGGCTTCCGCGAGCGCGAGAACCACGGCGGTCGCCTTTGCGGTTGGCAGCAGGAACGTTACATGGAAGAATCTGAAATACCCTTCCATCACAAGACCCGCTCCTACCGGATCAAGCAGTTTGAATATCCCCGCGAGCAGGAACACCACACCAATCAAAAAAGCGCACAGCCTTCTCAGCCTGAAGAGGAAAACGTTATTCATTTTGCTTCGATATGTTCGTCAATAACTTTCTTCACCTTTGCGAATATCCCGTCCGGCGGCAGCATCTCCCCGAACTCGTCCGAGCAGTCTATTCTGATGAAATCCGGATCCAGCGCTACCTGCTGCCTGTAGATCGCCCGCACCTGCTTCTGGAACTCTATGTCTGATTCGTGAATATCCTGGGAGCCGTGGAGATATTCCCTGTCCTTTCCCGTCCGCGCCGAGTCCAACCTGCTCTCGACGAATGTGATGGGAACATCCAAGAATATATTCAAGTCTGGCTTCGGGAGGCCGAAGTCGCCATATTCAGTGTTGAAGATCCATTCGCGCAGGTTCTCTCTTTCCTCAGGGGCGCTCAGTTTGGCGCATTGGTATGCGATGTTGGAATAGACGTACCTGTCCAGCAGCACCGATCCGCCTTCCGCCAGCGTCTTCTTCATCTGGGGGGCCGCCCCGTGCCTGTCCTCGGCGAACAGCAGGGCCACCAGTTGAGGGTGAACCGACTCGTTGCTTCCGAAATCCCCGCGCAGAAACCGGCTGATCAGATCGCCATAGACCGGCGCGTCGTATCTTGGAAAGTGAATGTATTCCAATTCCGGGCATATCTTTTCGAGATACGCCTTCAACTTCTTGACTTGCGTGGATTTCCCAGCTCCGTCCAAACCTTCCAGAACGACCAGCATAACGATTGATTTTTCTGATGGCGGTCTTGAGCAATGCTCAAAACTTATTCCGAATCACAAAGATATTCAATTTTTGTCTATTTTTGTTCAAAATTAATGTCATTATGGGAAACAAAGCGGACAGAAATATTCAGGTGATGGGCATAGTGAACCTCACCGACGACTCTTTTTTCGCAGGCAGCCGCAACCTCCGGGCGGACGGGACCTTCGATGAGGAACTTTTCCGGGACAGGATTGTGAATATGCTTGAGTCGGGCTCCGACATTCTCGATCTGGGTGCCTGCTCGACCCGTCCTGGTTCGGAGTCGATTTGCGAGGATGAGGAATGGAGGAGGCTGGAGCCGGCATTGAATATCCTTGCTTCGGAGCATGCCGGGGTAAAGATTTCGATCGACACTTTCAGACCTGCGGTTGTCAGTCGTGCGTTTGACATCATCGGCCCGTTCATCGTGAACGATGTCAGCGGCGGAAGCGAGGAGATGTGGTCGCTTCTCGGCCGGCTTCATCTGCCGTACATAGCGATGCACACTCGGGGGACGCCTAAGAATATGCAGAACCTCACGGACTATGACAATGTCACCGAGGCTGTCCGTGAATTCTTCGTCGGGATCGCCGCAGAGGCGGACAGGCACGGTGTGGAGGATTGGATTCTGGATCCCGGTTTCGGTTTCGCCAAGACCGTGGAGCAGAACTGGCAACTGCTGCGTGAGATGGCTGTGCTTCAGGAGTTCGGCAAGGATATTCTCGTAGGTCTATCCCGCAAGAGTTTCCTGTTCAGGCCTCTGGGCATCACTCCAGCTGACGCATTGCCTGCCACACAGGTTGCCGACTTCATCGCCCTACAAAACGGTGCGGACATCCTCCGCGTCCATGATGTCGCCGAAGCCGTCCGCACAGTCAAACTCTACCGTTTGTTTAATGGAGTCAATAATTGATATGACCTGCTTCGGCCTAAATGCGCATGAGTAGAAAATGGACCGGTGACATCGCATTTTGTGTGGGACGGAAAACGTACGCGATAAGTCAACTTATACCTGTAATAATCTATAAACCCGAGTCAACCTAAATCAGGAAAGTACACATAGGGGCTTTCTGTGTACCAAATGGACTATAACACGTCATTGGTACAGGAAACACACTTCTGATGTACCAATCGAGGCTAAGGTAAGTGGAGGAGAACAATGTCAGCCAATGGCCAACGTCTCCCTTCCATAACTTGACCTCAATGTTTCTACGATAAGTGTTCTTGCGGTCGTTCCCCAGCCTGGTCTTAAAGTCTCTGTCGTGGCGGATGCTCATGCACGGCACTGTAATTGACGGAAACGGCAATCTGGCATATATGCACTTGCAGCACACTTTGCTGTTCCCCGCACAATGTGGAAAACCATTCTTGGGAACAACCATCCTGACCGTATGGCCATTAGGCAGCCGTGACCGTTCCCGCCAACTGCAAAAAATATAGGCAAACCACTCATGCTTTTCAGGTTTAAGAGTTGGAGCAACTTGCGGCTCTCTGCCTTAGCAGTCAGTCCCACCGTCGTATGTCATTGACAGATTGTCCACGATGCCCTTGAGCGAGGAGGTCATGTCGCCCTCGCGGGACAAAGATAGCAAATTATCCATATTGTGGTATGGTACGATGCAAAAATGGGCAAAAAGGCAAACCAGACTCAGTAGGTTAACCGGCCTAAACGCATAAATCAAATATGATTATTTTGAATTTATCTATATTATATATCTGCATGCAAAGCTGTATGACAACGAGTTAACAACTAATGTTAGCACTTGTTAATAACTTTGGTAAAAATAATTTGGAAATACAGCTGGTATTGGGATATCTTTGTAACCAGAGACGGGAGCCAATCACAACTGGCCGAGCCGACTGATTTTTAAAGTTTATTTTTTATTTTTTTGTAGCCATGTAGACACGCAATCTTCAAGGCACAAAAAATGGAGCGCAAATCTTGGCGGACGTGAGCTCCATTGAGTGCCACAGACTGGAAATTCAGGGATTAGTCGCCCCTGACAAGATGCTATAGCGATTCAAAGGTAGGGATTAATTCTCAATCCCGCAAAAATACCCGACAAAATCGCTTTGCGCAACCGATGGCGCGCCCTCGACAAAGGAGGGCGGCCACATTTCAATCCGGGCCACAAGCCCGGACATGTCAAACTTATGCATACTCGGGGCGACATGTGCCCCGACATGCGCAAAACGTTAAACCAATGAACATATTAAAATCTCTTCTGTCCGCGGACAGAGACAGCCTCTCGTCGAAGAGGCTGTGCGGAATCATCGGATGGCTGTGCTGCTCGGCCGTCCTGATCATGTGTACGGTATGGGATCGGCAGGCCCCCGACATGATCTCAGCAATCCTCTACGCGTCCACCGCGCTGCTCGGAATCGACAGCGTGACGGACATCTGGAAGGGCAGTGCAACCATAAACAAGGACAAAAATGAAAAGTAAAATCAGACAGTTAATCGCCTGCGCGGCGACATTCATCATGGTCTCCATGTCAATGGAGGCCCAGACCTCTCCGGTCTGCAGCGTCCCGTCACCGGAGGCGGCCAATCTCGGGACGTACGGATCAGTCCCTGTCAGCCTTTTCACCGGCATCCCGGACATATCCGTGCCGATACACGAGATGAGGGTCGGCTCCATGACGTTCCCCGTCTCGCTGAGGTATCACCTTGCCTCGGTGAAACCCAACCAGTACCCAGGCATTGTCGGACTGGGCTGGAGCCTTCAGTGCGGTGGCTGCGTCACACGTACCGTCCGGGGAGTCCCAGATGAGAAGATGACAGGCAAATATGAGAACGGATTCTATGGACACTGCTCACAGATGGCCGGAATCACACCGACCTGTCTGGACAGTCTGACAAGAAACTGCACCGAATCTGAAGGCTCGGAATGGTTCGAGCTTTCCGCCGACGAGTTCTCATTCAACTTCTTCGGACACAGCGGCAACTTCTATCTCAACCCGGAAGGCGGCTGGACTGTCGTCAGCGATGAGGACATCAGTGTGGAGTTTGACCCGGCGAAGGACTTCATGGACATATCCGGCCTCGCCGGGCGCATTCCGAATGTCAGCGGCTGGCCGAACAGGGACAAGAACAAACGTCACTTCATCAGGTTCACACTGGTGACACCGGACGGCTGCAGGTTCACCTTCGGAGGCTCAGACGCCACGGATTTCAGCGTTCCGTATTACTCCAGAAAGAGCGGGGACCTCATTGCCACGTCATGGCATCTGAGCGAGATAAAGACGCAGGACGGCCGCACGGTCACATACCAGTACGCGAACGGCAGTGATGGCAATCCCTACGACCTTATGGTTGACATAAGATACAGTCCGAGTGTGTGCCGTACAACAGGCTTCCCGTCATCGGGAGACAACGGTGTCAATACCGGACGGCGCGGATTCACCGGTTTTCTTCTTTTCCCCGCAAGACTATGCCGCATCACAACGCTGAACGAGACATTGGAATTCGAGTACAAGGCGGACTGGCGGTATATTGACGCGTACTCAGAAAACCACACCGGGGGCGCGTTGTACTGGAGCGGCAACGGGAATTCAAGGATCTCGCCCTGGCAGATGTTGGATTCTTCCCCTCATGATCAATTCGGGTTCCTTTTCCCTGGATTCGACTATTCGACCGACCCGATCGCCAACGAAAGCATAGCGTCACTCCTTGTGGCTCACGTGCTTTACGGCATCCGCATCAACAGGGCAGGAGACGACGACACGACCGTCCTCTTTGAATATCTTGAAGAGAGCCGCCGCAAGCTTGGAAGGGTGGCCTGGAGGACAGGGCTGACGAGCATTGAGACGACATACGTAGAAGGAGTAGGCGTAAAGTACCCCTTCTATTCGATTCCTGCCGAGACCACGGATCTTGGCATGCCGGAATACAGGTTCGCCTACGACCCCAACCACATGCCGAACGGCTACATCCTGCCGCAGGCCGACCGTTGGGGCTACTGGAACGGACAGACCCACAAACTGGCCGATTCCAATCTGGAGGCTCCGGCAAGTGTCAACGCCACAAAGAGCGAGACCCTCGTTGAGGTCATCTACCCGACAGGCGGAAGGACCGTGCTGGAATATGAGAGACACGACTATTCAAGACTGGAGAACGACAGCCATGTCCTGATGGACAAATATGGAGTTTCAGGTGGGCTGCGTGTCCGCAGGATCACCAACCTTTCCAGGGAGGACAGCATCGTGTCCACGAAGGTGTTCCACTATCGAGAGGGAATCTCCACATCGGCGCGAAGCAGCGGGGTAGCAAAAGCCCCCGACCCTGTCGCGGTCACCTACAATGCCGGCAACAATTATGTCTGGACACCTCTTAAGGGAATTTCTGGTCCTTATCCCGTGTCCATGAGTATTTTCAGCATGTATAGCTTTGGCCTGCCCGTCACAAACCTTAACAGCCCTGATGTTGGTTACTCGTGCGTGATAGAAGAGACGCTGGACACTGATGGTACCTCTTTGGGCTATGTTGTCAATCGCTTCAGCAACTACGGGACTGACATCCACGGGAACGCCCACGATGACATTTCCGCATATCATTCGTACAACATTTCAGGCATTGGAGGCGGCTTACCCTACACGAGCAACTCAGCCGAGCGCGGACATCTCCTGTCCCGGTCATGGCACCGCGCTGACGGCACTGAGGTCAGGTCTGAGTCCTACAGGTACACCAGAGTCAACGACCATCCCATGCCGACGGCGACGCAGAGGACGATCTATCTGGACAGGTCCAAGGAGAATTTCACCAGCGCGAAGGTAGCGTGGCTGACGATGACCAACACCTACAGCTACCTGCCGGAGTCCACGGTCGTCCGTGAAGGTGAATATTCCGACAGCACATGGACGCATTATAACTCTGCCAGACAAATCATCTCAAAGTCCGAGATGTCAAGCGACGGCACGCAAAGGACGAGCCGGTACACATACCCGTCAGACCATTCAGGACAGTACCGGTGGATGATCGACCGGCACAACATGTCCCCGGTCGTCACGGAGGAAGTGTCTTCCGGGACTCTCCGCAGGACGGCGAGGAACACATATTCGAGCCATGAATCACACAACGGCACGATATGCTATCTGTCCAAGATTGAAACGTTGTTCGGCACGGACGGGACTGGGAAAACGGACTATGAGGCTCTGTCCGTTGATGAATGGGGCAACCCTACCGAGATTGTAGAGAACGGAGTCCACAGTGTGCTTCAGTGGTGTGGAAACGGCCAACGCCTCATGACAAGGGTGGAGGGGATCACTTTGGAGGAGTACGAGGCACTACCGGAACTCTCCGATGAGGCCAGACAGCAGTCAGATGATTTCATTGTACACCCCTTCATTCCAGATCCTGTTAAGCGAAGCGTCGGTGGGAAGTTGGTCTGGGACTATGCTTATGACACCTCCCTGCGCTTGATTCAGGTGATGATGCCTGACGAACTGATTTTTCGCTATGGTTACGACGCTCTCGGCAGACTTTCGGAGGAGTCCATCTTTGAGACGGACAATGACGGGAACGTCGGGAAAAAGATTGTGAGGAAATATTCATACCATTATCATAATGACTAGAACAATGAACAATACGATGACACATTTTGCGCACAAGGCCGTCGCATCCTTGCTTGCGCTGTTCTGCGCCTGCGCCGCCATGCCGGCTCAGGAAACCGCGACTCCTGTCGAGCCTGTCGAGCCAGCCTATCCGACTTTACCGATATTCTCGTTGAGAAAAGGCTACGCCACCGATGTCAGCCTGATGAAGCTCGTCGGGGCCTCGACGTCCGCCATCGACCGCTCGTGCACCCTGGTCGTCGCAGACACCCTTGACGTGCACTTCAAGCTGAATGGATTCTCTTACAACCGCGGGTCGGGGGATCCGTTCCCGGCGGGAGAAAGCCATATCCTCCTGAGGCTCTATGAGGTCTTGGACAAGGGCGATAGCCTTATCGCAAGGTTACCGTTCCGTGTGGACGGATCCACGATGCGGACGTATATCAGTGAGGACTACGAACGTCAGGACAGCGTGATCCTTTCCATCCCGCCCGGAGAGTACCTGCTTGAGTATGACGGATTCTCTGACAGGATTGTTGAGGTTCCTGACATTCAGGCGGTTGATGACGACGAAGAGGACGAATCCGGTGCAATCGCCGCCGGTGCGTCGAACTCCGAGGCCCTCTCATGCCGCTCGTCGCTGTCTTTGTCACTTGAATGCATTCCACTCCTGAGTGATTCGTACGTGGCTACCAGCTGGAACGATGTCACGGTCCTGACCAGCCGCGACGGCGGTGAGATGTCGATGATGACGACCGTCACCTGGCTCGACGACTTCGGCCGCGAGGAGTCAGTGCATCAGGTGGGGTTCACCCCATCGCACAAGACGCTGGTGTCGCTCACTGAATATGACGGACACGGCAGAGTGTCCAAAAGATGGCTGCCGGCGTTGGCGACACCTCAAAGGGTGATCCTGCCTGGACTGCATACGGTCACGTATCTGGATGCCCATGTCAGGCCTGAGGACATCATGCCCGGATCCTCGGAGGCCAACCTTGGCGACGGTGCCCCCTACTCCGAGGTCATCTATGACGGCAGCCCGCTTGACAGGCCTCTGATGGAATACGGTTCCGGAGAGGCATGGAGGCAGGCCGGGCGCGGCATACTTTCGGAACACATGGGCAACAGCGCGGGTGACGAGCGTCTCGTCTGCCACCGCGTTGAAGTCCAGGCTTCCAAGAATGACACATCCTTTGTCATAAGTTCGGAGGGGTTCTACCCCGATGGCTCCCTGAAGGTCGTCTCGGTGACGGACGAGGACGGAAAGGAGACGCTCACCTTTACCGACAGGCATGGCAGGGAGATACTTTCGAGACAGGTGATGAAAGAAGGCGGGGAGTGTCAATATCTTGACACATACAGCGTCTACGACGGCCTCGACCACCTTCTCGCTGTAATTCCACCCGCCTTGTCAGACCGTCTTTCCGTCGGGCAATCGCTTGATCCGGAGGAAACAGAAAGGTATGCCTATCTGTGTCTCTACGATTCCAAAGAAAGGGTCTGCGCGAGGAAGCTTCCTGGGATAGGATGGATAAGGATGGAATATGACGATGCGGACAGGCTTGTGTTCACACAGGACGGAGAGCAGAGAAGGCGCGGAGAGTCCACGTTCATGCTGTACGACATCCACGGCAGGGAGTGCGTCACCGGAGTCTGCGGTCATGACGTCCCTACGGGGAACATGATATCTGGTTTCGCGCTAGCTGAGTACGTTGGCGCGGGCGGGGCGCTTGACGGCTATGCATGCTCGGGTGTGACGCTCGTCTCGCCACAGGTCATGTCAGCCTTCTATTATGACAGCCACGCGTTTGTTGATGATTTCGCCACCGGCCTTCCGGACAGCCTTGCCATGTACGGCACTCATATTCCCAGCCTGATCGGAAGGCGGACCGGATCATGCCTGCATGAGGTTTCGGAGGGCATCAGCGGCAAAAAGGTGTGGGGGCTTGTCAGATATGACGGCAGGGGGCGTGTCTCACACACGGAAATGTCGTATCCGGACGGAGGCTGGGACACCGAGGACGTGGAGCATGACTTCCTCGGCAGCCCTGTACGCCGCCATCTCGTACACCGGAAAGGGACAGAGACTGTCCGCGAGGACCTGACCTACACCTATGATGACTCCGAGCGTCTGCTTGAGGTACGCCATTCGTTGAACGGCGGCACTCCGGTCCTTCTTGCCAGGAACACCTATGACGAGCTGGGCAGGCTGTCAGGCACTGAGAGAGGTGGGAACGGCGCCCTTTCGTCCGCATATTCCTACAGCGTCCGCTCATGGCTGACCGGCATCGACGGATCTCTGTTCAAAGAGACCTTGCACTACAATGATCTGAGGTCCGCCCGACTGGGAGACGGCAACAGACGCTTCGGCGGTGATGTCTCCTCGATGGAGTGGAGGTCCGGTGCCGGCACCGGAACCCGCAGCTACGATTTCGCCTATGACGGCCTCGGCCGCCTTGTGTCGGCGGACTACGGCGAGTACGGGGACCATGTCGTGGGCTACGGCACAAGTTACAGCTACGACAATATGGGAAATTTATTATCTTTGTCCCGCGAGGGCGACATGACCTCCTCGCTCAAGGGCATCGTGGACAATCTGTCAATGACATACGACGGCAACATGCTAGCGTCCGTGTCGGACTCCGCCCCGGCTCCGTCGGTGACGGGCTCGGCGGACTTCCGCGACGGGGCCTCCATGGCAGTGGAGTATACCTATGACCGGAACGGCAACATGACCTCCGACCTGAACAGGAGGATCTCCAGCGTCTCCTACAACAGGCAGAACCGGCCCGTGAGGATCAAGCACTCCGGCGGGACTGAGACGTTCACCTATCTCCCGGACGGCACAAAGCGGGAAAGAACAGCCCTCGGGAAGGACTGGTCCCTGTCCCGGACCGAGTACCGCGGCAATCTGGTGTGCGCGGACGACTCCCTGAAGTACATCCTGTTCGACGGCGGCCTGATCGCCATGGACGGCTCCAGCCCGGAGTACCTGTTCTTCCTGCGCGACCATCTCGGCAGCGTCAGGGTCGTCGCCAGGTCGGACGGCAAGGTCGTGCAGGTGAACCACTATTATCCGTACGGCATGGCCTACGCCAGCGGCAGGATGTCCGGCAACGCCGAGGCGCATCCCGTGACAGGCGAGGGAGGGAACGTGATCGACGGGGATCTGGAGATCGGAGGCGGGACCGGCGGCATGGAGCTGGCGAGGCCCGGCGCCTCGCAGCCGTACCGCTTCCTCGGCAACGAGCTGTACACATCCAACTCCCTCGGCCTCTACGACTTCAGCGCCCGCATGTACGACCCCGCCCTCGGACGCTTCCTCTCCGTGGACCCGATGGCGGAGGGCTACCGTCACCTGTCCCCTTATGCCTACTGCGCCGGCAATCCGGCCGTTTACGTGGACAAGGACGGACAGGTCATCGGCCGGGTGGTCGTCGGCGCCGTTGTCGGCGCGGCGATAAACGGAGGCATCGCCCTTCTGTCCGGCGAGTCCGGAAGGGAGGTGCTCGGAGCCGCCGCTCGCGGGGCAATTGAAGGAGGGGTGGCCGGCCTGACCTTTGGAATGTCCATGGGAACCACTCTGGCAGGAAAAATCGCGGTCAGTGCGGCCATCGGTGCCGCCACGAGCACCGCATCAAGCACCGTCGGCCAGCTTGTCGAGAGCGGCAGCGTGGATGGCAGGGAAGTCGCCGCTGACGCGGCGGTCGGAGCAGTCACAGGAGGTGCCTCACAAGTCTTCCCTTTAAATAAATTAGAGAAGGCTTCTAAAAAAGCAACAAGTAATCTTAGCCCATCTAATTATGTTGAGACGGCGAGAAAAGAAGTCAAGAAAGAATGGAGATCTTCAGGAAAGGGGTTAAGCGGGCAGGCTGCAAGAACTGAGCTCAGCAAAGAAGTTTCAGATAGAGCTGACAACTTGTATAAAATTGATGTTCTATTGATTGATTCCGGTTATAATGCAGCCAATACTACATCCCAAATAATCGTTGGTAATTTTATGCAAAGTTGTACTGACAATAAAAAGTAGGATCATGAAATCAGATTACAAATTAATATCTCTGTCACAAAAGGATAGAATAAAAACGATAGTTTTTAATCTTATCACAGGAGCCATAATTTTATTTCTTTTGGTTTATTATCTAGTTCAAGGCATTAGCGTGCATTTAGATAAAGCCATCATTGGCTCTATTCTACTCCTTATCGGGATAACTATAGTCATGATATTTTTTTTACGGGACGTTAAAGAGGTGTTATCTTTTCCTGATTGGAAAGTCGTTTTTGATCAAACTGGCATTTATTGCAATGACAAGGCAGGGGAGTTTAGCATTGAATGGGCGTTTGTAAAAAAAATAATTATTGTCAACTCAAGAGGTGAAATACTTATCATGGAAGTTATAACCAACGCCGAAAAACATAGAGAGATAGATTTGGAATTCTGCTCAGTATATGTTCCTCGAGTCAGGGAACTAATACGAGTCTGTACGTGCGAAAAATGTGAAGTCATTGTTAAATAAAGCAGAGTTGAATGTCGAGTGGGCTAAATGTTGAAGAATTTATGCTCAGCTCATATCCTTAGATAATTGACACGTATATCGCCTTCTGCCTGGCCAAGCCCGGCAAGTAAGCAACCGAGAGACCGGCTTTTAGAAAGGCTGGTCTCTTTTATAGGCTTGTTTTCCACATGATGGCACTGAAACAATTACTACCACCCCGTGATATTTGTGCCATCACGTGCTACGGCGTAATCTACAGTTACGACAATATGGGAAATTTATTATCTTTGTCCCGCGAGGGCGACATGACCTCCTCGCTCAAGGGCATCGTGGACAATCTGTCAATGACATACGACGGCAACAGGCTAGCGTCCGTGTCGGACTCGGCACCGGCCCCCTCGGTGACGGGCTCGGCGGACTTCCGCGACGGGGCCTCCATGGCAGTGGAGTATACCTATGACCGGAACGGCAACATGACCTCCGACC
>OIXU01000418.1_pt1 | contig 14984 bp, 11 predicted proteins | sample 1587921 | NCBI WGS metagenome assembly OIXU01 (sample SAMN03283238) | human gut metagenome | biome: human-associated habitat; material: feces | host: Homo sapiens | place: Peru | collected 2012
GGATGCTTTCCTATCCCAGCTTGCCTCGACGGCGCTTCGCTCTTGCATCCGTCGCCAGCAGGAGGGGCTTGTGGTCCTTGATGGCGATCGTCTTGCCGCGGCGGAGGTGGTGATCGCGCGGCGCATCGTGCGATTGGCGATTAAGCGCATCGACCCGGACGCTCGTCCAGAGATGCGCCATGTGGAGCGAGTTCTTGCCTGCGTCGCCGCTGGCTCGGGCTCGGTCACGCTTCCGGCGGGGATTGACGCACGCGTGGAGTTTGGCATGCTGGCGTTTAAGGCGCCGGCGGCTCGTGAAGGCCTGGTCGCAGACTGGATTACCGTACCCGGTCGTTTGCCGCTGGGTGGAGGACGTATGCTGGTCGCGGAAGCGATGGCCGTTGAGCCGGGATACGATATCGTGCGCCGCGCCCGTGAACTTGCTGCTGCCGGAGAGGTGGCTGCCTTGGTGGATGCGGCGGCACTTGGTTTTGCCGACGGCGATAGCGATCGGATCCTGGCGGGCTCGCGCGGCGAAATCCCCGCCGAGGCGCGAATGGCGCGCCTGTGGGTGGACGGTCCCGCGCCGGGAGACGTAATGTGCCCGTTAGGGATGAGTGGCCGAAGCAAGAAGGTATCCGACTTGCTGGGTGAAGCGCGTATCCCTGTTTCCGAGCGCGCGGGCGTGCCCGTGGTGAGGACGGCGCCAGGCGGAGCGGTGGTATGGCTCGCCGGGGTTCGTGCGGACGAGCGTTTTAAGTGCACGGCGGCGACTCGTGTGACCTATCTGCTTCGCGTGGTCGATGCGGAATAGCGCCCCGGGCAAGCTGTTCTGTGCGACGTTGACGGTATTCCCACGCTGATGACATACGGGCTGGTAAATATATCCCGTGCGCTGCTAGAATGTGTAGTTCGCGTCCATACGTCGGTGTGTGGGCGATAAGCACAAGAAAGGGTTGTCATGGCTTCTCAACATCCGGATATCGAGAAGGTTCTGTTCACGCAGGAGGATATCGACGGTATCGTCTCTCGCCTGGGCGAGGAGATTACGCGCGACTACGCGGGTAAGGATCTAGTGCTGATTGCAGTCCTGCGCGGCGCCGTGGTCTTTATGGGCGACCTGATGCGCAAGATCGAGCTGCCGACCAACATCGATTTCATGGCTGTTTCGAGCTACGGCGACGGTGTGAAGTCCTCGGGTATCGTGCGTATCATTAAGGACCTGGATATCGACATCCGCGGTCGCGACGTGCTGATCGTCGAGGACATTCTGGACTCGGGCCTGACGCTCAAGTATCTGATGAAGAACCTCGAGAGCCGCAAGCCTGCCTCGCTGGAGGTCGCCGCCTTCCTGTGGAAGGACGTTGAGGGCCGTACCTCGGCCGTCACGCCCAAGTATGTTGGAACCCATTGCCCCGATGCCTTTGTGGTGGGCTACGGCCTCGACTATGCCGAGCGCTATCGCAACCTTCCGTATCTGGGCATTTTGAAACCGGAGGTTTATTCGTAAGATGCCCGACGACCGTAACGATAACAATTCCCAGACTCCCCGGGACCCTAAGATCCCGGGGATGCCCGGAGGCAAGAAGCCCACGCGTACGGGCTGGCTGTATTTTATTTTGGCTTGCGCGCTTCTGGGCTATGCCTTTTTTAACATGGGCTCCGGCTTTGCCAATTCCAGCAATACCGTAAAGCTCGCGACGAGCGAGATGGTCAACGCCATCAAGCAGGATCGCGTCGACGACCTGACGTATACGGTGGTGGACGGCAGCGTGACCGGTCATTACTGGAAGGCAAGCAAGGACAAGGGCGATACGAGCGAGCTCAAGAGCTTCTCCTCGACCTATGTCGGCTCCGATTCGCTTGCTGAGCTTATGGCGGAGCACCCCGACACCAAGTACATCGTCAACACCAATGACCCCGATTTTTGGGGCGACCTGGCGATGAGCGTGCTTCCGACGATTGCCCTGATCGCCATCATGTTCTACTTTATGCGCCAGATGATGGGCGCCAACAACAAGAACATGCAGTTTGGCAAGACCAACGCCAAGACCAACGAGGCCACGCGCCCCAAGGTCAAGTTCGAGGACGTCGCCGGCGTGGACGAGGCCGTCGAGGAGCTCGAAGAGATTCGCGATTTCTTGAGCGATCCGGACCGCTATCGCAAGCTGGGTGCCAAGATCCCGCGCGGCGTTTTGCTCGTGGGCCCTCCGGGTACCGGTAAGACGCTGCTGGCCAAGGCCGTTGCCGGCGAGGCGGGCGTGCCGTTCTTTAGCATTTCGGGTTCCGACTTTGTCGAGATGTTCGTGGGCGTGGGCGCCAGCCGTGTGCGCGACCTCTTTAAGGAGGCCAAGTCCCAGGCCCCGTCGATTATCTTTATCGACGAGATTGACGCTGTGGGACGTCAGCGCGGAGCCGGCTTGGGCGGCGGTCACGACGAGCGCGAGCAGACACTCAACCAGCTGCTGGTCGAGATGGACGGTTTTGAGGAGAGCGAGTCGGTCATCCTGATCGCCGCCACCAACCGTCCTGACATTCTGGATCCGGCGCTGCTGCGCCCCGGCCGTTTTGACCGTCAGGTGACGGTTGACCGTCCGGACGTGAAGGGCCGCGAGCAGATTTTGCGCGTGCATGCCGAGAACAAGCCGATGGACGAGGACGTTAAGTTTGAGAAGCTCGCCCAGATGACCGTTGGCTTTACCGGCGCCGATCTGGCGAACCTGCTCAACGAGTCTGCACTTCTAGCAGCTCGCCGTCATCGTTCCGTGATCTCGATGGACGAGGTCGAGGAGTCGATGGAGCGCGTGATCGCCGGACCGCAGCGCAAGGGTCGCGTGATGACCGAGGCAGAGCGCACCACGATTGCCTACCATGAGAGTGGTCACGCCCTGGTGGGTCACATCCTGGAGCACTCCGATCCGGTTCACAAGATCTCGATCGTCAGCCGAGGCCAGGCCCTGGGCTACACGCTGCAGCTTCCGCAGGAGGATCACTTCCTCAAGACCAAGAACGAGATGCTCGACGAGCTCGCCGTGTTCTTGGGCGGTCGCGTCGCCGAGGAACTCATGTGCGACGACATCACGTCGGGCGCGAGCAACGACCTTGAGCGCGCAACCAAGATGGCGCGCGAGATGGTCACGCGTCTGGGCATGAGCGAAGAGCTGGGTACGCAGGTGTTCGGCGAGGCACAGCACCAGGTGTTCCTGGGCCGCGACTACGCCGATCATCAGGATTACTCCGAGGAGACGGCGCGTCGCATCGACATCGAGGTTCAGCGCATTATGCGTGAGGCGCACCGCCGCGCGGTCGAGATTCTGGACGCCCGTCGCGATCAGCTCGATCTGATGGCCAAGGTGCTGCTTGAGCGCGAGACCGTCGAGGGCGATGCCGTGAACGCCCTGCTCGACAACGAGTGGGATTCCTACCTTGAGCGCGAGGGCGATATCCTTGCTGCCAAGGAGGAGCGTAACGCCAAGGCGGCCGGCATGCCGACCAAGAAGCGCGCGCCTCGTATGAGCGAGGAGGAGTTGGCGGCAGATGCCGCAGCCTTTGCGCAGGCGGCCATGCAGGAGGATGCCGAATCCGCATCCGATGATGCCGGTGATTCCGACAACGGCAATACCGACGCCGACGAATAGTTCTGCTACGAAAGCCTCCGTGGGGAAACCTGCGGGGGCTTTTTGCTTTTGGCGACATGGGGTCTGCTTGTCGGTTATAGGTGAAGCCGCTACATTTCAGCGTGCATTGCTGCCGTACTTTGCTTAACTAAAGCGTACAATACCGCCTATGCGAAAGGGGAACAGATGATCAACGAAACTATGTATGCCCGCGGTGCGGAGAGCTCCATCATCCGCGAGATCTTTAGCTATGGCCTTGAGCGCAAGGCGCAGATCGGCGCGGAAAACGTGTTCGATTTCTCGCTGGGCAACCCGAGCGTTCCTGCTCCCGCTGCCGTCGCGGAGTCTATTAAAAAGGCGCTTGAGCTGCCGAGCGATCAGCTGCATGGCTACACGCCCGCACCGGGCCTGCCGCAATGTCGTACCGCTGTGGCCGAATCGCTCAACCGCCGCTTTGGCACGAGCTATGAGGGCAAGGATGTCTTTATGACGGTGGGTGCGGCGGCTTCGCTTACCTGCACACTCAATGCCATTACCAATCCGGGCGATGAGGTTATCGTTATCGCGCCGTATTTTCCGGAATACCGCGTGTGGATCGAGAAGGCTGGCTGCACGTGTGTCGAGGCGCTTGCTAACGAGGACACATTCCAGCTGAGCGTGGGCAACGTTCTTAAGGCCATTACCGACAAGACGACAGCGGTCATCATCGATTCGCCGAATAATCCGACCGGCGCCGTTTATACGCGCGATACCTTGACGCGCCTGGCTAATGTTTTACGCGAAGTCAACGCCAAGCGCGATCCCGAGAACCCGATCATGCTGATCTCGGATGAGCCGTATCGTGAGATCGTCTATGGTGCCGAAGTGCCTTGGGTGCCTTCGATCTACGAGCACACCATCGTGTGCTACTCGTATTCCAAGTCGCTTTCGCTGCCGGGCGAGCGCGTGGGCTGGATCTTGGTCCCCAATACGAATCCGCAGGCCGCCCGGCTGATGCCCGCCGTTGCCGGTGCCGCCCGTACGCTGGGCTTTGTGTGCGCGCCGGCGCTCTTCCAGCGCGTGATCGTCGACTGCATCGATGAGCCGAGCGATGTTGAGGCCTATGCCCGCAATCGTTACGCACTCACCGATGCGCTGGCGGAGTACGGCTATACCTACGTTGAGCCAGACGGTGCCTTCTACCTGTGGGTAAAGGCGTTGGAGCCCGATGCAAACGCCTTCTGCGAGCGCGCGAAGAAGTACGAGCTGCTTGCGGTGCCTTCGGATAGCTTTGGCATGCCGGGTTGGTTCCGCTTGGGGTATTGCGTAAGTCATGAGACGATCGTCAATTCGCTGCCCGCTTGGAAGCAGCTGGCCGACGAGTATCGTCCAAAGTAAAGCGCTCTGCCTATAATGTTTTACGTGAAACGGGGTTTGGTGTTAAGCCGGACCCCGTTGTCTATGTCGTTGTGTGATTGGGATGAAGCGGTTTTACGACTGCCGAAGGCTATGCGTACAATGAATATACGCGACGGCCATACTGGATAAGGAGACCCGATGCCCTACCTGCTTTCTTGTGACATCCATACCCATACGATGTTCTCTGCGCATGCGTATTCGACCATTGAGGAGAATATATATTGGGCGGCCGAGCGTGGCCTTCAGGTGCTTGGCTCTGCCGACCATTTGAGCTCGATGGTTACACCTTGCCCTAATGACCTGCGCAGTTTCCAGTTCTTTATCAACCAGGATATCTGGCCGCGCATTTGGAGCGGCGTGCTGGTGCTCCGTGGCGCCGAGGCTGATATCGTCTCGCTGGACGGAAGCCTGTTTGGCGAGGATATTCCCGTTTCGCTCGATATTGCCGGCGATTCGTACAGCCGCCAGCATTCACTGTTCGATTTAGTTACGCGCAATTTGGATTATTTGGTGGCAAGTGTGCATAATCCGCAGTTTGCCGAGGGCGCGACGCTCGCCCAGACGACCGAGATGTACATCAATGCCCTGGAGCACCCCAAGGTGTTCATGTTGGGCCATACGGGTCGTTCGGGCGTGCCGTTCGATATCGACGAGGTGCTGTTGGCGGCCAAGGCCAAGCACAAGATCATCGAGATCAATAATCACAGTCTTGAGCATGGTACCGATACCGAGCATTGGGACGTGTGCCGCAAGATCGCCGAGCGTTGCGCCGAGCTGGGTGTGGGCATTGGCGTTTCGACCGACGCGCACATTGGTATGGCGATCGGCAAGCTCGACCATGCCCGCAAGATGCTCGACGAGATTCACTTCCCGCTGGATTTGATCGTGACGCGTGATCGCGACACGCTGCTGCGCGAGATGGCTGCGGCCGGTGTGTGCGACCTTCGCAAGAGGATGTAACGAGAGGCTCAATGTGTAACGAAAAAGGGGCGGTCCAGACGGGCCGCCCCTTTCTTGTGCCGGTAGATTAGCGGCGCTCGAGGACCGCTACGGTTTCGGTGTGGTCGGTATGGGGGAACATGTCGACCGGCGTGATCTTGAGTAGGCGATAGCCGCCGTCGAGGAGCTGGTGTAGATCGCGCTCTTGGGTGACAGGGTTACAGCTGATGTAGGTGATACGGCGCGGCTTGAGCGTACAGGCCGCTTCGAGGAACTCGGGCGTGGAGCCGGCGCGCGGTGGGTCGATGGAGAGAACGTCAACGCGCTCGTTGTTATCGGCGGCATCGAGGATATAGTCAGTGGCATCGTCGGCCATAAACCAGGCGCTGCGGGTAAGACCGTTGAGCTCGGCATTGCGGCGTGCGTCGGCAATGCCCGCCGGGTTGCGCTCCACGCCGAGCAACATGATGCCGATGCTCTTGTTCTGAGCTTCTTTAGCTGCGCAAAGACCGATGGTGCCGCTGCCGCAGTAGGCATCCATGAGTACGTCGCCCTGCTGCAAATCCATGCCGTCAATGGCGAGTTGATAGAGCAGCTCGGTCTGCTGCGGGTTGGTCTGGTAAAACGCGGTAGGGGAGATATCGAACTCGCAGCCGAGTAGCTGGTCGCGCATGCATTCGGCGCCATACACGATGCGGGTCTCCTCGCCCAGGATGGCATTGCCGGGGCGACCGTTGATATTCTGCGCAACGGTGACGACATGCGGATCGAGTGCAGCGACGGCCTCGAAGAATTCTTGCGCATGCGACAGGTCGCGCTGGGCGGTCACGAGGGTGACCATGATCTGGTCGGTGCGCCAGCCGCAGCGAACGACGGCATAGCGAAGCAAGCCCAGGTGCTTGTCCTCGTTAAAGGCAGGAATGTGCAGGCGCTCAGCCTCACGCGCGATGCCGTTAAGAATCTGGCGCGCACCGGGAGCCTCGACAGGGCACTCGGGAACGGCGACGATCTTGTGCGTGCCGCGCTCAAAAAAGCCGCAGCGGACAGTGCCCTCCTTGCCGGGCGCAAAGGGGGTGGCAGCCTTATGGCGAAAACCACGCGGCGCAGGATACTTGCCCGGGTCGCCCAAGGTGACACCCATACCACGAATAGGATCGACGGCAATACTCTCACGCTCGCAAAGCGAGGCAAAAAGCTCCTCCATAGCAGCCTGCTTGGCGGCGAGCTGCTTTTTATAAGGACGATTGAGCGCCGTGCACCCACCGCAAGCTTTCATGATCGAACAGGGAGACTTGGGGTCCACAGCCTTACGCGCAGACGAAACCGGATCTTTATGCGGACGCTTGGGGCGAGTCTGAGATGCCTTATCCCCGCTCCGACGAGAGCTGGGGTGCTTGGCCTTAGCCTTGCCCTTGGCCGACTTGGATTTCTTAGAAGATTTTTTCTCCTCCGACCCCTCAGCCGCTTCGATCAAAGCACGACGAGCCTTACGCTCCGCACGAGATTCTGCCATCAATAACTCCACTAATTCATGAATTAAAGCTGCAAGTATTGTACCGTGCCAAGCCGGCAGACGATATACAAGCGGTTTATTCGTGTCAGTGATAAGCCCAACGACGGTTGCCCGCCGCGTGAGGGGTGTGGGGGTTAAGTTTATCGCGAGTTCCGCACGAACAGGAGGCCACTTAATGTGGCCTCCGTCGTGAGCAGGACTGTAGAGCAGGAAACTTAACCCCCACACCCCTCACGCGGCGGGCAAACTCGCCTTGTGCTCTATCACGCTAAAGTGTATGATTCTGAACGTTACATGACTCACTTTACTTAACTAAAGTGCCATCAAGGGGGAATACCATGAATACCGATATGTCTCGTCGTCAATTTGTTGGTCTAGCCGGCTCGCTTGCCACGGTACTCGGCCTTGGCCTGGTCGGCTGCGGCGGCGGTGCCGACAAGGGCTCTGCTGCCGGTTCTGCCGCGGTCAAGGACGTGAAGGGCGCGGCGGAGTCCAAGAAGCTCGTCGTGGGCTTTGACAAGTCCTATCCTCCGTATGGCTTTGTGGGCGACGACGGCGAGTACACCGGTTTTGACCTCGACCTTGCCAAGGCCGTTGCCGACAAGCAGGGCTGGGACGTTGAGTACGAGGCTATCGACTGGGATGCCAAGGACACGCTGCTCAACTCGGGCGCCATCAACTGCATCTGGAACGGCTTTACCATGGAGGGCCGCGAGGACGACTACACGTTCTCCGATCCGTACATGCTCAACGAGCAGGTGCTCGTGGTCAAGAAGGATGCGGGCATCAAGAGCTGGGACGACCTGGCCGGCAAGACCGTGATTACCCAGACCGATTCCGCCGCGCAGGATGTGCTCGAGGGCGATCAGAAGAATCTGGCTGCGACGTTTGCCACGCTTGATACCATCGGCGAGTACAACACGGCCTTTATGCAGCTCGAGAGCGGCGCGGTCGATGCCGTTGCCTGCGATCTCTCGATCGCTCAGTATCAGCTTGCCGCCAAGCCCGATGCCTATACACAGCTTGATGAGCCGCTGTCCAGCGAGCACTACGCCGTCGGCTTTAAGAAGGGCGACACCAAATCGGCCGATGTCGTTACCGAGTCGCTCAAGGCGCTCTACGAGGACGGCACGGTCAAGGACCTGTGCGACAAGTACGCGGATTACGGTCTCTCCTTCGACAACTGGGTGCTTAAGTAATGTCTATTCAGGTCATGATGCAGATGCTTGGCCAGGGATTCCTGGTCAGTTTGCAGCTATTTGTGCTGACGCTGCTCGGGTCGATTCCGCTGGGAATTCCCGTGGCGTTTATGCGCATGAGCAAAATCGCGCCGCTGCGTTGGATTGCGCGCATCTACATTTCGGTCATGCGCGGCACGCCGCTCATGCTGCAGATGTTCGCCATCTACTTTGCCCCGTACTACGTGTTTGGCATTTCACTCACGCCCGATTCCAAGTGGACGGCGTGCGTCGTGGCGTTCATCATCAACTATGCCGGTTATTTTGCCGAGATCTATCGCTCGGGCCTGCAGTCCATACCGCGCGGTCAATACGAGGCCGCCGAGGTGTTGGGCTATTCGCGCATGCAGACGTTTCTGTATATCGTGATGCCGCAGGTCGCCAAGCGCATCTTGCCGGCGATGGGCAACGAGATCATCACGCTGGTCAAGGACACGTCGCTGGCGTTCGCCATCGGCGTGGGTGAGATGTTCTCGACGGCCAAGGCGCTGGTTGCCTCGCAGGTGAGCATGGTACCGTTTGCGATTGCGGCGCTCATCTACTGGGTCTTTAACTTTGTGGTCGAGATGCTGCTGGGCGCTGCCGAGAAAAAATTGGATTACTACCATGACTAATTCAGTGATGAAAATCGAAAGCGCGCGTAAGGCGTTTGGCGGCAATGAGGTGCTTAAGGATATCTCGCTCGAGGTAAAGCGCGGCGAGGTCGTGGCGATTATCGGGCCTTCGGGCGGCGGTAAGTCGACGCTGCTGCGCTGCGCCACGCTGCTCGAGACGCTCGACGGCGGCTCGCTCTCGTTTGGCGATCTTGCGGTCGCGACGGACGCGGGGTCGGGCGCGGTATATGCGAAGGGCGATGTTCCCAAGCAGGCCCGCTCGCGATTTGGCCTGGTGTTCCAGAACTACAATCTGTTCCCGCACTATACGGTGATGAAAAACATCACCGACGCTCCGATTCGCGTGCTCAAACGCCCGCGCGAGCAGGCGGAGGCCCGTGCGCACGAGTTGATTGCGCAAATGGGGCTTACGGGCAACGAGAACAAGGTGCCCTGCGAGCTTTCGGGCGGTCAGCAGCAGCGCGTGAGTATTGCCCGAGCACTGGCGCTCAATCCGGAAATCTTGTTCTTTGACGAGCCGACCTCGGCACTCGATCCCGAGCTGACAGCCGAGGTGCTTCGTGTCATCAAGGACCTTGCTGCGCAGGATATGACAATGGTGATCGTGACGCATGCGATGCAGTTTGCGCGCGATGTTGCCGACCGCGTGGTCTTTATGGATGGCGGCCGCATTGTCGAGGAAGGTCCTGCCGAGCAGGTCATCGACCATCCACGTGAGCAGCGTACGCGCGAGTTCTTGAGCCGTATCGAGGGATAGGTTCAATCATTTCAGATTTTTATTGAGGTGATGCCGCCGCAGGTCGTTTGGTCTGCGGCGGTTTTTTATTGGTACCGGAACGATTTCTCAAATGCTCAAGCCTTCTCCCTCCTCTCGCCGCCCGTATTCATACGTGTGCCGAAAGGTGTGCATGGACGGGTGGCTGCAAGGGTAGGGTGGTGGCATAGGACATTTGGAGGGTGAGTCGGCTCGGCTGCCGACCATGCTGCTCCCGGGACGGCACCGACCGCGAACTCTCCCCGTTGGCGTCGCGCATCGCGCGCGACCCTGCAAGGAGGTCATCATGGGTGCTCCCAAGACCGGCAACGTAAGGAACGTGGTGCTCGTAGGCCAAGGCGGGGTGGGCAAGACTTCACTCGCCGAGGCCATGCTCCACCTTTCCGGCAAGACCGCCCGCCTGGGCGGCCACGACGGCACCAAGCCCACGCTCGACTATGACCCCGAAGAGGTCAAGCGTGCGTTTTCCATCTCGACGACCATTGCGCCGATCGACTGGAAGGGCGCCCGCATCAACGTGCTCGATGCCCCGTGCTACCCCGACTTTATCGGCGACGCCTTTGCGGCGATGAGCGTCTGCGAGACGGCCCTGTTCGTGGTCGACGCCGAGGCCGGCCCGCAGCCGACGACCGTCAAGCTTTGGTATGCGGCCGAGGACCTGCGCCTGGCGCGCGCGGTGTTCGTGAACCGTCTGTCGCGCCCCGAGGCCAGCTTTAGCACCACCATGGGGCTGCTGCAGGAGCGCTTTGGCACGCGTCTGGGCGCCGTGACCCTTCCCTGGGGCGAGGGCGAGGACTTTGACGGCATCATCGATCTGGTGCGCATGAAGGCGCGCCACTGCAACGGTGCCGAGGCCGTTGAGTCGGAGATCCCCGAGGAGTATCGTGCCCAGGCCGAGGAGGCCCACGACCATCTGTGCGAGCTGGTGGCCGAGGCCGACGACGAGCTGATGATGAAGTACCTGGAAGGCGAGGAGACGCTGACGCAGGAGGAGCTTGAGGGCTTGTTGTCCAAGGCAATCGCCGAGCGCATCTTTGTGCCGGTCTTTGCGGGCGATTGCATTAAGGAGCAGGGCGTCAACTCGCTGATGGACGACATCGCCACGTACTTCCCGGCGCCGACCGACTACGGCGAGATGCCGCTCATCGACGGCGATTCGCTCAAGATCTCGAGCGACGATGACCGCCCGGTGGCATTTGTGTTTAAGACGCTGGCCGACCCGCAGCAGGGCCGCATCAGCTTTATCAAGGTGCTGACGGGCACGCTTGAGCCGGGTCTTGAGCTCATTAACGCCCGCACGCGCAAGAGCGATCGTCTGGCTCACCTGTATGTGATGTGCGGCCGCGACATGACCGAGGTCGGTCACGCCTATGCCGGCGACATTATCGTGGCGCCCAAGCTGGCCGCCGAGACGGGCGACACGCTCTCCATTACCGGTAAGGTCGAGGCGGCGGCGTTCAAGTTCCCCAACTCGCAGTACCGCATCGCCATCGAGGCCGAGAACCGCGGCGACGAGGAGAAGCTCTACACGTTTATCGAGAAGGCATGCAAGGCCGATCCGACCATGAGCATCGACCGCGACGAGGAGACGGGCCAGACCATCATTTCCGCAGTAGGCGAGGCGCAGGTTTCGGTACTGCTCAACCGTCTGGAGGACCGCACCAAGGTTGCGGCCAAGAGCGTTCCGATCCGTATTCCGTATCGCGAGACCATCCGCCGCACGGCGAGCGCTCAGGGTCGCCACAAGAAGCAGACCGGTGGCGCCGGTCAGTATGGCGACTGCTGGCTGCGCGTGGAGCCGCTCATTGGGCCCGACGGCACGAGCGACGGCTACGAGTTTGTGGATGAGGTCGTGGGCGGCCGCATTCCGCGTTCGCTGATCCCCGCCGTGGACAAGGGCGTCCAGGAGACCATGAAGGACGGCATTATTGCCGGCTATCCGCTCACGGGCATTCGCGTCGCGGTGTACGACGGCTCGTATCACAGCGTCGACTCCAACGAGATGGCGTTCCGCGCGGCGGCTCGCATCGGTCTGCGCAAGGCATGTGCCGATGCCGACCCGGTGGTGCTGGAGCCCATCGAGGAGATCACCGTGACCATTCCCGAGAGCTACGCCGGCGCCGTGATGGGCGACATCTCGGCCTCGCGCGGTCGCGTGACGGGCATGGAGACCGACGAGCGCGGCGATACCGTGGTCATCGCCCAGGCTCCGCTCGCCGAGCTGACGGATTACTCGACGCGCCTGCGCTCCATCACACGCGGTACGGGCGACTTTACCATGAAGCCCGCCGGCTACGAGCAGGTGCCCTACGACGTTCAGGCCAAGCTCGTGGAGCGCTATGAGGAGGGCCGCGCCAAGTAGCGTGTGGTTTCGTCCGCAACATGTCCGCTGGTAGATGGGCCGCCCCGGCTACGTGCTGGGGCGGCCCTTTTTGATCCGTTCTCGACGGAAGGATTGCGGATCATTTTGGTTTTTGGGTTTGCGGCGGCCCTAGTCTCCGGATGCCTGGTTGCGGCCGGTGGCGTAGTCAATCTGCACGTGCGGCTGCAGGTTGTAGCAATACACGTGGAAGCATAGGGTCTTGCCGTGGTCCTCGACCGACTGCGCCTCCAGACGCACACCGCGGCAGACGAGTTCCTCCTCGTTGTACATGGGCGTGACGCGGTAGAGCACATGGTTGCCCGTGTCGCGGATGTAGTCGAGGATCTGCTCTTCAAACGGCAGCATGCCCGTCTCGTTGAGATAGCGCGTGCCGGTGAGCAGGTTCTTGCGGTTGGCGTTTTCGCCGCAGAGCGACCAAGCGATGAGGTGGCAGCGGTTGTAGAGGCTTTCGCCCGGAATGAAGTCGTAGCGCTGCTGATGCCAGCCGGCGGGGTGGATGCGCGAGATATCGCCGCGCTTGCCTTGGCCAAGCGAATCGGGGCCCACGCAGGCGAGCGCCTTGCGGGTGCGGCCGAGGCTGTCGAGCTTGGAGAATTTCTTAAAGCAGCCCTCTTCGGTGGCGCGCTCGTATTCGTCGAGCGTGAACGACGGCGTGCCCAGCGGGTGCGTGCTGTCGGCGCGCAAGGCGACATAGGGGTTGCCGGCGTAATCGGGAATGCTGCTGAGATATACGCCGCGGGCGCGGTCGAGATCGGGGTTTTCGACTTCGTCTATGGGGGTGGCGGCGCCGTCTGTGGAAGCGTCGTCACCGGTGTCGGTCGCGGCGGAATCGGAGCCAGCGCCAGAGTCTTGGCTATTTTGAGAGTCCGAGGAGCTCGCTGTTCCCGATTCGAGCCGGGCAACCAGGTCTGCCTCGTCGTCAGTGCGGCTGGGACTCTCGTTTTGTTTTTCGGCCAGGGCTGCTGCCTGTTCATCGCTTTGCGGCGAAAGCAGCTTGGGAGCTCCGTCGAGCGACCCTGTGAACAGCGCAAACCCCAGCACCACGGCGGTGCCGATGGAAAGTACTTGCTTGTAGGCGGACTTGCGCGACATTGCGGCTCCTGGATAATCGGTTGGGAATCTACCAGTCTAGCAGGTGCCATCGCAGGTCATTCGATCGAACAAATACTTAAGATTTGGGACAACCACTACTGATTAATTTGTCCCGCGGCCTAGATCGAGGTGGAGTCGAGCCAGTTGAGCTTGCACTCCGTTTTGGTTGAGAACGGTCGACAGACAAGGGCGTCCGCATGGGTTGCGCGCGCCCTATTTTTACGGGTAAACGGTCGGAAAATTCAGGTGAACGGTCAAATCGGAACGTATCAAACGAAATATCATACGGACAACCGAATATACGGACGTTTGTGATAATCTAATTGTCGATCAAGGACGGTGACCGGCACCCCCTGTGCGGTCGCCACTTGATACATCCAGTGGAGACAACAGGAGGCAAACACTATGTACGTAACCTTGCGCGAAGTCCTGGCAGAGGCTAACCAGCTCAACATGGCCGTCGGTGCTTTTAACACCCATAACCTCGAGATGTGCCCGTCTATTATTCGCGTCGCGGCTCGCCTGCACACCCCCGTGATCATCCAGACCTCCGAGGGCACCGCTAGCTACGTTGGTCATCGCAATCTGGTTGCTGTGTGCAAGTCCATGGCCGAGGAGTACGGCGTCAACGTTGTTCTCCACCTCGACCACGCCAAGAACTTCGACGAGATTCGCAAGGCTCTCGAGGCCGGTTATAGCTCGGTAATGTTTGACGGCTCCGCGCTTCCCTTCAAGGAGAACATCCTTGGTACTAAGCGCATCGTCGAGATGGCTCAGGCCCACGGCGCTTCTGTCGAGGCCGAGCTCGGCACCGTCGGCGGTACCGAGGACGGTGTCGCCGTTGCCGACGCCGATGTGCGCTACACCGATCCCGAGCAGGCCGTCGAGTTCATCGAGAAGACCGGCATCGATGCCCTTGCCGTCGCTATCGGTACCAACCATGGCCAGTACAAGTCCAAGACCAACATCTCCTTCGATCAGCTCGAGAAGATTCGCGATGCCGTGAACGGCTTCCCCCTGGTCATCCATGGTGGCACCGGTGTTAAGGACGAGGATGTTCGTCACGTCATCGACCTGGGTATCCGCAAGTTCAATGTTGGCACCGATCTGCTCGTCAACTGGAACAAGACCTCCAAGCAGTGCTATGACGAGCTCAAGGAGAACGCCTCCAACCGCAACATGGTTATGCCTGCTCAGAAGGCCGTCGAAGAGGTTGTCGAGCACCGCATCAGCCTGTTCAAGAATATCGTCGCTTAGGGACGAGGCGCACCGATGCAGATTACGGAGATGCTCAAGCGCGAAAACGTTCGCCTTGCCGATTCTGTCGATTCCTGGCAGGACGCGATCAAGCTTGCAATCGCCCCGCTCAACGAAGGCGGCTACGTCGAGGATCGCTATGCGGATGAGATCATCCGCGCCACCAACGAGATGGGTCC
>OIXU01000419.1_pt1 | contig 14975 bp, 17 predicted proteins | sample 1587921 | NCBI WGS metagenome assembly OIXU01 (sample SAMN03283238) | human gut metagenome | biome: human-associated habitat; material: feces | host: Homo sapiens | place: Peru | collected 2012
GATTTGGCGTATATGTCCACGCTGAACGAAAGAGACAGAAGATGGTTCCTGGCCACAAAGGCCGCCGACCTCAAGACTCAAGGGCTCAGCTACCGCAAAGTTAGTAAAATTATTTTGGATTTCTTTGACATAAGGGACGGCCGAAAATGGCTCAGGCAACTTCGAGATGGATCTTTATACGCTTCAGTTCATGTGGATTCCCTCGCTGATTGATGCTGTGGTGAAGAGGAACTTGCCTTGTCAGGCATTGGCGGACGTACCGTGGTGGGAAAAATGTCTGAAGGAACAGGGGATGACTAAGGCTGATTTCTCGTTTGAGGAGATTAAGGCTGAAGTAAAGAAGATATCGGAGGAGAAAGGGCGGATATGCCTGACATTCCCCTATCCGAAACGCGCTCCACTTGCTAAATATGCTGTCATTGACTTGTTGGCTTCGTGGCGGATCAACTATTACACATTGGAAATGTCCCTCGATGACACATGGGTGCTTGGATCGCAGGATGTTCACAGGCACAGCTACATCCGTCAGGTGCCTGATTGCCAGACGATGGCGGATTTTGAGAGGGAGGTTGATCGACCTTGTGATGTTGATCGACCTTACGAGCGCCCCACTCCTGAAAGAGCGCGAGTTGTATGGAGATGCGTCTGATTTGGCTATGCTGAATCGAATTCCGATCACATTCGATTTCACATCGGAAACTTTAGACTGGTGGAGACAAAGCGTAACGTTCACGCCTGATGAGTATGAATCTGTCTTAAGCAGGGATATGGAATCATAATGACAGCTGTTCGAGCGATCTACCTTTACAAACCACGGACACAGGGAATGGCAGCAGAGATGCGTACATGGCATGTAGGTGTGGCTGACCCTCATTTACGAGAAGGGGGTCGGGCACGGCAGGATGGGCTACAGAGGTGCGTATGGAAGAGTGATGTGGCCGTGGTTTGCAACCGGTCTTGAGGGGCAAAGGAATGAATCCCACGGAAATGCGGTTACATTATGCGTGATGGGACATTAATTAGTGAGATAGTCATATTTCATTCTATATTCAGAAAACTATTCACCTCAATTCTTCAGGGTAGTGTTTCATCGAGTGAGTCCGGGGCCGGTCTACTTCAGGCATAACATAACGTCGCCGATTCATATAGAGACAAGCACCGAGGTTTGCAAAAAGAAGACATAGCGAACATTGGCTTCGCCATACCTTCATATCTTTGTCTTGAAACAAAACAAACGAAAATTATGAAGATATTCGGATTACCAGGAACATCGTTCTCGCCAAGAAGGGCGATTGGGGTGGATGTACTGAAAAGGAGTGTCGCCAAGAAAACTGGAGTACCCTTGACCAAGTCGGGAGCAGAGAGGAAGATCGGAAGAACTATCATCAAGGCTGCCGGCAAATTATTCGAAAAATAGAGATGTTGACCGGTTACTTTCCGCAGAAACCGACATTAATGGGTGTAAGAAGCAAAAACACTAATGTAAGGATATGCAAAGGAATCATAAAATAAACGAGAAGCGGCTCAGGAGGATTCATTCGATCTGGGCTGACGTGGCAAGAATATACGTCAAGGCGGGCAAGGAGGCCATCCTTTCCAGAGGAGTCACATCCAAATCCACCACGGCGGCCCGCAAGGCGGTGATATTCAAAGGCGAGATGGACTTCATCTCTCGGTGCATCCTTGACCGGAAGGACATTGAGACCGGAGGGCAGCTGTTTGGGTACTGGACGGAGAACGGGACTCCGGTGATTCTCTATGCCATCGGACCGGGACCACGGGCGAATCATCAGGTGACATTCTTCAATCAGGATGTTGACTATCTGGTGAAAGTCGGGAATATTCTTCGGAATCGCTATGGGCTGCACCACATCGGAGAGTGGCACTCGCATCATCAGCTCGGGCTGGCGAAACCAAGCGGACACGACTCGGACAATATGACAAGTGTGATCAAACGGCGCGACCTCGGGGAGTTCCTCCTCTGCATCGGGAACTGCGACAACTTTTCGTCTTCACTGAACGCCTTCCTCTGCGATTCATCTGAATGCCGAAGCATAGCGTGGGACTACGTGATGGCAGACAGTCCTCTCAGGCATGTCATCGACAATGATCTGGGCAGACTTATCAGTAAGCCGCCGACAGTCCAAGCACGCCATAAAGACCTTATACTCAATCAATAGCAATGAATATGAACAAAGAAAGATTTCTGGCGGAGAATCAGGTACTGGCATCGAAAGTCCCGTCAAGCGCCTACCGCTTTATTGGCATAGGCACATCCTCTCCGTACTTAAGAATAGCGGCACGAACAAACAATGGACACATCTACACTCTGCACTTTGACCTGAGAGGGTTTCCCGAATCCTCCCCGAAAGTGTTTGTCACAAAGATGCTCAAGGACAAATCCTGTAATGACATGAGCGGTGCAAGCGGTTCAATGCACACCCTGTGCAGCGAACACGGCTGGACACGGATCTGCCACTACGGACAGACTGCCTGGACACCTTACGTTTCTCTTTTCAAGGTGTACGTGAAATGCTGCCTGTGGCTGAATATGTACGAGCAGCATCTCTTGACAGGAATGCCGATAGAGTTCTATCTTAACCATCAGCTATAAGAAACAATTCAAACCAACATATAACATGATTTCAAAACAAGGACTTTCTGATCTTGCGGCGGATGTCCGCGACATCAATTACGGCAACTCGATCAAAGAGTTGGTATTCAATCCCGAAACAGGCGATTTCGAAGCCTGCACACGAGGAACTTCACACGGTTCAGGTGAGATTGTGACCGAGATGACAGAGGGAGGTTTCGCTGCTGAAATGGCAGCGGACTCCCCTTCCTTCAGAGTCATTCTGGATGCGCAAGATCTTGAAGCATTGAAAGACGGACCGGCTGTCGTGGAAGGACGAGCCTACGAATGGGAAGGAGAGGATGTTGTTCATATCCGTACAACACCCCTGAGGCATTCGTTCGGGAAAGAGAGCAAAGCCTGTTTTGTGAGGCATAGAGAGGGTATTCCTGAATATTCAAAATACGTGGTAATAGTAAAAGGAGGCAGCGCCAATGTTTACAAAAGGAAAGAGAATGGAGATCTCGAACCGATCCCTTATGAATTCATTCCGTCACGTGAGGAATTATATTCAAGAAACAAAGGGATCCTTGAGGTTGACATATTGAATGAAAAAAGAGTCCTCATTGTGGGTTTGGGGAGTTTCGGCAGTCAGATTGCGGTGGAGTTGGCGAAAGCCGGAGTCGGTTGTTTCTCCCTTATGGACTTTGACAGAGTCGAGCTTCACAATCTGGCAAGGCACATCGCGACAGTCAACGATATCGGGCGGTTTAAGACGGACGTGGTTGAGGATGCCATAAAAGGAAAGAATCCGTATGCGGCAGTCGATAAATACTCTATCGACTTGAATGACAACCTCGTATTGTTAGGCAAAGAAGTTCGCAAAGCGGATATTGTCGTATGTGCCACCGATAACAACAGAAGCAGGTTCGCGCTGTCCAGAATATTGAAAGAAGAAGGCAAAGTGGGAATATTCGGACGTGCAATAACACGTGCTGAAGGCGGTGATGTATTCCGTTACCGTCCGGGAGGTCCGTGCTACAGTTGCCTGATCGGAAAGGGATTCTCAAACGAAGAGGAGATAAGCGATCTGCAAGCCGCAAGGCGTGAAGGGAGGATTCCGGCATACGTCTCTCAAGAGGATGCCGAAGCAATGGTTCAGGTAGGATTGTCCTCAGACATTCTTCCGATCTGCAATCTGATGGTGAAACTGGTTCTTGTCGAACTCTCAAAAGGGAAGGATTCGGGAATATCCTCGCTTGAGGATGAGCTGACCTACGACTATTACATTTGGGCTAACCGCCGTGACAGGCACTATGCGAATTGGAAGCCGTTTCAGGCTGCCGGTCAAGGGCCGACAATCCTCAAATGGTACGGAGTACGTGTGGAGAAAGATCCGAATTGTCCGTTATGTGGAGAAAGGATTAATATTGAAGCCGGAGAAGATAGGATTGAAGGCTTGGAAGGCATTGAACCAGAACTCTAATGATTTATGGCATATCGATACAACGAGAAAACCGGAGACTTCGAGGACTTAGGGAATGGCCGGGAAAAAAGCGATGTCACCCACAAGACTTCCGGTGAGGTCAAGAAAGAGAGCAATGGTTGGATCTTGGTTGTCGTGATCATCTTTGCGATAAACTTTTTGGCTCAATTGCTCACAGCACTTCAGCAAGGATAAGATAGAACATATTACTAATCAACATCAAATTATGTCACCAAATTTAAAGTACATCTTCTCAGCCTTGATTCCAGCTTTGGGATGGGGCTACTGGCTTTGGGAGGACGATCGTGCGGTCGCGAAGAAGTGCGGCAAGATCGGCACCATCGCTTTTGCGGTCGGCTTTCTGTTCAGTATGTGCACCGGGCTCATCGGCGGCTAAGCACGGTCACTTCCTGTTTTACAAACCACGGGCACAGAATATGGCGACAGAGATGCGTGTAGGGCATATTCGTGTGCCCGTCCCCATATTGAGGGAGTGGGTCGGGCACGGCAGGATGGGCTACAGAGGCGTGTAAGGCAGGGTGATGTGTCTGTGGTTTGCAAACGGTCTTGAGAGGCAAAGAAATGAATTCCACGGAAGTGCGGTTACATTTTGCGAGATGGGACATTAATGGGTGAAAAAGATAACGAATAAAAGGTGTTGGCATATGGCAATCACGTTTAGCATAGTGGCGGTCATCGCTATCATATTCATTCTGCTTTATATGAAAGAGAATGAGAAATGCGAGGGGCTGAAATACGACAATGAGAAATTGAAAAAGAACGCTGCACAAACAGGTATAGTGAATGCGGCGGCGATTGATGAATATGACAGCCGTAGATTAGACAAGGAACTGATTATGGAGGCGATACGGCACAATGGCTTTGTGCCGGAGGCCGAGGACAATTGGATTTTCTTCAAGAAGCAGGGAGATACGTATGGAGTTGTCACCGAGAGGCTGCCGATGTTCATAATCATGAGGCATTACGACTTGGACAAGAAGGAATGGAATATGGAGCTATTACGTCAGGCGGCACACAAGGTTTCTGATGAGATCATTATGGCTAAAGTGCTGCTCACTGGCGAAGATGAGAATGGAATCTCCTTTCAGATCACCTCCTTCGAAGATAATTATGAACATCTGAAAGACTTTCTATGCCAGTATTTAAGCATAATCGATGAGTCTTATGCTCGCTTATTTGACATTTACAACGAACTTGAAAACAAGAAAAGCGAGATGTCTCTGACAAACCAAGGGCGGTCTTTGAATATGACGGGGTCAAAAAAGGTTGTATCATAGGAAACATCAGGATAAGATGATGGATGCTCTCAATAATTTTACAAACCACGGACACAGGGTATGGCAGCAGAGGTGCGTGTAGGGCATATTCGTGTATCCGACACCGCATCTGGAAATGGGGTCTGGCACGGCAGGTTGGGCTACAGAGGTGTGTACGGCAGTGTGATGTGTCCGTGGTTTGTAAAAGGGAGAAAATCCGCACTGGATTATCTGATGGCAAAAGTTCCGTGTCCGACGATGCATAACAGCCAATGCGGTTCGATACACAGAAAGGCGGGCTGGTGTACCAAAGAGCCTTCGGACGGAGTTTGGTACAGGGGAAGCGACTCTGGTGTACCAACGCATCATCTGGTGGCATTTGGTACACCAGACAGGGCTTTCCGGTACGGAAACGCAGACGTGACCAGAGGACCACATAACAGCGAGGCGCGCAGCTTCAAGCAAAAGGGTTTCTGTACAAAATCAACGTATTCTGTACGAAATGAGATTCGGTGTCGTTTCGTACAACATTACCGAAGGTTCGTAAAAGTGATTTTGAAGGGTGGCGTGGATTGAGGAACTTTGTGTCATCGGAGGGTTAAGATGGAAATGATAGTCAGAACCGCAGATGTGGTTACCTTTTCGGGGAAAGGGCATTAATAGGCAAAGAGCAAAGACAGTACAAAGAACAAAAACAAAAACGAATATGAAAGGAATCATCAGAATTTTGATTGTGGCGCTGGCGGTGGCCGGGGCGGATGTGAATGGCTCGATGGCGATGGCACAAGGGCGACGTGGGGCCAAGGGCGGTCAGGAGAGCCAAGTGCAGGAGGCAAAGGACTATAACTTCTTCAGGGCGAGGGAGGTGATGAATGAGTCCAGGGACTACGAGAAGGCCCTGGGGTTGCTCGGGAAGCAACTCCAGAGTGCACCGGGGGATGTCAAGACACTGGTGTTCAGATGCCAGCTTTACAAGGATTTGGGGCGTTATGGGGAGGCGCTGGCGGACATCAACGCGGCGATCAAGAACAACAACCGCAAGTCGGGATATTCAGAGGCGGTGCTTTACTGGTGGAAAGCGTGGGTTTACGACGCGATGGGAGACAAGGACGGGAATATGCAGAATTTGGCGAAAGCATATTCATTAGCAAAAAAGAACCGCAAGGGAGAAGGGGAAAACTACGCCAAGCTTTGCCACAACTACTGCGACAAACTGACGCGCGCGGGGCGGGACGCGGAATCACTCGCCATCTGCCGCGAACTGATGAAAGAAGACGAGACTGACATTGTCGCCGCGTCTTTGGCGGCAAGGAATATGCTCGCGGCGGGAGACATAGAAGGAGCAGGGAAAATCATCCGTGAATATTCAAGGTTCGGAAGCGACAACACCGAATTCGACTATGCGTCAATGAAATACTGGGAGGCAGTCGGCGACAGGCACAAGGCTGCGGATGCGGCGCTTGACTATGCCGGGCATTATGACGCGGAGCAGATCGGTGTCGTAATCAAGGCTTTGAAGGCCGACCGGAAATATTCAGAGGCGATGCTGCGGAAGAGAATCAAGGATGGCACTGAAAATAAGCCCACCTGGCAGGCGACACTGGCTTTATACTACTATTACACGCTCGACTTTGAGCCTGCATTGAAGGAGTTATTACAAATGATTGATGAATATGGTGGCAAGGATGAATTGGCGGGATATGTGGCATCTTGCTATGACAGGCTGGGAATGCCGGAGGAAGCGGTCAGAACGCTGAAAGATGCCGAGGAGGTTCAGGTTAAAGAAGACCCTTCGTACTACTACTGCGTACTGGGAGACTACTATCAAGATTGCGGGCGATATGAAGACGCTATCTCCGTGTTGGACAAGGCGATAGAAGAGGATCCGGCGGACGTATTCCCATATTACAGAAGCGGGTGGTGCTATGAGTTCCTCGGCGATGACGAAAAGGCTCTGGAGCGTTATTCTTCAGGAATAGAGATGGACGACAGCTATCCTTACATATTCCTGATGCGTGGTGAGATTTATCTGAAGCAGGGAAAGAAGGAGCTTGCGGACGCGGATTTCAAGGCGGTGGTTGAGAAGGACACCGTTTTGGACAAGAGCAGCTGCCGCCAGTATGCGTTGCACTTTCTGGGTAGGGACAAAGAGGCGCTTGAGTGGCAGGATTCGTTGGCGGCGAAGTTCCCTGACGATCCAGGCACCTACTATGACCAGGCCTGCCTATATTCCAGAATGGGACGGACGGAGGATGCGGTGAAGGCGATCAAGACCGCGCTTGAGCGTGGCTACAACAACTTCCGCCACATAGCGGATGACGAAGACCTTGACCACATCAGGGATATTCCGGAGTTTGTATCGCTGGTCGGGAAGTACAGTGCCGAGCACAAGGCGTTTGTGGAGCGGCTTCGTGGGGAGTTACGTGGTGGATTCCGTGGGGAACTCCGCACGGAATCAGCGGACTCATCGGCCTCCGGCACAGTGACTGAAGTGGCTTTTAAGCGTCATCAGGGAGGGACGTTCGAGATTCCGTGCGAGGTCAACGGCCTGCCTCTCCAGATGTTGTTCGACACAGGTGCCTCGTCGGTCACGCTGTCTTCCGTGGAGGCGAACTTTATGCTGAAGAATGACTACCTGTCCGCCAAAGACTTAGGTGGCAAGGAATATTACCGGATAGCGGACGGCGGCATCACCGAAGGCACGCTCGTGACCCTCCGTGAGGTCAAGATCGGAGACTTCGTCCTGAAAAACGTGAAGGCCTCCGTAGTGTCCAGCCAGAAAGCCCCCATCCTCCTCGGCCAGAGCGTGATGGAGCGCTTCGGCACCATCACAATCGACAACATCGGCGGCAAGCTGCTTATCAAGCATTGACGGCGATGCGCACGGAGGAATTTGATTCCAAGGGTGCATCAGATTCATTATTCAAAGTGAATCTTGGAAACAGAAATGAGCTCCTTAGTTTGATTGAATTCTTTAAAAAAAACATTGGTTCTTAGATAATTTTCATTATTTTTGCTTCGTTTTAACATTTTATTAAAATAGAGCAATATTTAATTAAATGAATATTACCATACTTGGGAAAAGCATCGAATTGAAGACTATTCTTCAGTCCAAACTTAAGGGGATTACCGTCGGTGACTCCTTGGAGTACATGTTCTATCAAGGAGTATTTAAGGAGGTTGAAATGATATTCATAAAACCAAAGAGGTGCAATCCGTCTCCACGTACCTGTATGCTCGCTTCAGAGCGACTTAGCCGGCTATTCGATAAACCAATAGTATTCATTCTAAATTCAGGGCCGACCTATGAAAGACAACGATTGCTTGATAAGAATGTCTATTTTGTGATGGGGGACAAATTCGCCTATCTGCCAATGCTTGTGGCCAACGAAAGAATTCGAAAGAACGCCCCGGCTAAACGCCTATCCCCTGTCGCACAGTTCATATTGCTGTATCATCTGCAAGTGGAAAGCATTGAAGGATTATCCGCAAAGAATATGGCGGAAAAGTTTCCATATTCCTATGAGAGCGTTGCTCTTGGATTGACTTGCCTTGCAGATCTTGGGTTGGCTGAAAAGGTTTCTAAGGATTCCAAAAGTAAAATAATCCGTTTTACATCTAAAGGGAAAGATCTTTGGGATAAGGCACAGCCATTCCTGATTGACCCAGTAAAGGAAAGACTCTACTGCGATAAGTTGATCTCGAATAACCTATTTCCTGTTTGCGGCATCAACGCACTTGCACATTATAGCCGATTGAATCCAGAAGACACTCTGATGATTATGCTGAGTCGCACTCAGCTACAATCACTTATGAAAAATGAAGTTTTTCTGAACATCAACAAGTTCGACGGTAATGTCGCGATCGAGATATGGAAATATCCGGCAGTCTCAAAGCGGGGTGAAACCTGCAAATGGGTTGACAAGCTTTCCCTTGTCTTATCACTTAGAAAAGACGACGATGCCCGTGTGGAGAATGAAGCGGAACGAATAATCAATGAAACGAAATGGTTGGACTAGACAAATTCAAAGAAGCTTTCGAGGCCTATTCCGATAATTATGTAATCATTGGAGGAACAGCCTGTGAAATAACGTTAAAGGACACCGAAATGCGTCCTCGGGCCACTCACGACATAGATATGATCGTGATTATTGAGAATATGACACCTGAATTCGGTTCTCGTTTTTGGGATTTCATTCACGAAGGAGGGTATAGGCCCGAAAAACGCGGTAATAGCGATGAGGAGCGTCCCGAATATGAACTGTACCGATTCCTTGATGGCAAGGATGGCTATCCCGAAATGATAGAGTTGCTCTCACGACATCCGAATATACTGGGAAATCCCAAGGGGATCATCATCGAACCTCTCCCGATTGACGAGAACGTTTCAAGCCTTAGTGCGATAATTATGGACGATGATTATTATCATTTCACAATCGACCACAGTAAATTGACAAAAGGCATACGACACGCTACGCCGGTTGCTTTGGTCGCACTGAAAGCCAGAGCGTATCTTAACCTTACACAAGATAAGAATGCCGGGAAGCACGTCAACACGAAGGATATTAAGAAGCATCGCTCCGATGTGCTGAAAAATGTTGCCATTATGGAAAACGATGTGGTGTATGCCCCTAAATCAATAGTAGAATGCGTACATAAGTTTGTCATCTCGATTCAAGAAGAAAAAGATGAATTGTTCGGCTCACTTGCAAATGCTTTAGGCATTGATGAAAATTCTGTCGGACTATACCTTGAGCGCCTTGATTCCATATTCAAAATAATGCCATGAAAATCCAATACGCTTCTGATCTTCATTTGGAATTTGCAGAGAACTGGAACTATCTCAAAGAACACCCGCTAAAAGTGACCGGAGACGTACTTGTACTCGCCGGGGACATAGGTTACCTTGGTGATGACAATTACATCAAACATCCATTCTGGGACTGGGCTTCAGATAATTACGAGCAAGTCATCTGCTGTATGGGGAACCACGAGTTTTACAAGCACTATGATATCGCCACATTAAAAGACGGATATTGTCTGGAGATCCGCTGGAATGTGCATAGCTATTACAACGTTGTTACTCACATAGAAAATGTTGATTTCATAGTGTCAACACTTTGGGCTGAAATTCCTCTGAATGTGGCATACTACACCGAGCAGGTGATCAGCGATTTCCACAGGATATTATACAATGGTGAGTTCCTCTCTTTTGCCGATTTCAACCGCGAACACAAACGATGTTTGGGTTTTATAAAAGATGCCGTTAAGAGCAGTACCGCCAAGCATAAGATTGTCGTAACCCATCACGTTCCCTCATTCCGCATGCAGTGTCCAAAATTTGTTGACAGTCTCGCCAACGGAGCCTTCATTGTGGAACTGGAAGACTACATCAAAGACAGTGGCATAGACTTTTGGATATTCGGTCACTCACACTACAATGTAGATGCGGTCATAGGTAAGACAAACTGCCTTTCAAACCAATTAGGGTATGTATTTAATGGTGAGAACATATCGTTCGACTCAGGAAAACACATTGAAATATGAGATCGATCTTCAAAATTTTGTTTGTAATGCTGGCGATGGCCAGATTTGGCGGAATGATTTTGGCGCAGGAGCCACAGGACGGGAACGAGGCGGCTAAGACTCACACAGGCAACGAATTCCGGAAAGACGAGTTTCTGCGGAACTGCGGGTTTTCGGTGGAGGAGAACAAACTTTCCGACCAAGAGGAATATGACATCATCCACTCTGGCGTTTACAGAAGCGAGAAAACCCAGAATCTTTATGAGCGGTTCAACCGAACGCGGAACTATGAGACCAATCTGGAGATTTGCAGGGAACTGAGTCTTGGATTATCAATGAGAAATTTTACCGGCTACAGAGGGACGGACTCGCTGCTGATTGACAACTTCTTCGCCAGAGCAATCGAAAAGACAGAGAATAAAGATGTGCTGGTGAGGCTTATGCTGGGTTATGCGAACGACAAGTCGTACAGCGTGCAGGGCATCATTGGGGAAGAGTGTCTGAAGCCGGAATGCTTTGTCAATGATTCATTGAAAATCACCGCTTTGGAATATGCCATAGATGGATGTTGGGAGAAGGAGGAGCCTGACCTGAACAGACTATGTGAACTTTGGAAAGACAGGATGGTCACCACGACAAGGGCGTTAGGGAAGGACAGCCGGCAAGCGTACGATTCTCTCCTTGGCTATGCCCAGATTACCCAATATGCCGATGAGGCCGACACCGTTGCCGTGGACTCGCTGATCCGCTACCATCTGGAGGAGTGCGAAACCTACAAGGATGACGGGATCTCCGACATCTACGTTGATCCTTTGTATATGAGGTACATAACCTGCCTTAAAACCCATAATTTCAAATATGCCGTTGATATTCTGAAACTTCTGGCAGAATCGACGTTCCAACAGAAAGAGGATCAGTACTCGTACAAATGGAAGTCCGAGGCTAAACTTATGGTTATGTACGAGACCGCAAGATTGTTTTATGCGATCAAGGATCCGGAATATTCAAAATGGATCAAGGAGGCGATGGATCAAAGCATCACCTACCTGTCGCCGACGGGAGGGTTCACCCAGCTGACGGACTACATCGAGCCTGACTTCAATTTCTTGCAATCAGTAGTGAATCTGATGCCGCTCGCCTACAACTCATCATCTGCGAAAGAGGCTTACAACACGGCCCTGTTCATCAAGGGAACTTCCTCGCTGATCACGTCAACCCTCATAAAGGCGATCAAGGAGTCAGGAGTCTCGGGACTTGTGGAATATGTTGATTCTCTGAGGCTGAACTACAATCCTTACCCTCCCCGTTCAATCGCGGCATTCGCCTATCCGGAGGTCCAGGCTTCCCTCGAAAGGGAGCAGCACTTCAGCAACCTGCTGAACGAGACGGTCTCAAAGATCCCGTCGGAAGAATTATGGAAGAACTGCAACGTGACGTGCGATGATGTCTATCAAAGCCTTAAGGCAGGCGAGACGGCGGTGGAGATAGTGCGTCCGCTCACTTTCGTCAACGAAGAGGAATGCTACTATGCCCTGATCCTGAACCACGGCGATCCGGAGCCGAAGAAGGTCAGACTCTGCCCTTGCGACACGGTGGATAAATATATTCACCAGCGGAATCCGTACTATGGCAAGTCACACGAACTGTATGACTTGCTGGTCGCCCCGATGGAACCTTTCATCAAAGGGAAGGAGGTCTATTACTCCCCTGCCGGACTTTTAAGCCTTGTGAATATCTCCGCGCTCAGCGACGGCAAAGGCCGCACCGTGGCCGACCGATGGAATCTTCACAACTGTTCCTCCACAAAGTCACTGTGTGACCGCGACAGCAAGCCGCTTGAGTCCATAGTGCTGTTCGGGGCTATGTCTTATGAGAAAAACGATATCACCCCACATTTCTCGGAACGTGGTGAGGTTCTGAGAGACGTGGAGCGAGACGGCTTCGGCTACCTTAAGGCCTCGTTCAGTGAAGTGCTCACGATCAACTCTCTTGCGGAGGAGAAAGGCATCCGGTCATCGTATTATACCGGAGAGGCTGGAACTGAGAAAACTTTCCGCGCCATTACCGGGAAGGATGTCTCGATAATCCACCTTGCCACGCACGGTTTCTATTACAACTCCGAACGCGCCAAACAGAATGATTTCGTTTTGAAAAGTGATTCGGGCATAGCCTTGAACAGATGCGGGATTGTATTCTCGGACTGTATGGAAGCCTGGAGAAACGGAATCGACCCTTACGATGACAACAACGGAATTATGCTGGGTTCCGAGATCGCAAGTATGGATCTGACAGGCACCGACCTTGTTGTTCTGGCGGCCTGCAACACAGGTCTCGGGGACATCACGAACGAAGGCATCTCCGGTCTACAGCAAGCGTTCAAGAAAGCAGGTGCCAAGTCACTGCTGATGAGCCTGAAACCAATAGATGACGAGGCCACATATGAGTTTATGACTGAGTTCTACAAGCATCTGTTCAATGGTCGCTCGAAAAAAGAGTCGTTCGACCGGGCCGTCAAGCGTCTCAAGTCCATCCCGAAATATTCAAAACCTGGCTATTGGGCATCCTACATATTGCTTGACTAAATAATGTCGTCGATGAATGTCTGGCTGCACCCTCGGGAAACGAAAAATGCGAGAAACGTTTCCCAAGAGTGCGGATTGCACTCTTGAGGAGCAAAAGAGGTCGAAAATGTTGCTGAAGGGATTCAGAGCAAGCCTAAAGTGCATAGTTCTGTTTCTTTCCACCCAGACTAACTGTTCTTCTCTTCGGGCTTGTAGAACAAAGTGGCGACAGAAAAGAGCAGACTCTGTATGTCAGGAGTGGGTGGCTAGAGAGAATCGCGAATGGTGTCTATAAGCTCGAAAGAGCATTCCATCGCTTTATGGAATACGGAAAAAGAAGCATCTCCCCAGCCCCCGCAGCACCATCCAGTGAATGCCAACTAATTATCAATGAACACATAAGGACTTTGTCTTTAGTCGAACCCTCCCAAAGAAGTTCACTTATTTCTCTGAATATAAAAACATTACACACCACTCTTTGAATATCAGCCAGTGGCAGCCAAGCAATTAGCAATCAATCAATTAGGCATATTTCTATAGCGGAATCGAGCCAAAGACAATACATTAAACCACTCATTCACAGAGCGATGCGCATCACGTCCCATTTTTGAGAAGAGGAAGGCCTTGCCTGAAAATCATCATCAAAAAAGTGTCGAAAGTCCGATAATATCACTATCTTTATAACGTTTCTGCCAATATGGCGTGGAACGGACTTATTGATGAAGGTATTTGTCAGAAATGTCTTCTACTAAACAAAACCAATTAAGATTGAATTATGAGCATTTTTCGTTACAACGTATTTGTTCTTGACCCAGAAAACCGCCTATTTAATCAGAACGGTCAGATATGGTATGGGGGACGTATCTATGATCATCTTTCTATATATATACAACTATCCAATAGTGAGATAATTACCGACATTTCTAATGCTGACACATCTAGACGATATTTCGAATCAAGATGTGCTCGCCCTGATGATTGGAGAGAAGCGGATCATCGCTTGTTGGTCAGATGTTTTATTATGCTCAAAGACGTTGGCCATAATTGCAGTATGTTTAGAAAGAACAAAATCTTTCTTATCATTCGTAATCAAAAGGTCAAAGCCGTATTTGAGCAATTATTGAAAAACGATAATTTCAAGTGCAGACACATTGGGGTTCCAGATATGATTGCTCCAGGTTACGTCGCAGTAACGCAGCCCTAACGTGTCGTACTCTCCGGATGATTTCGATTGTAACGACACAAAGAAACGCTCGCTATCCACGAAGGTGCGGCACACAATCACCATTAATCACCTGTGAAAAACTTCTGATCAAACATTAACGAATGTGCAAGGCCTCCGGGGTGATCGGACTTGGTACACCAAAGAACGCGCTGGTGTACCAAACCTCATTAGGGTGGCGTTTGGTATAGGAAAGGGTGGCTCTGGTGTACGAAACCACATTAGGAGGGTGTTTGGTACACCAAGAGGTCATTTCCGGTACGAAATTATCTTGCGATGACAGTTGGCACACAGGAAGGGCGGTCTCTATACGGACTGTATGTGGGAATGC
>OIXU01000421.1_pt1 | contig 14970 bp, 12 predicted proteins | sample 1587921 | NCBI WGS metagenome assembly OIXU01 (sample SAMN03283238) | human gut metagenome | biome: human-associated habitat; material: feces | host: Homo sapiens | place: Peru | collected 2012
AATGACAGGGTTTTTGCGGGGTGCGGTGCGTGTCGGGCGGGGCGTCGGGGACGCCGCCCCCTACGGATGCATGGCAAAATGGTGCCACGCATGGGAAGTACGTATCGCCACACCGGCCTGCGCACTGGTTTGCAATGACACGGGTTTTTGCCAGTGCAGAGCAAGCGGGCGGGGTAGAACCCCGCCCCTACGCATAACAGGGCGTTTTTCGTGAACCGTCATTACGAGGAGCGCAGCAACGTGGGAATCCGTTATCCCCATACGGCAAGGGGTGCGGCGGGTGTCGGGCGGGTCGTCCGGAGGCCGACCCCTACGGATGCATGGCAAAATGGTGCCATGCGTGGGGAATACGGATTGCCACACCAGTGTGCGCACCGGTTCGCAATGACAGGTTTTTTTGAAGGTGCGGCGCAGGGAGGAGGACGGATTGCCACGTCGCTGCGCTCCTCGCAATGACATCTTTTAGCGGGCACGGCGCGTTTGGCGGGCGGGGGCGCTTTTGGGAAGGGCATTGCTTTTTACCTGCGAAAGACCCCGAAGCCGAAGCTTCGGGGTCTTGTAACCTATTCAGATCAGGTTCAAGTCGAACCGGTTTCCATCAGGAGAACCAGCCGAAGCCGAAGAAGCTATCCAGCTGACCGGCCAGCACCAGGATCATGATGATGGGGGTGATGAACTTCACGCAGATGTTGAAGAAGCCCTTGCTCTTGAAGCTCTGGCCCTCCACGCAGCACTCCTCGTCCACGACCTTGGGGCCGATCTCCCAGCCGATGCACAGGCACATCAGCAGAGCGCCCAGAGGCATCATGATGCCCTCGGAAACGCAGTCGAAGAAGTCCAGCCAGCAATCGCTCCAGCCGCTTGCCTCAATGTTCAGCAGAGCAGCGGGGGCAATGCCGTTTTCGCCCAGACCGTCCACGCACACGAGGACGCACAGGACGGCGGAGGCAATACCGGCGATGACGGCATACGGCTTACGCTTGTCGCCCTTGCCGGCAACACGAGCCTTATCCACAAAGTGCGCCACGATGACCTCCAGCAGGGAGATGGAGGAGGAGATGGCGGCGAAGACCACCAGCAGGTAGAACAGCAGGCCGAACACGGGGCCGATGGCGCCCATCTTGTCGAACACGTTCTGCATGGTGATGAACAGCAGCTTGGGGCCGCCGACAGCGCCGGAGGCATCCAGAGCGAAGCGGCCGGGCATAACAGCCAGACCGGCCATCAGGGCGATGAGGGTGTCCATGATGACGATGATGAGAGCGTTCTTTTCCAGATTCTGCTTCTTGCCGAGGTAGGAGCCGTAGGTGATCATGGCGCCCATGCCCAGGGACAGGGAGAAGAACATCTGGCCGCCGGCGGTGGAAAGCACGCTGAAGAAGTTGGGAACCTCGGTGATGTGCTTGACAACGGGGATGCCGTCGATGGCGGCGACCATGGCGCCGTCCACCAGAGCCTTGGCAGGCTCATAGTAACCGGTGCCCGTCACATAGCCGGGCTGGAACATGTATTTCAGGCCGTCCAGAGCGCTGCTCTGAATGGTCTGCACGACGGTGCTGCCGTCGGCCTGCAGAATGGCCACTTCAAACTCGTTGCCGCCCAGAGTCAGGGAGCGCACGATGCAGATGACCAGCAGGACGAACAGAGCGGGCATACCCACGGAGCAGACCTTCTCGATGCCGGCGCCGACGCCGCCCATGACGATGAGCAGGGTGATGAGCACGAAAATCAGGCCGTAGATCACAGCCTCAAGCTGGTTGGTCAGGATGCCGCCGAACACGTCGCCGCCGCCCAGACCGCCGGAGCCGAAGCCGGCGCCGATGAGGTTGCCGAAGTTCACGGTGACGTACTTGATGCAGTAGCCGCCCAGAGCGCAGTAGAAGGCCAGGATCAGGAAGGCGGACAGAATGCCCAGCCAGCCCAGCCACTTGAACTTCTTGCTCAGAGTGCGGTAAGCGTCCACAGCACCGCGGCCGGTCTTGCGGCCCAGAGCCAGCTCACCCACCATGACGATGAAGCCGCACAGAGCTGCCAGGATCAGGTAGATGATGAGGAACGTGAAGCCGCCGCAGGCACCCATCTTATTGGGGAAGCCCCAGATGTTGCCCAGGCCGACCGCCGAACCAACAGCGGCCATCAGGAATCCAAAATTGGATCCAAAGCCTTTTCTTTCTTCCATTGTTTCTCTCCTTTAATCTTTTTCTCCTGATAACACGTCCGCCGGTGCACACCGGTAGGACTGTAAAAAGTATACAGGAAATCGCCGAGCGGTTCAATTAGCATTTTTGATGAAATTTTAGCGCATATTTCTACTAATTTAACATTATCTTAGCGCGAGACGGATTCTGTATTGCAACGATTTCAACAAATATCTGCACTCAAAGCAGCACAATTGCAGGAAATTTTTGCCAGAATTGTTTGCAGAATGCGCTAATATCGTGAAAAGAAACTTTTCGTGGAAGTTAAGAACGTGTTAACGCGCGCCGCGCCCGCAGACTGCCTCCCGCCCTGATCCCTGCGGCACACGGGCACGACCGTTTTCCTCCCATTCCGACTGAAAAAACTGTTGCCAACGGGCAGGAATTGTAGTAGAATAAGGGTTACGAACTTGTCCTCCGCTGTGAGCTGCGGAGCCGGTCTCGCGCAATGGATACCCACGAATCATGTCAGGCGGGGAACCGAGCAGCATTAAGAGGGATCATCCATGTGCCGCGAGGGTGCCGGCTCTGTGGCTCACAGCGGAGGACGTTCGCTTTTATTTTGCATCTGCAGGGGAGGTGTGCCCATGTATCAGGCGCTCTATCGCAAATATCGCCCCAAGACCTTCTCCGAGGTGGTGGGGCAGCAGCACATCACCGACACGCTGCAGCGTCAGGTGGCCGACGGTCAGGTGGGGCACGCCTACCTGTTCACCGGCACCCGGGGCACCGGCAAGACCACCTGCGCCCGTATTCTGGCCAAGGCCGTCAACTGTGAGCATCCTGTGGACGGCGCGCCCTGCAACCAGTGCGCCGCCTGCCGGGGCATCGACGACGGATCGCTGCTGGACGTGACCGAGCTGGACGCTGCCTCCAACGGTAGCGTGAACGATGCCCGCTCCCTGCGGGAGGAGGCCATCTACCCGCCCTCGATGCTGAAAAAGCGCGTGTATATCATCGACGAGGTACACATGCTCTCCAAGGACGCCTTCAACGCCCTGCTGAAGATCATGGAGGAGCCGCCGGCGCACCTGTTGTTCATTCTGGCCACCACCGAGCTGCAGAAGGTGCCCGCCACCATTCTGTCCCGGTGCCAGCGCTTCTCCTTCAAGCGGATCCTGCCCCACGACATGGAGCAGCAGCTTCTCCGGGTGGCGCAGGCGGAGGCCATCGACCTGACGAGCGACGGAGCGGAGCTGCTGGCGCGGATGGCCAACGGCGCTCTGCGCGACGCGCTGAGCCTGCTGGATCAGTGCCGCGCCGCCGGCACCACGGTGGATGCCCGCGCCGTGCTGGACACGCTGGGCCTGGCCGGAAGCACCCAGACATTGCAGCTCATGCGGCTGCTGCTGGCACGGGAGAGCGGCGACGCGCTGGCGCTCCTTGACCAGCTGTACCGCGGCGGCAAGGACGTGACAGCCCTGCTGGGCGAGCTTAGCGACCTGTGCCGGGATATGACGGTGATGAAGGCCGCGCCGGAGGGCGGCGCGGCGCTGCTCAGCGGCGTATACGACCGCAAGAGCCTGTCCGATATGACGGCGGACGTGCCCATGCGCCGCCTGCTGTTTATGACCGATACCATCCAGCGTACCGCCGCCGCGCTGCCGGACAGCATTCGCCAGCGGACGGACGCGGAGCTGTGTCTCCTGCGGCTGTGCGACGAGAGTCTGTGCGGCGATCCCTCGGCGCTGGAGGGGCGCGTCTCCGCGCTGGAGGATGCTGTGTGCAGCGGCGCGGCACCTGCCCGACGTCCGGCGGCAGCCCCTGCGCCCGCGCAAGAGGAGCGCCCCGCGCCTGTCCGGGAGGAGCGCCCTGCACCGGAGCCGGAGGAGGCTCCGGCGACGACGGCGCCCGCGCCATCCGCGCCATCCGCACCGGCAGCGCCCACCGGCGGCGACGCCAACGTATGGGCAGCGCTGCTGGATCACTACAAGGCGCCGCTGCCGCCCCATTTCCGCGCCATGCTGAACATGGTGCGGGGCGAGGTGCAGGACGGCGTGCTGACCGTTCTGTGCAGCAACGATTTCGCCAAGTCGCAGCTGGACACGCCGCAGGTGGTCAAGGTGCTGCAGGAGGTCACGTCCCGCCATCTGGGGCAGGACATCCGCGTGCAGTTCCAGATGGGCGGCACTGCCGCGAAAAAGGCCGCGCCCCGTGCCACGGCGCCACGTCCCGCGCCGCGCCCCGCGCCGGTGCCGGAGGACGACTACGAGCGCCCGCCGCTTCCGGAGGAAGCCCCGCCCGCCCCGGCGGACACGCCGCCGTGGGAGGAGCCGCCCGCCGCAGGACGGGATAAGCTGGACGAGCTGGCGCAGAACGGCCGGCAGCTGGACAACTTTCAAATCAAATAATAATGGGTATAAAGGAGAAATGACACATGGCTAAAGGATACAGCGCCCGCAGGGGCTTCACCGGCGGCGCCGGTATGATGCAGCAGCAGGCACAGATGCAGCAGAAGATCATGAAGATGCAGCAGGACATGGCCAAGGCACAGGAGGAGGTCGAGCAGGCACAGTTCACCGCCTCCGTGGGCGGCGGTGTTGTCACCGCCGTCGTCTCCGGCAAGAAGGAGCTGACCTCCCTGACCATCAAGCCCGACGCGGTGGATCCGGAGGACGTGGAGATGCTGCAGGATCTGGTGATCTCCGCCGTCAACGAGGCGCTGCGCCAGGCGGACGACGCCATGAGCAATTCCATGAACGCCCTCACCGGCGGGCTGAACATCCCCGGTCTGGGGCTGTAAGCGACCACATACGCGAGAGGAGAGGGCACGTCCCTCTCCTTTTTTGCGGCCTTTCATCAGGCGGCGTGGGGCGCTCCCGCGGCTGCCTGAAGCAAAAAAGAACCGTCCTTGCGGACGGTTCTTTTTGTTGTGGGGGATTTACTCCGCCTTGGGAGCCTCGGCAGCAGCCTTGGCAGCGGCGGCCTTCTTCTCGGCGGCAGCCTTCTGCGCGGCCTTGAACTTCTCCTTCTCCTCAGCGGTGGGGATGGGCTCGATGGCGTTGCGCGGGCAGGCCTTGGCGCACATGGTGCAGTTCTTGCACTTGCTGTAGTCGATGACGGCTACGTTGTCGATGACATGGATGGCATCGAACTTGCAGGTGCGCTCGCACATGCCGCAGGCGATGCAGCTGTTGGCGCAGACCTTGGTCACAGCGGGGCCCTTGTCCTTGTTGGAGCAGTTGACGAACACCTTCTGCTTGTAGGGCACCTCCACGATCAGGTGGTGCGGGCAGGCAGCGCGGCAGGCGCCGCAGTTGGTGCACTTCTCCTTGTCCACCACGGCCACGCCGTCGATGACGTGGATGGCGTCGAACTTACAGGCCTTCACGCAGGAGCCGAAGCCGAAGCAGCCGTAGCGACAGGCCTTGGCGTCGCCGCCGCAGACCTTGGTGGCAGCCAGACAGTCCTCTACGCCGCGATACTCGAAGTTATCCTTGGCGTTGCAGCCGCCGTTGCACAGCACGTGCGCCACCATCTTGTCGCCGGAGGGAGCCTCCATGCCCATGATGGCAGCGATCTTGGCAGCGCCCTCGGGGCCTGCGGGAGCGCAGGCGGTGACAGGAGCCTTGCCGGCCAGAATGGCCTCGGCGCAGCCGCCGCAGCCGGGATAGCCGCAGCCGCCGCAGTTGGCGCCGGCCAGACATGCCTGGATCTCAGGCAGACGGGGATCGACCTCGACCTCGAAGACCTTAGCGGCAACAGCGAGGATCAGACCGAACACAATGGCGAGTACGCCCAAAACGGCGATCGCGTATACAATAGTCATAGTTCCTTACCTCCTTACCAGACCTTCAGGCCGCTGAAGCCCATGAACGCCAAAGCGATCAGGCCGGCGGTGACCAGCGCGATGGGGAAGCCATCGAAAGCCTTGGGGTTCTCGCTGGAGACCTCCAGCTGCTCGCGGATAGCGGCGAACAGGAAGATGGCCAGCAGGAAGCCCAGACCGCCGGTGATACCGTAGACCACGGACTCAATGAAGTTGTACTCATTCTGGGTGTTCAGCAGAGCGACGCCCAGCACGGCGCAGTTGGTGGTGATCAGGGGCAGGTACACGCCCAGGGCGGTGTACAGGGTGGGGATGTTCTTCTTCAGGAACATTTCCACGAACTGCACCAGCGCGGCGATGACCAGAATGTAGGCCACCGTCTGCATGAAGCCCAGATCGAAGGCGATGAGGATCTTGTTGACGCCGAAGCAGACGGCGGAGGCCAGACCCATGACGAAGGTCACGGCGGCGCCCATGCCCACGGCGGTGTCGATCTTCTTGGACACGCCCAGGAAGGGGCAGATGCCCAGGAACTGGGCGAAGATGAAGTTATTGGTCAGAATAGCGCCAAGAGAGATGGCGAGCAAGGTAGTCACACTCATAGCTTACTTGGCCTCCTTTTTCTTTTCGCTCTTGGCCAGAGCCCACTGCATCAGTGCGATGAGGCAGCCCAGGGTCAGGAAGCCGCCCACAGGCAGAGTCAGGACCTTGATGCCGAACTCCTCGGGGAAGATGGTGATGCCGGGTGCGCTGCCCAGAGCGCCGCCGCCCAGCAGACCGCCGCCGAACTTACCGGAGCCGAAGAACTCACGGAACACGCACATCACGATCAGGACCAGCGTATAGCCGATGCCCTGGCAGATGCCGTCCACCGCGGAGGCGCCCACGCCGTTCTTGGAGGCAAAGCCCTCGGCACGGCCCAGGATGATGCAGTTCACGACGATCAGGGGGATAAACACGCCCAGAGAGTTGGACAGAGCGGGGACGAAGGCCTTCAGCAGCAGGTCCACGCAGGTCACGAAGCCGGCGATGACCACGATGTAGCAGGCGATACGCACCTCGTTGGGGATGATCTTACGCAGCAGGGAGATAAAGATGTTGGACAGGGTCAGGATGATCAGCACGCTGACGCCCATGCCCAGGCCGTTGAAGAACGACGTGGTGATGGCCATGGTGGAGCACATACCCAGCACCTGAACCAGCACGGGGTTCTGTGTGATCAGACCCTCTTTCAGTTGCTTACCGAAATTCATGTTGCAGCTCCTCCTTTCTTAGCCCAGCAGTTCGGCAACAGCCAGAGCCGCATTTGCGCCCATGTTGATGCCCTTGGTGGAGACGGTGGCGCCGGAGACGGCGGTGATGTTCTTGCCCACCACCAGAGAGCCGGAGCCGCTCATGCCGATGAACTGATCCAGAACGGGCTCGCCGGCGGCGTTGGGCTCGTTGCCCACGACCTTGGTGCCGATGCCGGACGTCTCGGAGTGGCTGACCACGGAGATGCCGGTGATGGCCTTGTCGGCGTCCACGCCGACCATCATGACGATGGAGCCCTGAGAGCCGGAGGCGGAGATCTTCATGACGTAGCCGGCATCAGCGCCGCCGTTGGTCATGGGATACAGCTCCACCAACTTGCCGCCCTGTGCGGAAGCGGCGGCGGCGAGGGCGTCGGTGATCTCCATCTTGTCGCCGAACTCGCTGCCCTCGGGGGCGACGGCGCTCATGGCGATGCGGGTGTTTTCAGCCTCGATGGCTGCGATCTTGTCACGGGTCACGCTGTCGACCAGACCCAGCAGGGCGGCCACGACCAGAGAGATGACGGTCAGGGTACCGGCGACCTTGAGAATAAACTTACCGGAGATCTTCATTACTTAGCCGCCTCCTTCTTTTCTTTCTTCACAGCACCGTAGATGGTGGGACGGATGTACTTATCCAGCAGCCATGTGGTGCAGTTCATGATCAGGATGGAATAGCAAACGCCCTCGGGATAGGAGCCGAAGCGGCGGATGAAGCAGGTCAGCAGGCCGCAGCCGAGGCCGAAGATCAGCTGGCCGGGCTTTGTGACGGGGGAGGTGGCATAGTCGGTGGCCATGAAGATGGCGCCCAGCATCAGACCGCCGCCGAACACGTTGTACAGCATGTACTGCACGTTGTCGATGCCCGCGGGAGCCGCGATCAGGGTCAGGATAGCCACGGTGCCGATGTACGCCACGGGGATCTGCCAGGAGATGACCTTGCGGATCAGCAGGTACACGCCGCCCACCAGCAGGCACAGGGCGGAGACCTCGCCCAGAGAGCCGCCGACCTTACCCAGGAACATGTCACCGATGGAATAGTTGCTCATCAGGGTGGTGAACGCCTCCTCGGTGCCCTCCTTCATGATGGCCATGGGGGTGGCGGCGGAGGTCACGTCGGGACGGATCTGGGGGATGGCCCAGGAGGTCATCCAGGTGGCATAGCTGGCCAGCAGGAACGCACGGCCTGCCAGCGCGGGGTTCAGGAAGTTGCAGCCGATGCCGCCGTAGAGCTGCTTGACCACCACGATGGAGAAGAACGCGCCGATGATGATGACCCACCAGGGCAGATCAACGGGGCAAACGAAGCTCAGCAGGATACCGGTGACAACGGCGCTGAGGTCGCCCACCATGCAGGACTTCTTCATGAGCTTGCGGTACGCCCACTCGAAGAACACACAGGATACCACGGAAACGGCGGTCAGCAGCAGTGCCTTCCAGCCGAAGCAGTACACGCTCCATGCCAGAGCCGGCAGCAGCGCGATGATCACGTCCAGCATGATGCTGCGGGTATCCTCGTTGGAACGGATGTGGGGGGAGGAGGACGCGATCAGCTTCAGATTCTTGTAATCAGTCATGGTTTACGCCTCCTTCTTTTCGGCAGCGGCCTTTGCCTCGGCCTCCGCCTTGGCCTTGGCGGCCATTCTTGCGTTGTTGACCTCCTGCTTGCCCAGACGGAACGCATGGGTCAGGGGCAGGCGGGCGGGACAGGTATAGGTGCAGGCGCCGCACTCGATGCAGTCCATGCCGTGCAGCACGTTCTGCCAGGTGTCCACGTCGCCCTTCATCAGATACTTGTACATGAAGACGGGCTCCAGACGGATGGGGCACACGCCCACGCACTTGCCGCAGCGGATGCACTGGGGATCCTCGACGTACTGCTCCTCCTTGTCGGCGAAGGCCAGCATAGCGCCGGTGCCCTTGCCCACGGTAACATCCACGTCGTACTGCGCCAGACCCATCATCGGGCCGCCCATGATCAGCTTATACGTCTCGTCCTTCAGGCCGCCGCAGGCGTCGAACAGCTTGGTGATGGGCGTGCCGATGGGGCACTCGATGTTCTTGGGGTCGATGACGCCGGAGCCGGACACGGTGACGATCTTGTTCACCACGGGCAGACCCTCGTACACCGCGCGGTAGATGGCGCAGGTGGTGTTCAGGTTAAAGATGCAGCAGCCTGCGTCGGCGGGCAGCTTGCCGCTGGGCACCTGACGGCCGGACACGGCCTGCACCAGCTGCTTTTCAGCGCCCTGGGGATAGCGGGTGTGCAGCACCTCCACCACCACGGGGGCGTTCAGCTCCGCGATCTTGGCGTTGAGCACGTCAGCCGCGTTCTGCTTGTTGGCCTCGATGCCGATGTACACCTTATCCACGCCGAAGCACTTGGCCAGCAGGGTCGCGCCCTTGATGACCTGCTCCGGACGCTCCAGACAGGTGCGGTGGTCGCCGGTGATGTACGGCTCGCACTCCGCGGCATTGATGATCACATAGTCCACCTTGCCCAGACCGGAGCTGATCTTCACGTGAGTGGGGAACGTTGCGCCGCCCTGACCCACGATACCGGCGTTCTTCACGATCTCCACCAGCTGCTCCGGGGTCAGACTGTCAGGGTCTGCCACGGGCTTGACTTCCTCGGAGATCTCGTTCTGGAAGTCATTTTCGATGACCACGGACATCATCTTGCCGCCCATGTTGAAGGGGCGCGGCTCCACGGCTTTCACCGTGCCGGAGATGCTGGCGTGGATGGGGGCGGAAACGAATCCGCCGGGTTCGCCGATCCTCTGTCCAATTTTTACCTTGTCGCCCACCGCAACGATAGGCTTGCAAGGCGCACCGATGTGCATAGACATGGGAATGACCACCTCAGCCGGCGCTGCCAGCTGTTCGATGGCCTTTTCATTGGTCGCGGCCTTCATGTCATTGGGATGAACGCCGCCAAAGAAAGCTTGTGCCATTGTCTTTCACCTCATCTTAACTACCGGGTGGCGCTATGCCACCGCATACTGTTCAGATATTACAACAAATCTTTTCGCTTGTCCAGCCCTCCGGCGCATTTCTCCCGGTTTTTTTGGCGTTTTTGTCGCCGGCATCGTCCCTGTGTCCGCCCAAAATACCCATATCTGTCGAATTTCGCCGCTTTTGCCCATGGGAGCGGCACTTGTGTTTTCCCCGGCACTGTGATAGAATATTGCCGCACCGGGGGAGAAATGCCTATAGACCCCGCGCAGAAAGGAGGGCGGCATCATGCTGCTTGACCGTATTTCCCTGAAGAGAGAGGCGAAGGACATCGTCAAATGCGCCCGCGTCTCCGCCTACGGGTTCACGCTGCTGTTTCTGGCCATCTCGTGGCTGCTCAACGGCCTGTCGGATTTCGTCTCTCTGAACGAGGAGCTGGTATACAATATATATTACACCACCGGCGTGGATCTGTCGTTCCTGATCCTGCACCGCGCCTTCCCGCCGCTGCTGGTCACCTTCGTCACGGTGATCGTGGCGCTGCTGGGCGTGCTGCTGGGCGCCGGCTACTGCCTGTACCAGTTGGGTATCCGCCGCGGCGAGGAGATGCCCTACCTCACGCTGTTCGACGGCTTCTCCTTCACCGGAAAGCTGATTTTGCTGGCGCTGGTCCGCTACATCTTCGTGTTCCTGTGGAGTATGCTGTTCATCATTCCCGGCATCATCGCCGCCTACCGCTACCGCTTCGCCGTCTACAACCTGTGCGAGAACCCGGAGATGGGCGTGATGGACGCCATCAACATGAGCAAGGCCCAGACCGCCGGCTTCAAGTGGCAGCTTTTCGTGCTGGACCTGAGCTTTCTCGGCTGGCAGATCCTCTGCGGCCTGACGCTGGGCATCCTCTCCATCTGGATCCAGCCCTACCGCGCCCAGACCGACATCGGCTTTTTCCAGCAGATCAAGGCTATCAAAGGTATCGGCTGGCGAAACACGCCGCCCCATGACGATACCTTCCGCCCCAACGACCCCTTCGGCGGTACGAACAATCCGTGGCAATAATGTACGCAAATGAAAAACAGGGAGACAACGGAGACGTTGTCTCCCTGAATTTTTTTGTGCGTTCTACACAAATTTTGGCATAACGTAGACTTCTTACAGATGGGAGTTCATTAAAAATTTAACAAAATCTGTTTTAGGGGTTGCAGTTAATTTCTTAACGTAGTAAACTGTCCTCATACGGTATATCGGACGCTCCGGTGGGAAGGCCGGACCGGTATCCGCAGAAAAAATGTGTATGTTAAGGAGAGTGACGTTGTGTTCAAGAAATTCACCAATGGCTGCGTGCGCGTCGTCAACCGGTGGCTGCCGGATGCATTCCTGTTCGCCATCATCCTGACCCTCATCGTTTTCGTGGCGGCGATGTGCGCCACCGGCATGGGTCCCATCACGATCATCGCCAAGTGGGGCGATCAGAAGGGCGGCTTCTGGAATCTGCTGGCGTTCTCCATGCAGATGGCGCTGGTGCTGGTCTTCGGCTCGGCCATGGCGTCCGCCAAGCCCTGCAAGAAGGCGCTGCGCACCGTGGCAGGTCTTTGCCACAATGAGAAGCAGGCCATTCTGGTCACCACCTTCGTGTCCACCATCTGCTGCTGGCTGAACTGGGGCTTCGGTCTGGTCATCGGCGCGCTGCTGGCCAAGGAGGTCGTGCGCCGCGTGCCCTCCGTGGACTATCCCCTGCTGATCGCCTCCGCCTACTCCGGCTTCGTGATCTGGCACGCCGGTCTGTCCGGCTCCATCCCTCTGGATCTGGTGGCCGGCAAGGCCTTCGGTGAGGTGACCTATCAGGCACCCATCACCGAGACGGTGTTCCACCCCATGAACCTCATTATGTGCGGCGTCATTCTGGTGCTGATGCCCTTCGTCAACTACGCCATGCATCCCGAGAAGGATCGTACCGTCACCGTCAACCCCGCGCTGCTGGTGGACGAGGCGGAGAAGGAGTATCCGCTGGATACCCCCGCCGAGAAGCTGGAGCACTCCAAGATCCTGTGGATCATCACCGTGGTCTTTGGCTTTATCTACATCGTGTACTACTTCGTGCAGAACGGCTTCACGCTGGGTCTGAACATCGTGAACATGATCTTCCTGTTCCTGGGCCTGCTGCTCCACGGCGACCTGCGCCGCTATGTGGATGCCATCGGCGATGCCGCTGCCGGTGCCGCCGGCATTCTGCTGCAGTTCCCGTTCTATGCCGGTATCATGGGCATGATGGTGGCCGCCAATGACCAGGGCGTGTCTCTGGCCGGCGTCATCTCCCAGTTCTTCGTCAACATCTCCACCAACGTGACGTTCCCCATGCTGTCCTTCCTGGCAGCCGGTATCGTCAACTTCTTCGTCCCCTCCGGCGGCGGCCAGTGGGCCGTGCAGGGTCCCATCATGATGCCCGGCGGCGCGGAGATGGGTATCGAGGCCGGCCGTACCGCCATGGCCATCGCTTGGGGCGACCAGTGGACCAACATGATCCAGCCGTTCTGGGCGCTGCCTGCTCTGGGTATTGCCAAGCTGTCCGCCCGCGACATTATGGGCTATCTGGTGATCGTCCTGCTGTTCACCGGCGTGGTGGCCTGCCTGGGCTTCCTGGCCTGGGGCCTGTTCTTCTAAGAAATACCATCCTCACAATATCTCCCCCCAACCGCACACAGGGACGGCGCGAAAGCGCCGTCCCTGTGTTTTTGCAGCTATGAAATTGTCGCGTTACACGGAGACAGGCGTCTCCGTTGTCTCGCCCGCTGCCGTCTCCGGCGCGGCGCTGCCGTCAAAGGGCATCTCCAGCAGCTCCGGCTGGCGGATGTACTTGCGGAAGTCGCTGCAAAACGAGGCGTACTCGTAGCCGGTGCAGATGCGCTCGTCCATGACGATGCCCAGCGGCATCATCTTCTTGTGCAGGTCGCCGCTCATATAGTTGGGTACCGGCCTGCCCATGCACACGAACACGCTGGTGGTGCCGAATTCATAGCAGTGGTGGTGGATGTAGCTGGTCTTGATGGATGCCAGATTGGTGATGAACATACTGGTGTGGAAGGGACTGAGGTCGATGATCTTCCGGGGCAGCAGACCGTGCTTGTCCAGATGGTACGCCAGCCACACCACGAATTTGGGCAGCCCCGGAACGGAGAACATGAACCGGGCAAATTTGTCGGTGCTGTTCTTCTGCTCCGTCCGGCTGTTGGCGTCGACGGCGTCGGCGATCTTCTGCTGGATGGTGAACACCGTGTCCTGCGGCTCCAGAAAGATCTTCAGCGTCGTCTCGTCCGGCGAGCCGTCCGCCAGCTTCTTCAGGATGACGAAGGACACGCAGAAGTGGTTGCGCTTGTAGATGCGGCTGTTCATCACAAAGTAGTTCAGCTTGGGATTGGTCTGCACCGCCTTGTAGTAGGCGGCGATGATGACCGCCATGTGGTTGATGCGGATACCGCCGCGCCGCTTCTCGCGGATGTAGGCCTTGAGGACCTCCTCGTCGATGTTCTCGGTGATGCTGTTCTGGGCGTCGTAGCGCTTGGGCATGATATAGGGGATCGCCGCCACGATGGGCGGCAGATTTTTTACTCTCGTTCCGTCAGGGCGCATAGGCATATCCTCGATTCTGTCTGGATTATATGACCCATTGTACCCCATCCTTTCGACAAATGCAACCTGCTTGCCGCCGCCTGCAAGCTGGGCGGGACGCGCATTTTGCTCTTTACCTTTTCCACCGCATTTGCTATAATAAAGAATTATACGATTATTATTCTGGCGGCATAGTCCTTGCCGCCGGCAGGAGGGAGGTGACCCGCCGTGAAATTCCAAAAATGGCACATTGCCCCGCCCCATCCCGAGGCGGCGGCCCGGCTGACCGCGGCGGGGTATCCCTGCCTTGTGTCGGCGGTGCTGGCCTCCCGCGGCATCGCAACGGAGGAGGAGGCCGCCGCCTTTCTGGAGCAGGAGCAGCGTTTGACATACAGCCCGTTCCTGATGGCGGATATGGACAAGGCCGCGGCCCGTGTGCAGCAGGCGCTGGCGGACGGCGAGAAGATCGCCGTGTTCGGCGACTACGACGTGGACGGCATCACCGCCACCTGTATTCTGGTGGACTACCTCCAGAGTCGGGGCGCCGACGTGCTGCACTATATCCCCCGCCGCATCGAGGACGGCTACGGCCTGAGCTGCGACGCCATCGAGGGGCTGTACCGCAAAGGCGCACGGCTGCTCATCACGGTGGACTGCGGCATCACCGGCGTGGAGGAGGTGGACTTCGCCAACTCCCTGGGCATGGACGTGGTCATCACCGACCACCACGAGTGCAAGGAGACACTGCCCCGCGCTGCGGCGGTGGTGGATCCCCACCGGCCCGACTGCCCCTATCCCTTCAAGCATCTGGCCGGCTGCGGCGTGGCGCTGAAGCTGGCGCTGGCGCTGGGCGGCCCGGACAGGGAGGAGGCCCTGTTCTCCCGCTACTGCACGCTGGCCGCCATCGGCACCGTGGCTGATGTGATGCAGATGTCCGGCGAGAACCGTACCATCGTGTCCCGTGGCCTTGCCGCCATCGAGCACTCCGACTTTATCGGGCTCCACGCCCTTCTGAAGGAGGCCGGCCTTGCCGGCCGCGAGATCACCTCCGTCCAGATCGGTTTCGTGCTGGCACCCCGCATCAACGCGGCGGGCCGCATGGGCGCCGCCGACAAGGCGGCGGAGCTGCTGCTGTGTACCGACCCGGCGG
>OIXU01000424.1_pt1 | contig 14946 bp, 21 predicted proteins | sample 1587921 | NCBI WGS metagenome assembly OIXU01 (sample SAMN03283238) | human gut metagenome | biome: human-associated habitat; material: feces | host: Homo sapiens | place: Peru | collected 2012
CTATGCAAAGATTACGGCATTTCACATAAAGAGCTTGCAGAGAAAATCGGTTTGTCGGAAAATGCAATCAAGGGACTTGTGGAGCGAACAAAATCACTTCCAATCCGGAAGTGTTTGAAAATTCATTTTTAATGAGATTTCCTACAGAGAAGGAGTTATCAAAAGCTAAAGACCTGTTAGGTTTTGACATTCCAAACGAATATGTTTGGTTTTTAAAAACATATGATCATGGTGGTTTCTTTTTTGAATTTCTGGGGTATGGAATAAATGACAATGCGATTGCCAATTTCTGACTTTCAGAAAGGAAATGGTTTTGGTTAAAAATGAACGAACTTAAATGGATGTATGCTTCTATAAATAGAGAGGATTTTCAAGAGAAAATAGCATTTGCAGAAAAACTTCTGGAAAAGTATGGGGCAGAATATGTAATTGATTTTGAAGAAAGAGCATTTTTGACGCTGAAAGACGACACACATGCTTATGAAAATATACAGAAGCGTATATATAAATTGGGTGAAGAGTTCATTCGTGTGGATTGGGTATATTTTACGCAGAAGCCTTTTATAGTCTTGGAATTTGCGGATAAGATTGATGGTCCGTATGAAGATGCAGACCCATTTCCATACGATCTGGCAGACGATGAATTTGAATATGAAATCAGATTTTCATTGGGATTAGAAACAGAGTGAATTGAATTTTTTGAATCTTGACCGGTAGGTGATACTAAGTGAATATTATTCTACTAAACATAACAGACACAAAGCGAGAAAATGCCGTATTTACGCTATTGGACAAACCTGTCTAGTATTATTTATATTGACTTTGGCCCTAAAAATTTCGATTTTTCAATTCTGTCAACAAAAATTGTTCTATACAAATTCTGCACCTGCTTCATGTAACTTTTTAAAGTACTTATTCTTGTTTTTCTCCAACACATACATTTTGCATTTCAATTACCAATAGTGCTTTTTCACAGTTCTATACCTCCATAAAATTTACTTTATCCTGAGTATCAGACCACTGTTCTTTTGTAAGATAAGTAAAGTGCTCCGTTCTAACATCTCCCATAAGTGCACAGGGTTTATTTTCTTCCGTATGATGATATTTGAATCCACATTTTTCCTGACAGCGTTTTGATTTTTCATTTCCGTCATAATATCCGCACCACATAGCACTACAACCCAAATCTAAAAAAGCATGCTTCTGTAAAGCTCGAACCGCTTCGGGAATCAAGCCCTGCCCCCAGTATGGAACACCTATCCAATATCCAATTTCTATTTCATCATCAGCTGCTTTGGTGTGCGACTGCGCTGGCGTAATCAATCCGATACTTCCAATTGCAACATTATCTTCTCTTAAACACACTGCATATGTTTCATCTGATGCCAAAACACTTTTGATGATTTCTCTGCTATTCTCTACACTTGTATGTACTGGCCATCCTGCCATAGGCCCCACCTCTGGATTTTTTGCATATTTATATAAACTCTCTGCATCATCCTCTTTCCAGGGACGAAGTATTAATCTCTCAGTTTCTAATGTCATAACCTACTCCTTTACCAACTGCTTTCTAATATAATTTGTGATCGAATCAAATACGACCGGGGACATTTTAACAATCCGGCTCCACATTCGAATTCCTTGATAAACATACAGAATTACATTAACAATCTCATCAATTTCCACTGTATTGAACTCATCTCTTGAAATACCATATACAATAAGATCTGACCATTTCTGCACTCCAACTTTATTATAGTGATTCATCATATCGTTAGAACAAGTACAAGCATATTCATACATCATTTCATAAATTGTGATTCTGTCATCCCTACAAATGCTAAGTTATCTTTTTCTTCCTAAATATCTGCATACTTTTGATTTGTATTGCAGGTACTCATTTCCGAATGCTTCTATCAAAAAATCTTCCTCTACATTGACTATCTGCAAATGAAAAAATAACACTGCAAAACCGGTGGCATAGCAAAGGAACCAATTAAAGAACGAAAACAATATTCCTATATACATTAAATCAAAACCCAAAAATGCAGGATTTCTGCTAATAGAATAGATGCCCGTTGTTACCAAATTGGTCTTTTCTTCTTCTTGCACACCTGCTCTCCAATTCTCCTTCATTTGTGTAACAGAAACAATAAAAGCAAGTACACCGAACATTGTTATTACAACTCCTATAAATTGCGTCACAATATGTGCTGTTCCCGAATAAAACACAATACTGATAATCTGTATTACTGGAAGCAAATATGTGATTATTTTAAGAGTTACTTCTATAAATTTGACAAATCCCTCTTTTCCTTTTCCTAATTGGTCTGTCTTTATGCCTTGATTTTTCTGACTAATCAGCTTTGCAAAATAGCAGATGTAGAACACTGTCATCAGTGAAATTGTAACAATTTTTATTATCATCGTGTACCTCCACAAATCCAATCTATCGTTCCAACATAAACTGTTCAAGGTTTCGTTCATGATTATACTTAATTGATGCCTTTTTATCTTTTTCCAAAATAACATCATTTAAGTCAATTTCATTTAATGATGCAATAGCAAAAGCATAATGAATAACATCTACCAATTCGTTTGCTAATTGAGATTTTAAATCTTCGCTATCAGAAGCCTTTCTGCCGTCTCTTTTATTTAAAACTTCTGCAACTTCACCTACTTCTTCAACTAATTTCATAAACAAACTAGTATCAATGCCATGTTCTTTATAATGGTCATATAAATAATCTTCATAATCGCTAACACTAATTTTCATTGTGTATCACCTCTGTAAATTCCGATTCTAATGTCTCTATTATACCATAATGATACTATTATAAAAAAGGAAAAAGATCTCCTTCGAGCTCTTTTGAGTCAGTTTTGCAAACTGGAATTTCATAAACGCATTTGCTTCTTAAACGCAAACATTCCCTCATTGCCATCACCGACAAAATCGTCCGGTGTATCCGGCATAGGATGTTTTTCATTAAAAAATTCTGTAATATGAAAGCCGCAGACATTCACATAAAAATGAATGTTGCGCTTATCAAAGTACGGCGTACAGGTTTCCCATACTTTCGTGTTCGGATATATTCGTTCCAATTCAAACCATATCTTCTTACCGATACCATTGCTCTGAACTCCGTTCTTTACAAAAAGCAGGTCAAGATGGTTATGCTGTGTACTCTCATTGATAATAACAACAGCACCGCCCACCATTTCTCCATCGACAACGGCTTTATAGACAGCAGAACCCTCCGCATTCAGCGACTTGTCAATGTCCTTTTCAGGCAGAATAACAGCATCTGTTTTCCCAAAAGCATCTTCAAAACCTTTCTGAAATGCTTCCTGCATATCCGCCTTGTATTGCGTTAATTCTTTTGGTTCTATACAAACTAATTGGAAGGTCATTTTATATCTAACTCCTCAAAAATTCCGATTTGCAGGGAACAATTCCTTGTCCCCTACACCATAATTACTATGTATTTACATCTACAAACTTGAAGTTATCGCTTTACTTTTGTTGTATCTTAGCCAAAATACTTTCTATTACAAGTGTTACTGTTATAAAGGCTCCTACAAGGGTATAGTAGTCTAAGCCATACATCAATGGCAAAAGAGAAATAACTACCGTAATAATGGAAAGGACAAACAATGCTTTGAGAACACCTTTCTTCTTCAATGAAAACAATGAAAGTAAGAAGATGGCAACAGTAAGTGTGGCTGTAATAAGTGGAGCAAAATTTGCATAGCCAAACGGTGTAAGGCTAAAGTATGAGAATGTTTCTTTTACTCTTTCTGTTGGAGATGTTGCAAAAATACAAACTGCTCCCAAGGGTAATAATTCTAACACTATTGTTAAAGCTGGCAAAACCGCTAAGCAGACTTTCTTCATGTTGTATATCTCCTTTACAAATATCGATTGAACAAAATCGCTGCGCGATGGCCTGCCAAGGCTGTGGCGCAGTTTTATTTTTATTAAAAAGCAGTGGAATTACTTTTCATAATCCGTTATTGTTAAGTTACCACACGAAACAACTGAACTAAGAAAGCTCCACTGCCTATGATAAGAATAACATTTTCCAGTCTCTTCCGCAATCGGAATTATGACGCTAATGCACCTCCGAATAGGTAGATGTAATTATTAACACTACTTATTCTGGAGGTTTTATTATGTATAAAGATATTTTTGAATATATCCGCAATGAAGCGGAAAAACGTAACCTGCGTGAAAGAACTATTCAACTGTATTGCTCTGATGTCAGTTACTTCCTTCGTTGGATTGGAAAAAATGTTTCTGATCTTACACTTGAAGATGCGGAAAGTTTTCTTACTGCCAAACGTCTGGAAGGAAGGTCTCCTGAAACTCACAATCACTATCGGTCTGCAATAAAGTTCTTATATAAAAAGGTGCTGAAGATTGTCTGGGATGATGACACTGTTCCGGCTATGAAAAGAGAGCGAAATCTTCCTGCTGTTCTTTCCCACGATGAAATAAATGCAATCATTGACGCCACTCCGAATCTGAAACATAAAGCGATTATTGCAACTATGTATTCTTCCGGATTACGTGTATCGGAGGTCGTTCATCTCCATTATGATGACATTTCCCGTACCAACATGACAATTCATGTTCGTGAAGCCAAAGGCAGAATTGACAGGTATACGATTCTGTCTCAAAAAAATTTAGACCTTCTCACTGAGTATTGGTACAAATGTGGTCGCCCTAAAGATATCCTTTTTCCAAGTTCCTGGACCGGTGGATATCTTGATATAACCGGTGTTAACCAGTTCTTTAAGAAAAGTGCTAAACTCGCCGGCATTACCCGTCATGTTTCCTCTCATGCATGTCGTCATAGTTTTGCCAGCCACTTATTCGAAAGTGGCACAGATATAAAATATATCCAGTCACTTCTGGGACATGTTGATCCTCGCTCTACAGATGTTTACCTTCATGTGAGCAACAAGACACTTCTTGGAATCCGCAGCCCGTTCGACAACCCGGAAGGTGGTGAATCATGAGTAAGGATTGTACGATTCAGGATGTTTTTCATCGTTTTTATTCATCATTTGAATCCACACATAATATTTCTCCCGCTCAGAGAAAAGCTGCTTACCACATCATGAATTGTAAAACCGGTGCCTTTGGTGTGAATGTAAGCGTATGCGAGGACTGCGGCTGCATATCAGTCCACTATAACTCCTGCCGTGACAGATGCTGTCCTATGTGTCAGGAGTTTCCAAAAGAAAAATGGGTAGATGCACGGCGTGAGGATATCTTAGATGCTCCTTATTTCCATGTGGTTTTTACAGTTCCGGAAGAACTTAATCCCATTATCTACAGCAACCAGAAATTCTTATACACTGCTCTTTATAATGCGGCTTCAGATACTCTCAGTGAACTTGCTGCTGATAATAAATATCTTGGGACTGATATCGGCTATATTTGTATCCTCCATACATGGGGAAGCACCATGAATTTTCATCCTCATATCCATGCGATTGTTCTTGGTGGAGGGCTGGATGTGAAAAATCATTGGAAAGACAACGGGAAAGATTTTTTTCTTCCGATTAAGGTGATCTCCAAAACGTTTCGTGGAAAATATATGGCTGAACTTAAGCAGCTCTGGGAAAATGACAGGCTTGAATTTCATGGATCAGCTGCTCCTTACAAAAACTACTATACTTTCAAGGAATTGTTAAATACCTGCTATGCAAAGGAATGGATTCCTTATTGTAAGAAACCATTTGATGGTGCCGAATCTGTCATCAGATATCTTGGAAAATACACCCACCGGATTGCTATCAGCAACTACCGAATCAAAGGCATGACAGAATCTACAGTTACATTTTCTGCTAAAGATTACAAAAATCAAGGGCATTGGAAAGAGATCACCCTATCCGGCAAGGAATTTATCCGTCGATTTTTAATGCATGTTCCTCCAAAGCGTTTTGTACGTATCAGGCATTATGGTCTTCTTTCATCCAGAAATAAGAAGAAAAAGATTACCCTATGCCGAAACATCCTTGGCTGCCAAAAATATGTTTCCAAACTGAAAGATATGGATGCACCTGCCATTATCCGTCTTCTTTACAATAAAGATATATGCAAGTGCTCTTCCTGTGGTGGTAAAATTATTCCTCTGCCTACAGAACAACATTTTATAAAACCAAAACCACATATGCTCTGTTAACGTATCGTAACTGTATATTTTTTTAGCTTCCTTAAGGAGGCTTATTTCTGGTGTCATAATACAGGACTGAATTATAAATTCTATGTGTTTCTATGTGTACACGCTATCTTATTACAAATAGAGTGTCAGAATTAAAAGTCCATATAGAGCTGACGCGCTTTGTTCAACCAGAAAAAATCGAAATTGATGCAAACGAAAGGGCAGTTAGCGAAAAGTCTCAATACTGCTTTTTCGTTTGCACCACCTTCGATTCTTTCCTTAACGATTTTAATGTCTCTATTATACCATAATGATACTATTATGAAAAATGAAAAAAGAGTTCACCCACGATGATAAAGGCGAGGAAACCCTGCATTTTCTGAATCAGGTGGATGAAGATGATAATGACCAGTGTAAACAGAATAAGCTTGGTGCTGGGACAGCCTTCGGGTTGCCTTTAAATAATTTCAACTTTCAAAAAATAAAAAAATTTGTGTTTTTGAAAGTGACATCTTGCATATACTATTAGCAGACAGTATAATAAGTACATCGAAGCAGTTTCAAGAAATGAAAAATCTTTGACTTTTGAAAGTGGGTAACTATATGAAAACAATCACGAGAACTAAATATCTCGATAGAATCATTGAACTGAATGGCACTCCTGACATCAAGATCATCACGGGTATTCGTCGTTCCGGTAAGTCCAAGCTGATGCAGGCGTATATTGAGTATCTGAAAAGCAACTTTGAAAACATCAATATTATCTTCATTGACTTCATGGATTTAGCATATGAAGAAATCAAGGAATACCATGCCTTACACGCATATGTGGAAGAACATTATCAGGAAGGTAAAACGAACTACCTGTTTGTAGACGAGGTTCAAATGTGCCCAAAGTTTGAGTTGGCAATCAATAGCCTGTACTCTAAGGGAAAATACGACATCTATGTAACAGGCTCCAACGCTTTCCTGTTGAGTGCAGATCTGGCAACCCTGTTTACCGGACGCTATATTGAAATTCATGTGTTTCCTTTCAGTTTTCAGGAATATTGCCAATATTATGATGATGTTAGTGATAAAGATAAACTCTTTGATGATTACGCTATCAAGGGCGGTTTAGCAGGTTCTTACGCTTACAGAACTGAAAAAGACAGAACAAACTATATCAAAGAGGTCTACGAAACTATTGTTACAAGGGATTTGGTGCAGAAATATGCTCTCCCGGACACTTTGGTTTTACAACGTCTGAGCGAATTCCTTATGGATAATATCAGCAACCTGACGTCTCCGAATAAGGTCAGTCAGCTACTGACAGCAAATGAGACTCCAACCAATCATGTAACCGTTGGCAAGTACATTAAGTATTTGTGCAATGCTTTTGTATTTTATGATATTAAGAGATACGACATCCGAGGTAAGAAATACCTTGAAAGCTCTGAAAAATTCTATTTGTGTGACAGCGGTATTCGATATGCAATACTGGGAAGCAGAAATATGGATTATGGCAGAGTATATGAAAACATCGTTTGCATCGAGCTTCTTCGCCGTGGATACGATGTCTATGTCGGCAAGCTCTATCAAAAGGAAATCGACTTTGTTGCCCAGCGAGGCAGCGAGAAGTTTTATATTCAGGTCAGCGACAACATTTCCGGGCAGGAAACATTTGAGAGAGAATGCTCTCCTCTCCTTCAGATTCGAGATGCTTATCCGAAAATGATTATTGCCAGAACCAAACATCCAAAATATAGCTATGAAGGAATTGAAATTCACGATATAGCCGATTGGTTACTACAAGAATAAGCAACTTAACAAAATGAATATTCAAGATTTAGAGTAATGCTCAAACATCAAAAGCATTATAAAATAACAGACAAAGGGCGAAGATACCGTTATTGAGTATCTTCGTCCTTAACTTATGCTCTTTTATTTTCAAAGTTTTTGGAGGATTTTATTAAAACCATATAACGGGTAGTAAACAGCTAAGAAATCAACAAATTCAAACTGTGATTTATCTTTTCTTATACGTGATTGCGATTCCAATGACAGAAGCAATGAAAGCAAGTGGTGCTAATCTCACAAAGACAAATTCAAATCCATGTAATATTGTTCCTGCAACTGCCAACTCTGGATTATTATAATTCCACCTTAGATAAGAACTTTGCATAATCGTAAGAGCAATAAAAACAAGCACTATAAACGCACATAACGCAATAAGTATCAAACGAATAGTTTTTATTTTGACCATGTTTCTCTTTGCCAACTGTAAATTAATTACCTCTAACTTTTTGGAGATTACTTTTAGGTCATCTGTCATCGACTCCGTTACAGTTTCTCCAAGCAATACATTTACAGAAGTATCCAACTCATCTGCCAATGTAATTAGCATATCTGAATCCGGAACGGATAAACCATTCTCCCACTTTGATACGGTCTGTCTTACTACGTTCAGTTTAATTGCAAGTTCTTCTTGTGATAGCCCTTTTGACTTTCTAATTCTTTTGATATTATCACTTAGCATAATCTCTGCCTCCTTGTTTTTGATAGCTCAATTCTATATTCAAAAAAGCCATTGCCACAAGCAACGCATATTAACATCCGCTTATTTACGAGCTTTTCACAGACAAATCTCGATTTTCTTAATTCTACAAACTTGTATTTATCCCTCGCTTTGTTTGTCACCTCTCCATTAATAATTCAATATGCGACCACACATTATTCCTCAACACGAGCGTACAGCCTGACAAATCCATCATCCTGCATTACTTCAAAGACAATCTCATCACCGTACTCAATGTGGGAATATCCACCATCTGAATAACTGTAATATGTATTTTCTCCGCCGGTAAAGCTCAAATAGTACCCAGTGCTTGCGGGATGGGTACAGACGCTGGCCACCACCCGCCCTCTGTTTGTAAACACAACATGGTTCATACCCTCGCTGACACTTTCTTTCAAAGCGGGGCTTTTCGAACCGACCACTCGCTCAATGCGTTCCTTTGAGGTATAGGGATCAAAGGTATATACAGTGGTCCATTCAAAGGGGACAATCTCCTCCAAAGTGATGCTGTCACTGTCCAAAGCGGTTAGTGTTTTTTTCAGTTTGGCGTTATTGAAATAAATCCTCGGATCTCCGAAAATGAGATAAAGAGCAAACAACACCCCAGCAATTCCGAGAATTATACCGTGCCACAAATTTGAGCGTTTCCACGCTTTCTCGTCTTCTGCGCTTAAAATCCCTGTACCCCACTCACCGTTTTTCATGCGCAGCCGTTTATGCTTTGAAACATACCAACTGAACCAGATAGCATATCCCACTGCAATCAGCAAAAGTCCAATCAGGGTGGCTCTGAGTAGCGTTGTTACGGAACAGACCGAAGCCAAAAGGCCCGCCAAAAGAATCAAAAGAATCGGGACATCTGCTGCAATGTATGCGAATTTGCCAAACAGGTCACGGTACAAGACCTTTCCCTGCTGTGCCTGCCTTATATCCTCATCATAGGCTTCCTGGGAAAACGCTGTAACTATGCCTTTAACGGTCAGGTATCCGATGAATATGATCCAAAACATATCCACCAGCCCGTCAAAAGTCATCACTTTCATAACAACAAATGTGCAACCCAGCAACGATGCCAGCAATGTTTTCGGACTGACTAATTTCATGAGAACACCCCCTCCACAGATTTCGTTCCGCTATCATAAATTCCGATTTTCCAGCTCATTAAACCTGAATTTACTTTTTATAACTTTTTCATCATCCATAAGGCATCAGCATAGGTTGCATCTGAATATCTCATATTATTCGGAAATTTTCCATATTCTTCAAACCCTAATTTACGATACAGATTTATAGCATATTCATTCGTTGCAATCACTTCTAATTCCGCTTGTTCATAACCAGCCTTCTTTGCAATGGTTAAGATTCTTTCTAACATTAATTTACCAATTCCTGTACCGCAATATTTTTGATATAAAGCAATCGCCACTTCACAACGATTGGCATATCTTCGATACTGTCCTATGCCATTCAAAGAACAATTACCAATATGTTTTTCATCTACCGTTGCAATCAACATTAATGCTCTCGGATTATCCTTTTGTTCTTTTATAAAAATTTTTTCCTGCTCAATAGTTAAAGAAAACTCGTCTGGCTCTCGGATTAAAAATGGGGTTTCTCCTGTCGTAATTTTCATAAATTTGATTAGACTTGCTGCATCATCTTCTTCCGCATTACGCAAAACGATAGAACGCCCTATTTTATCAGTCACTATCATTGGTTCTATTATCATAATATACCCCCTCCAAACTGAGATTTGTTTCACTTTCTACTAAAGAAATACTGCATCAAAGCACCTATCAACAATCCTACGGAAGAAATTACCAAATACCAAATGGAGTGTATGAGTGCAGAATCATTATAATAGACGAAAACGGAAGGAATAAAAAGAACAGAAACCAAAAGCGGATACGCATACTTGGCTTTTTTCTTTGATACACTGCCCATAATTATCGCAAGTACGAAGGTTGCAACTATAATTAAAAACACCATTCCCATAGCATCAGTAGGTCCTGCCGTTAATGGAAATACATAAAACATGAGTAGTTGTGCAATTAAGATTGCGATTTCTTTGAAATACTTTTTCATATCCATATCCTCCCCGTTAAATTCTGAAGTTATCTCCCTGACATTGATTTTCCAACAACATAAACTCCAATCAACATCTCGGCAATAGATAGTCCCAATAATAATCCTGAGATAAAATCTTTAACATTAGAACCAGAAATCCCATATGATAATGCTTGCAAAGCAATTCCCATAACAATAAGCAAAACTCCGTGCATCACATTTTTTTGCTTTTCTAATTCCTGTGTTTTTCTAAGTAAATCTAAAATCTGTTCATCGTCATAGGTTCGTACACTCTTTTCCTCAGACATTTCGCCATCCATCAGTTCTGCTATCGTAACATCAAGTTCCTCACATAAAGATTTTACAATAGAATAATCTGGCATACACTTACCCGTCTCCCACTTTGAAATAGTCTTATTGGTAGAATACTGGTGGAATCCTTGTAAATCGCACAATTACTCTACAAAAGATGTACACAAAACTGGTAGTTATAGTTAATTAACTAACTCCCCCTAAAAGATATATCACAATACCTGCAACAACTGCAAAAAATCCGACATCGTATGTTCCATTGTCATACCTCCTCAAATTCAAGTATGTCGTAAAAACCGCCCTGCGAAATCTACAACAGTAGAATTTCTTTTCTCTATTTCTAATCATAATATTAAAATATTTTTACTTTATACTAACAGAATCACATGTTTTATATACATGTTTCCAAAATGCATTTAAATTTTCTTCTTTCATTTTTATAAATAGACGTGAGAAAACATACAATACAAAAAATCCAATCACCGTTCCAGTAAAATTAAAAATAACATCATTAATATCAATTATCCTATACGAAAAGCCTTTTGTCAAAAATGTTTCTAAATACTGTATTGTTTCTATTCCCAGACCAAAACATAATCCTAATAATAGTATTTTCTTAATGTTGTTTATCTTTGTTATAAATGGAATTCCAATTCCTAATGGAATAGTCATAATAAGATTCAATATGTCAGTTCTATTAATACCATTATGAAATGGAATAATGTTTATACTTTCTTTAATATTTGCAGGCAGACCAATCATAACAATCGGAAATAATGTCAGCTTAGCAATACACATAAAATAACAAAACATAATTGTACTGAATACATAATATATTTTCTCTTTTTTGTATTTCTTATGAATAAATATACAAATTAATATGTAAATTACTATTCCGATAATAATTGTCAATCCATCAAAGTCAATTAACATATTCATCCTCTTTTTCATTAACACTTGCATAACCTTTTTGTGTTTTTGACACTGCATGATCCAAGCGGTATATCTTATCCGGTTGTCTTGTCATTTCGATTTTCTCAAGTTCCCGAATTGCTGCCGGAACATTAAGATAATTCGGTTTCTTAACCATTTCAGATGCTTTATCCTTTAATGGTTGTATTTACGAGTAAATATAGTATGGCATAAACCCTGCATTTTTTCAATCAAAAACGCAGGATTTTGGGCGAAGCTGGTATCTCACTTAAACGACATTGATGATACGGCTCGTCAAAGAATGGAAATGCTTCCTATTGACATTTCAGTTTATCAGGAGTAAACTATAATTAGTTTATTGGCGATAAACTGAAAGGAGAAATCTTTATGGCTGAGATGAAGATGGGCGTAGTGGAATCCCACTTTGCCGATATTATTTGGGCGAATGAGCCTTTGCACTCCAGAGAATTGGTAAAGCTCTGTGAAAAAGAACTGAACTGGAATCGCTCCACCACCTATACGATATTACGCAAGCTTTGTGAGCGTGGTATCTTCCAGAATAATGGTGGCATCGTTTCCTCTGTTCTGTCTAAAAATGATTTCTATGCCGTTCAGAGCGAGCAGTTCGTTGACGAAACCTTTGAAGGTTCCCTTCCTGCTTTCATTGCGGCTTTTACACAAAGGAAGGGTATTTCTCAACAGGAAGCTGCGGAGATTCGACGCATGATTGATGCAGCCGCCGGAAAGGAGTAATCTATGAGTTCATTCTTTTTGAAAATTGTAAATATGAGTATCGCCGCATCTTGGCTGATCCTTGCGGTCGTACTTTTGCGTGTGGTTTTGAAAAAGGCACCTAAGTGGATCAATGTCCTACTGTGGGGTATCGTAGCTTTTCGATTGATTTGCCCATTCAGTTTTGAAAGCGCATTGAGCTTGATTCCAAGTGCCGAGACCATCAGTCCTGAAATCATGATGGACTGGACACCAGAAATCTCCACAGGCGTAAGCTCTATCGACAAGGTAGTGAATCCAATTATTACGGACACCTTTGCTCCAGAGCCAATTGCAAGCGCAAATCCACTTCAGCTTTTGATTCCTGTGCTGGCAATCGTATGGGCAATAGGCATCATAGCCATGCTCGTTTATGCTGCCGTCAGCTATTTCCGCTTGCAAAAGAAAGTCGGTGCATCCCTTTCTGTGCGAGATAACATTTGGATTTGTGACGATATTCAAACACCTTTTATTCTTGGTTTCTTTAAACCGAGCATCTACATTCCCTCCGGGACAGATGAAGCACAGTTGCCCTATATCATTGCCCATGAGAATGCTCATCTGAAACGCTGTGACCATTGGTGGAAACCGTTGGGGTATTTAGTGTTGGCAATCCATTGGTTCAATCCTCTTGTATGGATTACGTATATTTTACTTTGCCGAGATATTGAACTTGCCTGCGATGAAAAAGTTATTCGTGGACTGAATCAAAACGAGTCTATTTCTTATTCAGAAGCTCTGCTTTCTTGTAGCGTGAATAGAAGAACAGTTATGGTTTGTCCACTTGCCTTTGGAGAGGTTGGCGTCAAAGAAAGGGTGAAAAATGTGCTGAATTACAAGAAACCTGCATTTTGGATTGTTGCTATTGCTGTGGTTTCAAGTATTGTTCTTGGGGTATGTTTCCTGACAAATCCGAGTTCATTCCCAGTGAAACTTGATTCTGTTCAAATTTCCAAAGCAAGCACCATGGACTTTAGAACAAATAGCGGACCGACCACATTCCAATTAAACGTATCGGAAATTGACGAGTTGAGCAGTCGTATTAAACACTTAAAGATTGGTCAAAAAGACCCATCTTTGCAGGGGCATACACCTTTCTATTCCCTTAATGTGGATACCAGGGAAAACGACAGAATCACATTCAGCGGTTTTGATTCCAACGGAAATCAGTCAGCAATTCTGTATGAGAATGTGTATTACCGAATAACTGACTCTGACTTTATCAGCTATTTACAACGCATCTGTGCCGGGAAAACCAGAACAGAAGCGATTGACGAAACCAATGTTGATACAGCAATCCATAATGCAATCATGGAACATAACAAAGATAGATACTATAAAGGTGTTTTTGCCTGCGAAAGCCATACTGTATTGGCTACGGAAGCAGGTAGGTCTGCAAACTCTGAGGAGATTGAGACATTGACCATATATGCTCTCACTCTTTATGAGGAATATAATTTGTCCGAAGAAGGGATTGAAAGTGTCAGTGGAGGTTGTGTTCCTGTTGCCTTAACTTTCAATGTGGCAGAGAATGGATATGAACTATCTGAATATTGGGAGCCGGGAGATGGCAGCCAATACTCTGATGATATTCGTAAAAAGTTCCCGGAGGATATATTAGATGAAGTCTGGAATCCTCAGGATTATGTGGATGCAATGACAGCAGAAAATGAACAAAAGGCACTCGAATTTTCGGCACAAAATGGAGATTTCAAAGAATAGGTTAATGGGCTTCTAACTACAATATGCTCTAAGCCGACCACATCTTCTAATCCCGGAGATTACATTCAAGCGAACCGTACCGAATACGATGAACTGCTGAGTTATGGAGAGAGTACCTTGAAATTCTGATTTACATGTCTCAATTATACCACAATGATACTATTATAAAAAACTAAAAATCCCGGAAATCCGCTTACCTGCAGATTCCGGGATTTTATAATTACATATGATGTGCCACATCTATTCTGATAAGTGCCTTCCTGAGTGCAAACTCTGCTCTCTTCACATCAATCTCTGCCGTGTGATTTGAAAGGCGCTGCTCTGCCGCTCCTTTGCGTCCCGCACGATCATCTCATTGATCTCACCCAGCACTTCCGGCGTCAGGCGCTTGCGGAAATACACCATCAAAGA
>OIXU01000425.1_pt1 | contig 14926 bp, 12 predicted proteins | sample 1587921 | NCBI WGS metagenome assembly OIXU01 (sample SAMN03283238) | human gut metagenome | biome: human-associated habitat; material: feces | host: Homo sapiens | place: Peru | collected 2012
ATAGGAAACGGACTGCGGTGCGGAAGCCGTGAACTGACCTGCCTCGCCGGCCAGCGCGGTCACCGGCAGCGCGAGGACGACGGCGGCAACGAAGGCCACCGCTAAAGCAATAAATCTGCTATGACTGTGCTTCACTTGTGTTCCCCCCTGTAAGGTTCGGTTATGAAATACGTGATTATGGGCGGCTTTGCGATGTACCCCCCGTGACATGACGCGATTCTATAACTTACCTTAAAGAATGTCTACAATTTTTGATAAAACGACCATGACCGCGGCGAAGCATTTCCTTCGACTTGTTGAGCGGTCTACATGCGCCTTAGCGAAAAATACGTTGTGCGACGGCCGTCTTTTCGGGGATTGTTTATGTGCAAGTTGGTATCATGTGCATATCAAATAACTGTGCCGACCTGCCCTTATGTCGGCGTAAAAGGTCACCGGGGGTATGATGAGGCCAATCGCGCATATTCGCACCGACCTGCCGCAGAAGTTCGGCATTCCGCGCAACAGCTTTTTGGCACCCCACCTAGAGGGTTACATTGTCTTTGAGCCGGAATTTGCCTCCAATGCAGCAGTTGAGGGCCTGGATTCCTTCTCGCATCTGTGGCTGCTCTGGCGTTTTGAAAACGGAACGCCCGGCGGTACCGCTAAAGACATCGCCGCCGATGCCAAGGCACAGGACAGGTCCGGCACCAACGCCAAATGGGCAAAGACCGTGCGTCCACCGCGCTTGGGCGGAGCCGAGCGCGTGGGCGTCTTTGCCACACGCAGCCCGTTTCGGCCCAATCCCATCGGTCTTACCTGCGTAAAGCTCAGCCGCGTTGAGCTTACCGGCGACGGTCCTATCATCCACGTACTCGGGGCCGACCTGCGCGACGGCACGCCCATTTACGATATCAAGCCCTACATTCCGTTTGCGGATTGCCATCCGGATGCGACCGGCGGCTGGATCGAGGATGCGCCGTGGCAAGAGCTGGAGGTCGACTTTCCGCAGCACCTGCAAGACAAAGTCCCATCACTTAAACTACCGGGCCTCATCGAAGTCCTACGCCAGGATCCGCGCCGCGCGGGCAGCAAACACGAGCCCGCCCGCGTCTATCACCTGGCTTACGCCGGGCTCGACATATCCTTTACGGTCGACGGAACCCAGTTGGCTGTAATCGCCGTCAACGAGGCTCAGGATTAACCGGTAAAGCGTCTGTATCGGTCAAATTCAACGACAAAACCCGTGCCAAAATCGCCCGCGCTGGTGGACAATAACGCAATCAAAACCATCAACCTTGCACGGGGGCTCAGCATGGAATACGACTTCACCTCGATCATTGACCGCCACGACATGGATGCCATCGCCGTTGACTCCTGGGGCGAGATCCCCGGTATGGCGCCGAGCGTGCCCGACGAGGGCTTCGACCGCATCCCCATGTGGGTGGCCGACATGAACTTTGCCACGGTGCCAACGGTTCAGGAGCACATCATCGAGCGCGCCAAGCACCCCATGTTCGGCTACTTCCATCCGCGCGCCGAGTACTTCGACCGCATCATCGAGTGGCAGAGCCGTCGCAACGGCGTTGAGGGCCTGCTCCCCGAGCATATCGGTTACGAGAACGGCGTGCTGGGCGGGGTCGTGTCGACGCTGCGCGCCTACGTGCAGCCGGGTGACGCAGTGCTCGTCCATAGCCCCACCTATATCGGTTTTACCAAGTCCATCGAAGCCGCTGGCTATCGCATTGTCCATAGCCCGCTTAAACTCGACGAGCAGGGCATCTGGCGCATGGACTTTGAGGACATGGAGCATAAGCTCGAGCAAAACCGCATCCATGCCGCGGTCTTCTGCTCGCCGCACAATCCCTGCGGCCGCGTGTGGGAGCGCGACGAGATCGAGCGCGCCATGGACATCTATCGTCGGTACGATTGCGTGGTGATTTCGGACGAGATCTGGTCCGACATCATTCTGCCGGGGCACAAGCACATCCCGACGCAGTCGGTGAGCGAGGACGCCCGCATGCGCACGGTGGCCCTCTACGCGCCGAGCAAGACGTTCAACCTGGCAGGCCTCGTTGGCAGCTACCACATTATCTACAACGAGACGCTGCGCGACCGCGTGTGCGCCGTGTCCAATAAAACCCACTACAACGAGATGAACGTCCTGTCCATGCATGCGCTTATCGGTGCGTACCAGCCGCAGGGTTACGAGTGGCTCGACGAGCTCAGCCAGGTTATCAAGGGCAACGTCGACTACTTCTGCAATTATGTGGACGAGCATTTTGAGGGCGTGAGCTATTCGCGCCCGCAAGGCACCTACATGGTGTTCCTGGACTGTACGGAGTGGTGTCGCGAGCACAGCCGCGACATCCAATGGCTGCTCGACGCTGGCGCGCGCGTGGGCGTGGGCTATCAGGACGGCCGTCCGTTTCACGGGCCCTGCCATATTCGCGTGAACCTGGCGCTGCCGCTTTCGCGCGTAAAGGAGGCGTGCGAGCGTCTGGACCGCTACGTTTTCAATGCATAGCTAACGACCTCGTGAACGGGGCCTTCTGGCTGGATTTGCCGGAAGGCCCCGTATGGTAGGGCGACGGTAAACGGATAGTGACAACGGCATCCAGTCTGCTATTATTACGCCGTTCTACCTGCAAATAAGACCATTTGGAGCGCGATGAAAAGACCCCGCAGCCCGATTGCCATAACGATATTAATTGCGCTCGCGTTGGTGGGCGTCTTTGGCGTGGCGATGGCCGGCCGTTCTGGGCTGAGTGACGGTGCGCAACAGGATTCTTTTGAAGAAGCGAGTGTCTCGCAGGTCAAAGACGAAGACCTTAAAACTCTCAACGTCGGCAGCGACCTCTATCCGCCGTTCGTGGATAACGACGAATACGGCAACATCGTCGGCTTGGATGTCGAAATTTTGACCGAGGCGCTGGCGCGTATTGGCTACAAGCCAAACTACCAGCTGATCGACTGGGAAAAAAAGAAGGAGCTGCTGGCGAGCGGTGAGCTCGATTGCGTCATGGGTAGCTTTAGCATGACGGGTCGCGAGAGCGAGTACCGCTGGGCCGGTCCATATCTTGCGAGCCGCCAGGTGGTCGCGGTTGATCCCGAGAGCGACATCTATACGCTCGCCGACCTGGAGGACAAGATCGTTGCGGTCCAGTCCACCACCAAGCCCGAGGGCATCCTGCTCAATCGCTCAAACGACAACATCCCGCAGATTAAAAAACTGTATAGCTTTTCGGACCGTTCGTGTCTAAACCCGGCGCTTGCTGAGGGCATGGTCGATGCCATCGCCGCTCATGAGTCATCGCTGCTCTCCTATGAGAAAGACTACGGCGTGACGTATCGCATTTTGGACGAACCGCTGCTCGAGGTGGGCTTGGGCACAGCCTTCGACCTTAACGACACGCGCGGCATTAACGTCAAGCTCACGCGTGCCTACAGGGATATGCTTGCCGATGGCACCATGGAGCGCCTCGTGTCCATATACTTTGACGACCCTTCGCCGTTTTTGGATATGGAGGGGCTGTCATGAGTGATCTCTCTGGTCCTCCCGTGGAGGAGCGCGCCGCCATCGCATCGTGGGTGTGGATGGCGGTTGCTGCGTTTGGCCTGCTGTTGTCGTTGGCCGCGGGAATGGTGAGTTACGGCTACACGACGGCTCAGGCCGAGCAGCGCTTTGCCGATGTTGTCGACTACGTCGCAACGCAGAGTCTTTCCTACGATGCGTTCAACAGTGCCTATGCAACTAAAAGCTTAACCCGCGTTATGGAGATCGCCAACGAGGTGGCGCGCGACATGGAGCGTGATGGCGCGACAAACGGCGCGACATTGGAGCGGTATACCGACCGCTTCAACGTGAGCGCGCTCATCGTGACGGATGCATCGGGTAACTTGGTGGCCGAGTCCTCGACAGACGATGTGGGCTACGAGGTCCTCGCCGCCTATCTCAAAGAGGACCCGGTACTGGAGGTGGCAACCCATCCGCTCAAATCCTACACCGGCCGCATTACGCTTGCCGATGATTCGGTTGCGGATATCGGTTGTGCTACTCGGCAGGATGGCGACGGCATCGTTATCGCGGTGCGACACCAAAGTGCAAAGGCGATCGCAAGCAGCACGTTCAAGTTGCAGAGCCTTCTCGAAGGATATGAGACCATCGATCGCGGTGATATCGTGATCGAAAACGATGGCAAGGTCGTTGCGACCAACGCTGTCGAACCCACCATAATGGGCGTATTTGAACTGCCTGCGACGGATACCCTCATTGTCGATAGCATTAAGGAGCGTTGCCTGGTTGGCAAGGTCCGGTTGGTCAACGCCGACGGTAAGTGGTATCTGGGCACATACGACAAGGCGCGTAAATTCTACGTGTACACCTACGCCCCGGCTCGGCACTTCTTTGAGGTTGCTGCTGCCGTTGCTGCCTTCGTACTGGCGTTGTACGGAGGCGGCGTTGCGGCCGTCATCATGGGGCGCCGCCGTGCCGAGAGCCGCCGCCTGACGGATTTACTGCAACAAGAGCGCGTTTATGGCGACAAGCTGGCCAAGGCGGCACGCGAGGCTTCGTCTGCCAACTCGGCAAAGACGGAGTTCCTGCGTCGCATGAGCCACGACCTGCGCACACCCATCAACGGCATCCGTGGCATGGTCGAGGTGGGCAATGCCCATGCGGACGACCTGAGCAAGCAAACCGAGTGCCGTTCCAAGATTTGGACGGCATCGGGTCTGTTGCTCGACCTTGCCAACGAGGCGCTCGATATGAGCCGTCTGGAGAGTGGTCAGGTCGACCTTGACCCCGTGCCCACCAATCTGGTGAACCTCAACAACGAGGTGCGCGACATTCTTGAGCGCCAGGCGCAGGAGCGTCTCGTGACGATCGTCAGCGACCAGAATGCCCTTGAGCACCCGTATGTCCTGGTAAGTGTCACGCACCTTAAGCGCTTGCTGGTTAACATTGCCGGCAATGCTGTCAAGTACAACTGTCCGGGCGGTTACGTTCGCCTGGTGTGCCGCGAGGTGGATGCTCAAAACGGTATTCCCGCCTATGAATACACGATCGCCGACAACGGCATCGGCATGAGTGAAGAGTTTCAACAACACCTGTACGAGCCGTTCAGCCGCGAAGAACAGCAGGTGGAGGGCGCCTCGTCGGGAACCGGCCTGGGCACTTCCATTGCCAAGGAACTCGTTGAGCTTATGGGCGGAACCATAGACTTTACGAGCAAGCTGGGACAGGGCACGACCTTTACCATTCGCCTGCCACTTGAGCGGTGCGACCGCAGCGAAGTGCTCACGGCCGATTGCGTGGAAGCGAGCGATGGCGACGCCCTGAAGGGCATGAAGATTCTGCTGGTCGAGGACAACGATCTGAATGCCGAAATCGCGCAGTTTACGCTCGACCGCGCCGGCGCGATAGTGTTGCGCGCCAAAGACGGCGAGACAGCTGTGGAGACGTTCGCCGCCAGTGCGCCGCACGAGTACGACGTGGTGCTCATGGACATCATGATGCCTGGCATCGACGGTCTTGAAGCCACGCGCCGGATCCGAGCACTCGACCGCCAGGATGCGGTGACTACGCCGATTATCGCCGTGAGCGCTAACGCCTTTGCGGACGATCGCAAGCTCTCGCGCGAGGCGGGCATGAATGAGCACCTGTGCAAGCCCGTGAGCTCGCAGGAGCTCGTCAAGATCCTTGCCAATATCGCGGCAGACGCATCGTAGCGAATATGGCCCTGTCCCAACATAAGCTGGGACAGGGCCATTTTTGTGCGAGCTATTTCTTATAGTTTTGTCCCGCGGGCGTTGCGGAAAACTATAACGAAGCGGCGCCGTGCTGCCGTATGCGGGCGAGCATGTTTTTGAGCTTGTTAAAGTCGAGCGGCTTGGGCAAGTGCGCGTTCATGCCGGCATCGCGCGCCGCCTGCGCGTCCTCGGAAAAGGCATTGGCGGTGAGTGCGATGATGGGGATGTCGGCGGCGTCGGACTTGTCGCTCAGGCGAATTGCGCGGGTCGCTTCGTAGCCGTTCATGCCCGGCATCATGATGTCCATCAGAATGGCGTCAAAGCTGCCGGCGGGTCGCCCAACATAAAGCTCGACCGCTTCGCTGCCGTCGGCGGCGCGTGTCACGATAACTCCTTCGGTTTCGAGCAGTGCTTGGGCAATCTCGGCGTTGAGTTCGTTATCTTCGGCCAGAAGGACATTCATATCGGTAAGCGAACAGCTTTCTGCCAGTTTGCTTGTGCACTCCCTCGCTTGGGGGTTCTTGTCGATATCGAGTGGGATTTCAACATAAAACGTACTGCCCACACCAAGTTCGCTAGAGATTTCGATGGTGCCGCCCATCATATCGATGAGCGATTTAACGATTGCCATGCCCATGCCCGTTCCTTGGAACTTGCTACGGGCATCGTTGCCCTCCTGGGCAAACGGCTCGTAGATGTGCGCTAAAAACTCAGGCGTCATGCCAATGCCGGTATCCGAGACGCTAAAGCAAAAGAGCGCGTGCTCATCGTCAATCGGCTTGACGGTGGACGAGAATGTGACGGCACCGCCATGCTTGTTGTATTTGATGCTGTTGTCCAGCAGATTGATAATGATCTGCCGGATGTGGGTGGGGCTGCCGATCAAGTATTGGTTGACGATGTTGGGTTCGCTGGTGTCCAGCATGTTGATGCCGTGATCCGATGCGCGGAGCTTGCACAGGATCAATGCGTCATCACACAGATCTTTTAGATTGAACGACTCATGCTCGAGCGCTACTTTCTGCTCTTCGATCCTGCCCATTTCGAGAATATCGTTGATGAGCGAAAGCAGGTGATTGGCGGCGACGCGTGCCTTGGCGCGGCTTTCGCGCGCGACCTGCATATCGCCCTCCCTTAGCTCCTCGATCTCGATGAGGCCCAAGATGCCATTAAGCGGCGTGCGGATATCGTGGCTCATGCGCGTAAGGAACGCTGTTTTGGCGGCGTTGGCGGCGAGTGCTTTGTTTTCTTCGGTTTGCGCGCGCCGCAGTGCCCAGAAAAGGATGGCAATGGAGGTCAAAAGCAGGCCGATGATAATAGTGGCGATTGCGCTGCGGTTGCGGTAGATAAAACGGAACGTGTCGGACTCTTGGGTTGAGTATGACGCGGAGTAGCTGCTGACGGAGAGCGATTCGCCAGCATTGATGATGCCCTTGTTGATAATCCCCAATAGTTCGGGGTTGCCACGGGGGATCCAACACGAGATCTCGGCGGTAATCGGGAGTTCCGACGTCTTGAGCCCATCGATATCGTAGAGGTCGCGAACGGTTTCGAGGCGCGAGCTGGGTACGATGGCGCACGTTGCTTCACCTATGTTAAGGGCATTGACCATTGCTTCGTTGGAGGGGTATCTAGTTATGGTCGAAGAGGGACACATGGTCTGTAGCTCGTCGTAGTTGACCAACGATGACGTTGTGCAGGCGATATTCTTAAGGTTTTCGTTCAGATTGCCACCGACATGGAGGGCAACAAGCGGGACCGTTCCGAGCGAGATGGATTGAATGCAGCCGCTTTGCTCGGCGAGATAATAGTCGCGATAGATTGGCAGAGCGACATCGATTTTTTCCTCCGAGAGGGCCTCTGACATTTTTTTATAGTTGGGAAAGGCAATCGCCTTGACCTTAATTCCAAATTTGTCGCGAAGTGTTGTGACGAGTGGGGCAAGCGAGCCCTCCATCTCGCCGTCAGCGTTTTGGGTGCAGTAGGGGAGCTTGTCTGTAAGATACCCGACCGTAATGCTGTTGTCGTGTGCCTTGAGCCAACCGGTCTCGGGGCTGGCGAGCGATGATGATCCGCTGTTTTGGGCGGAGTAATTCGACTTGACCTCATCGTTATAGCGAGGATTGACGCGGTTGATTGCTGTCATGGCGGCGTTGATGTCATCCATCAGATCGGGCCGGCTTTTGGGGACGGCAAAGTAGTAGTCGCTGGAGCCAACGTAAAACATGGGCGAGGCGACGGGCGACGAAATGCTGTCGCTCATGATGGCGGCATCGACTTCGTCGTTTGCGAGTGCGTCAAAAAGGGCGCTGCCACTATCGATTTCTTTAAACGTGCAGGTGATGCCTTCGTTGGCGAGCCATTGCTTGCCAACGGTGGTTTGCATGACGTCGGGGTTACAACCAATGGTGAGACCTTCGAGTGCCTTGGGGTCGCCCTTAGAGAGGTCGTCGCGATCGGGCTTGGCGTAGATGTAGTAGCGTTCGGTGCCTTCGGGGTTTGAAGAATAGAGCAGCTTCTGTGCGCGTTCTGCAGAGTATGAGATGTTGGGCATCAGGTCGATCTCGCCGGCCTCGAGCATGTCCATGAGCTCGACAAAGGTGCCGCTGACGTATTCGTATTTCCATCCCTTGGTGTAATACGAGAGGGTTTGCAGGTAGTCATAGCCCCAACCCGAGAGGCGTTCCCCGGGTGTGCCTTCCTGGTAACCCTGGCTGGTTACGAGCCAGCCGACGCGGACCGTCTTGACTTGCTGGACGGTATCGGTGGCGAGGGCCGGCGTGGGCGCGATGGCGCCAAGCGCGGTGAGTGCAGTAAGTATGATAGCCAGGGCGCGATATATGGCTGAACGAAGGGCGGCGAAAGCTTTCACAAGCATTCCTAACGAATCGAGGCAATACCGCATAAGGATACCAGCTCAGCCGCCCTATTATTCGGCGCACCGTTTTTAGTAGTCATTGGGGGGTAAGCGATTCGGGCGCCTCGGCCTGCGCCCACGTCGTCAGCGTACGTGGGCACATGGGGCGCAGAGGGCTGCGAGTACGGTTTTCGCGTCCGCTACTTTTCTTGAATCTGCTTGCCGCAAAGGTGTTCAATCGAAATCTCATACAGTTGGACGCCCTTGATGCTTTTGGCAATTTCCTCTTCGACCTCTTCGGCGGAAGGGTAGTACTTAAGCGCGAGCTGGCGGACTTTATCCTCAATAAACGCAGGAGCCTCGTCCACGAGGCGGCAGCGGCCAAAAACCACGGTGCTCTGAACATAGGGTGCCCAGTCGTCATCCCTGTACCAATCGTTGCCATAGACGGTAAAGCAGACTTTGTCATCACGCCTGAGTGAATCGACCTTGTGCCCTGCCTTGGCACCATGGAAGTAAATTTTGTCGTGTTCGGGGTCAAAGAAATAGTTAACGGGAATGGCATAGGGGTAGCCATCGTCGCCGTTGACGGCAAAAACGCCGCGCTTGCAATTGGCGAGCAGCTCTCGCGCCTGCTCATCGGTGATGGCGCGCTTTTTTCTGCGAAGAGGTCTAAACATTGTGGACTCACTTTCTATTTGCCTGCTGCGGGCATGACGGTGGGCGGTATGTCTATATCAAGATATTCGTTTAGGCTGCGAGGCCGGCGGGAACGTCCTATTTGTCGCAGATTTAAACGGGTAGTCATTGGGGACGTTCTTAAATGACTAGTCGTTCAAGAACGTCTCCAATGACTAGTTCCGTTTGCGGGGGAGGCGTGGGACAATACCGAGCGAACGTTATTGATTATCTGCGGAAGGGGTCTTGATGAAAAAGCTAAAGACGCTGGCCGACGTGTTGCGCCAGGCTGGCTTTGCGCGCATCACGGGCCTGTTTCTTATCTTTTACCTGCTGTGCTCAACGGCTGTCTGGCTGTCCGAGCCTGGGACCCTTACCTTTGGCGATGGACTCTGGTTTAGCTTCGAGACCGTGTCCACCATCGGTTTTGGCGATATTCCGGCAGAAACGCCGGTTGCCCGCGCCATCACGGTCATCCTGAGCGTCATCAGCATCTTCTACATCGCCATGCTCACGGGCGTGGCGGTGAGCTACTGCAACACGCTCATCAAGATGCGTCAAAAGGACACCATGGCGCGCTTTATGGACGACCTGGAGCATCTGGAAGAACTCGATCGCGACGAGCTCGCCGATCTGTCGCGTCGCGTGCGCGAGTATCGTCGACGTCAGCGCTAAAACGAACGCCGCGCTCGGCGGCAAGGGGGACTGAAATTGAACATCACCGTATATCTGGGCGCCAGCGCCGGCAACGACCCGGCGTTTCTGCCGGCAGTGCAAGAGCTTGGCGCATGGATTGGCGCCAGCGGGCATGCGCTGGTGTACGGCGGATCCAAGTCGGGCCTGATGGGTGCGCTCGCCGATAGCGTGCTTGCTGCCGGTGGGCACGTGACGGGCGTGGAGCCGAGTTTTTTTATTGAGGCTGAGTTTCAGCATGACGGAATCGACGACCTGATCGTGACGAGCGATATGGCGGAGCGCAAGGCCAAGATGATCGAGCTCGGCGACGCGTTTATCGCTTTTCCGGGCGGAACGGGCACGCTCGAGGAGATCGCCGAGGTCATGTCCGCTGTATCGCTGGGACACCTCAATGCGCCGTGCATTCTGTACAACCTGGACGGTTACTACAACGATCTTGAGGCACTGCTCGGCCGCATGATCGATAAGGGCTTGTCGAGCCCGCAGCGCCAGCAGGGGATTTACTTTGCCGATAGGTTGAGTGAGATTGCCTCGATCATCAACGGCTGAGCTTTGGATGGGACTTACGTCACGCCCAACGGTGACGTTTGCGGCGCAGATGGCTTGCTCATCTGCGCCAGGACCGTTATAAAATTAAATGCGTTTATGCCAATTTGGACCACGGGAGGACCCGATGGATAAACTTGCCAAGCCTACAAACCGTGCGCTGTTCTTGGTCAGCGTCGCCGTGACCGGTGCATTTGCAGGCGCTGCGGTCTGGCTGTTCTTTTTTGCGATGGGGCGCGGCATCGACTGTCTGTGGACCGAGATTCCGCATATGTTGGGCGCCTCTTCGCCCGAGCTCGCCAGCGGCCCGTTCGGGTTTTTGCCGTATCCGTTTTTCGTCTGCTTGCTTGGTGGTCTACTGATCGGCCTGTACGAGAAGGTGACGGGTACCAAGACCGACAACCTTAACCAGGTTATGGCCAAAGTAAAGCGGGACGGTCGCTATCCGTATGACAACCTGGGCAAGCTGTCGATCGCGGCGCTGCTGCCGCTGCTGTTTGGCGGCAGCATTGGTCCCGAGGCCGGTCTGACCGGCGTTATCGCGGGTCTGTGCAGCTGGGTTGGCGACCGCATGCGTCGCTTTGGCGCCGAGTTTAAGCAGCTCACGCTGCTGGGTACCCAAGCTGCTCTGACGGCGCTCTTTACCGCGCCCGTCTTTGGCTTTGTGGAGCCGCTTGCCGTCAGTGCCGATGGCCAGGACGCCGGCGATGGCGAGTCCGATGCCGGTGAGATCACCATCAAGCTGCCCAAAGCGCAAAAGACCGTAGTCTATGGCATCGCTATTGCCGGCGGCTTGGGTGCCTACCTGTTGCTCGGCCAGCTTATGGGCGGCGGCATGGGCATGCCTAGGTTTGAGGCTGCCGAGGTGGGCAATCTCGAGCTTGCCTGGCTCATCCCCCTGGCGCTTATCGGCACCGCCTGCGGCTGGCTCTTCTTTGTCTCCGAACACATGAGCGAGGCGCTGTCCCACGCCATGGGGGAGCGCCCCGTCGTAAAGGCCATGTTGGCCGGTCTGGTACTTGCCGCCTGCGGCACGATCCTGCCCTACACCATGTTTGCCGGCGAGACGCAGGCCGACGTGCTCATGGAAACCTATCTGACTATCCCCGCCGGCGCGCTCATCGCAACGGGCTTCGTTAAAGCCGCGCTGACGCCTGCCCTCATTAGCATGGGCTGGCGCGGCGGCCACTTCTTTCCCATTATCTTCTCGGGTGTGAGCCTGGGCTACGGCCTTGCCATCCTCACCGGCGCCGATCCGGTCTTTTGTGTTGCCGTGTGCACGGCTTCGACGATGGGTTCCGTTATGCGCAAACCCGTTATGGTCGTGGCCCTGCTGCTCATGTGCTTCCCGCTCAAGGGCATCGTCTGCATGATCATCGCCGCTGTTATCGCTGCGGGCATTCCGCTGCCCAAGCCGCTGCGCAAGTAGCGCGGCTTTATCGCGGCACAATGCTCGGGGGATAAGAAATGATTCTGTACTTTAGCGCGACGGGAAACAGCGAGCATGTGGCGCGCCGTGTTGCAGCGGCAACGGGCGATAAGGTCATGTCGATTGAGTGCTTTGATGCCGAGTCCCTTCGTCTTTCCTTGGCGGAAGGGCCCTGTCAGCTTGGATTTGTTGCCCCGGTGTATGCCTGGGGCTTGCCGACGCCGATGATCGATTTTTTGAAGACTGCCGATCTGTCGATTGCCACTGGCGCAAAGGACGGCGGGCAACCTTATACGTTCTATGTCTCGACGTACGGTTCGACGACCGGCCAATCGGCCAAGTTTGCCCGCGATCTGCTGCGCGAGCGTGGGCTCGAGCTGCATGCGGCGATGAGCGTCAAGATGCCCGATACCTGGACGCCTGTTTTCGACCTATCTGACTCTCAAAAGGTTGAGGGCATCAACAGGGCTGCCGAGGCGCAGATCGATGCTGTGATCGAAGCGGTGCGGGAGCGGCGCACGGGCGACATGATGCGCCATTGCGTGCCCCTGTTTGCATCGTGCGCGTATCACGCAATTGGGCTGCCGCGCATGCAACAGACGAGCAAGTTTGCCGTCGATGCCGATCGCTGCATCGGCTGCGGCCTGTGTGCCAAGCGCTGCCCCATGGCGGCGATTGAGATGCGCGACGGCCTTCCCGTCTGGACAAAGCCGGAGTGCGCAGCCTGCCTTCGTTGCCTGCACTGTTGTCCCAAATTTGCCATCTCGCACGGTAAGCGCACGGCATCCCACGGTCAGTACAGGCATCCCAAGCCAGGTGTGAGGATGTAGCGGCTGCTGGCCGCGCTACTTCCAAACTGCGAGCGCGGCGGTGCCCAGTACGATGAGGGCGAGACCGATGACGCTGCGTCGTGAGAGTTTTTCGTTGAATGTCAGGCGCGCAAATAGTACTGATACGACAATCGATAGTTTGTCGATCTGCACCACGACGCTCACCTGGCCTGTGGCGATGGCGTAGTAATAGAGCAGCCACGATGCTCCGGTCGCGATGCCCGATGTTGCGAGAAATGTGAGTTCGCGCCGGTCAGCGTGCGCGACCTGATCCAGTTTTCCCTTGGCTGCCACGATCGCCCATGCCATAACCAGTACCACGCAGGTGCGGATTGCCGTGGCCAGGTTTGACTCGACGCCTTCGATGCCAACCTTGGCAAGGATGGACGTGAGCGCCGCGAACACGGCGGCGCCGAGGGCGTAAGCGAGCCAGGTCCGGTCTTGCTGCTGCTCGGGTCCGACAGACTGCTTCTTCTCGATCATTAAAAACGTGCCGAGGGTGATGACAGCGGTTCCCACGAGCTTAACCGCAAGGTTGCTCGTCTCGCCAAAAAGCACGATGGCAATCAGTGCGGCGAGTACGGTGCTCATCTTGTCGACCGGTACGACCTTATTGACGTCTCCGATGCCCAACGCCTTAAAGTAACAGATCCACGAAGCGCCGGTAGCGAGTCCCGAGAGAACGAGGAACAGCCAGGACTTGGGCGCGATGCTGCCAATGGTTCCGATGGATCCGGAAACGCCCGCCATAATCCAGGCAAATACGAGTACCACGCAGGTGCGGATAGCGGTCGCGATATCGGAATCGGTTTGTCTGATGCCACATTTGGCCAAAATAGATGTGATGCCGGCAAAGAAAGCCGACACAAATGCTGCTGCGACCCACGACACGGGTGAAATGCCTCCCCAAAGAACAACCGCGCCAGATTTACGGCGCTCGTCCGATGATACCGCTTGCGGCTACAAGTCGCGTGCTCGATAGATCTTGGTGCTGACGGTGCAGCTGATTGCAAATAGCACGAACGCCAGGGCGGCAATTCCCGCGCACAGAAAGCTGATGACGGCGGGGTCGGGATTCGCCCCAGCAAATGACATAAGCCAGATGCTAATGGGGTTGGAGGAACTCAACATTGCCATGGTGCCGCAGCCAAGCAGAGCAAACAGGCCGACGGAAAGGCGCAGCGCCTCCATATGGCCAAATCGAAAGAATATCGGCTGTGCCAAAAACACCATCATGAGAGAGATGAGCATCGATGCCGCCGAGGCAGTTGCGATTTCGAAGACCGTCTGGCCCGTCGAAGGGATGCCCATGTGATCGAAGAACGGAAGGGCGAGGATGTTCAGAAGCGTAGCCGCGCATGCCATGACGGCCGAGAAGGCGATAATGCACAGGTAGCGTGCGCAGACGATGTCTTTGCGCGAAAAGGTTAGCGTTGCTCGATAGCGCTCCCAGCCGTTTTGGTTATCGTAGCCAGCCAGCGAGTTCATGATCATGATGGGCGACATGGCACTGACCGCGCAGGTGCCGGCGCTCATGCCGGAGTCGCCATCCGTCGCGTTGGCAAGGGTCAACACGACGAATATGAACAGGCCGACGCCGGCGATGCTTGGGAGAAACGAGCGCGCGATGGCGGTCTCGGACATAAAGGCGCGTTTCATTTGGATGCCCCTTTCAGCGTAAGGCGCAGATAGTCATCGATGGAAATCCGATCGCAGGGAATCTCGGGAAAGGCCTCGAGCGCTTCGCGGCGATTGGGGACGGGCACGTCAACGCTGTAGGCATGACGGGTGGCGCGGGCGCCTTCGACGCAAGCCATCAGCTCGGCAGCCTGTGCCTGGGTGCAGTGGGCGATGCCGGCGCGGTCGGTAATGTCCTCGCGCGGCAAATCGAACACGATCGAGCCGTTATCGATGCAGACGACGCGGTCAGCGGCGCGTTCAAAATCGGAGGTAATGTGGCTCGAGAACAATATGCTGCGCTGTCCGTCGGCGACAAAAGAGAGCAACTCGTCGAGCAGCTCCTCGCGTGCCATGGGATCGAGACCTGCGGTGGCTTCGTCCAAGATGAGCAGCTCGGCCTTGTGGCTGAGCGCACAGGCGAGCTGCAGCTTCATGCCCATGCCACGGGAGAGGTCCTTGACCTTTGCCCTGGAATCCAGG
>OIXU01000427.1_pt1 | contig 14888 bp, 14 predicted proteins | sample 1587921 | NCBI WGS metagenome assembly OIXU01 (sample SAMN03283238) | human gut metagenome | biome: human-associated habitat; material: feces | host: Homo sapiens | place: Peru | collected 2012
TTTACGGAATTTTCCCGTCCGAAAAATAAGGCTCGCAACAAGCCGGTAAAGACGGTTTTGCTGATAACAGTCTGTGCATTTGTCGGAGCGGTTTCAAGACATGTGCTGAATATGTCTCTCGGATTGCCGTTGACAGTTGCCGTATTGACAGCCACGGCGATAATGCTTGTAATTGTTTACTGCACAAAAATGTATATTCCGCCTGCCGGAGCATTGACAATTTTGAGTATGATTGTTCCGAATGAAAGCGTACTTTTGTACCCGTTGCAGATACTTGTCGGAACTGCGGTAATAATGCTGATTTCACGGCTTTTGTTTATGAAACGGCAAAATTAAAATAATCTTAATTTAGTTATATTATTCTATGGTGGAAATTAAATGGATATATTTATTACAATTTTAGTTACATTTTTTGCAGGAATGGGCGCAGGCCTCGGAACAGGTTTTGCAGGAATGAGTGCGGCGGCTGTAATAAGTCCGATGCTCATAACTTTTCTTAATATGGATCCGTATATGGCAGTCGGAATCGCACTTTCGTCCGATGTTTTGGCGAGTGCAGTTTCGGCTTATACATACCATAAAAATAAAAATCTCGATGTCAGAAACGGTTTGATTATGATGGCGAGTGTGCTTGCGTTTACGATTGTCGGCAGTTATGTTGCAAGCATTGTTCCATCAGCTACAATGGGCGGATTTTCCGTGTTTATGACATTTTTGCTCGGCATAAAATTTATCGTCCGTCCCGTTATGACAACTAAAGAAGCTATGCTCGGTGTGTCGGCAAAAAAGAGGGCAATCCAGTCTGTAATCTGCGGAATGTTAATCGGCTTTATCTGCGGATTTATAGGTGCGGGCGGAGGAATGATGATGCTTTTGATTTTGACGACCGTGCTGAATTATGAATTGAAAACCGCTGTCGGCACAAGCGTATTCATTATGACATTCACCGCCCTGACAGGCGCAGCTTCGCACTTTATGATTGGTGGCACACCCGATTGGTTTGTGTTCATTCTTTGCATAGCGTTCACCCTTATATGGGCGAGAATTGCCGCCGTCTTCGCAAACAAAGCTAAGCCCAAAACCCTGAACCGTGCAACAGGCATTGTCCTCGTGGTGTTAGGTGTTGTTATTATGGGATTTAAGCTTTTAGCAAAATAAAAATTGACAGTTTTAAATTTAAAATTCAGGTCGGGCAATAGATTTGTTAAATGCAAAATTTCTGTTGCCCGATTTTTCAACGGTTATGTTGGGGCTAATCGAGTAGGGCGAAACAAATGCTCGCTTTGAACAATATTCGGGGGGAGTATGCTTTTTTTACAATTGCATTATTATTTCACAAAAAACAAAGGAGCTGCGAAGAACGAAGTCTTAAACTTCATTTCTTCACAGCTCCTTAAATTTGGTTCATCACGATTTTTTGTGGGATGGTGAACGGACAGAAGGAATAGAAAGATAGCGAATCAAGGTAAAGAAGAAGTCATCATCACGGTAACCGTAGCCGATTCGTTTAGCGACCTTGATCTTGTTGTTGAAGCCTTCGAGCTTGCCGGTGCTGATTGAGTAGATGGCATGGGCAGCTAAGCCGGGAAGCCGTTTTTCTTTTTGAACTGCAAACCGTACCAATGCTGGGATCTCACTTTCTTTCGCCGCCTGAAACCATTTTGTCCATCCGATGACTGCCGACAAGGAGTTGGAAGGCATATCTTCAAAGAACTTTTCAAAATCCTTCATCGCTCTGCCATTTCCGACCCATAAGATATCTCCCTGCTCCAAATCCATCACGCAGGTTGCGTAACTCAGTTAGTGGGCAGACTACTTTTAAAGTTATAGCTTTTGAGTAGGGGTGCTAAATGAATTTTTAGTTATTATAATTCATTAACGGAATTATAATCTTCCGACTTAATCTATCATTTGTGGAGTTATAATTATAATTTATTATAGCATACAATCGTTTGATAACGATAATAATTATAAGCTTTTAGGTTTTGCACATGAGTTGCGAACTTTTATTGGACAAGGCAGATAGACACGCATAGGAGAAAAATAATCGGTGCTTTTAGATTTCATCATATTCAAAATAAATCTAATGCCGTAAATACCCATTGCATATACAGGTGCGTTTACCGTAGTAAGCGGAGGGTTTGTATATCCCGAAAGCTCCGTGTTATCAAATCCCATAACAGAAATATCCTCAGGAATTTTGTAACCGTTTTCTTGCAGAGCTCTCATTGCACCGATTGCAATATGATCACTTGCCGCAAAAATAGCTGTGGGGAGATTCCCTTTGCTGATCATTTCTGACATCATTTTATAACCGGATGATGTTGAAAATTTGTCCTGTATAATAAACCCATCATATTTAATGTTTAGTTCATCGCAAATGTCTGTGAAAGTGTTGAGTCGTTTATCAGGAAATATCGTTCCGTCCTCAAGCTGTTCAATGCCTCCGATAAAGCCAACCGTTCTATGCCCTAAATCATATAGATATTTAATTGCATCGGACACTGCCTGACGAAAGTCGAGTGATACGGATGTGATTTCAATATTCTCAACGGTCATATCAAGAAAAACAATTTTATTATTCAATGAATGCAGTAATTTTATTTCTTGTTTACTAAACTTTCCGAGGCAGATTATGCCATCAACATCAGAAAGTACATTCTGATAGTCATTGTCTGTTTTAAATGTTCGTACAATACTTATATTATTTTTTGAACAGTAGTCCTCGATACCCTGTCTCATCAAAAAGTAATAATTATCTTCAATTTCCTGTTTGGAAGAGAACCATTGTAGAATTCCAATGCGACATGAAGGTGCTGATGTAACCCTTTTTTTCTTTACATAATTAAGTTCTTTAGCTGCTGCAAATATTTTTTGCTTTGTTTCAAGCGAGGTGCTGAGGGTAGTGTCGTTATTAAGCACTCTTGAAACAGTAGCTACTGATACATTTGCCTTTTTGGCAACATCTCTGATTGTAGCCAATTGAATCACCTCACTACCATTATAGTGAAATATTACTAAAAAATCAAGTTGTGTTTAGTGAAAAACAGAGAAAGCAAAAATGTTTACCAAAAACTATTGACAATTTACGAAACAAAACATATAATTTAGTTAACAAAGAAACAAAAGAAACATTATTATTAAATAATAACGAAATCTTTTGTGCAGGTTGTCACGGCGTTTCATTTAAAATTAAAAGGAGGAAAAATTATGAAACAGACATCATCACAACCAAGACTTGATGGCAAAATCCCAGGTAGAATCAAATACACCTTTGCTTTAGGTGCCCTCGGCAAAGATATGATTTATGGTATGATTGCCACATTTTCAATGATTTATTTCACAGACATCATCAAGGTCAACCCGGTATTTATCGGCGTAATGTTCTTTGTTGCAAAGTTATGGGATGCCTTTAATGATTTGTTTATGGGCATGATTGTTGATAACACACGCAGCAGATGGGGTAAATTTATTCCATGGCTTGTAATAGGTACTCTGGTTAATTCAATTGTATTTGTTGTTTTATTCACAGACTTCCACCTCGATGGCGTTGGACTTTGCGTATTTGCAACAGCAGCTTACATACTCTGGGGTATGACTTACACAATTATGGATATTCCTTATTGGTCAATTATTCCTAACCTCACTTCAAATCCTGAGGAGAGAGAAAAAGTTTCGGTACTTCCGAGAATCTTTGCAAGTATTGGACAGTCACTTGTTATTGCAGGCTTTGGTGTTCAAATTATTGAGGCTCTCAGCGGCGGCACAACAAATCAGGCAGGTTATCACAGATTTGCAATCATAATTGCAATTGTATTTATTCTTACAATCGGTATTACAGTAATCAATCTTCCGAAAAAGAGAGATGATTCTGTTCCGGAAAAGAAAGTTAAGTTTAAAGATATTTTCTCAATCATCGGCAAGAATGATCAACTTCGTTGGGCGGTAACTCTTATCTTCCTTTACAACATCGGCATTCAGTGCATTATGGGTGTTGCTACATATTATTTCAAATATGTTTGCGGCAACGCAGGAATGATGTCATCATTTATGATCAGCGCATCAATCGCAGAGGTTGTAGGTCTTATCGTATTCCCTAAGGTTGCAAAATTTCTTTCAAGAAAAACTTCGTTCCTTCTTGCGTGTCTTTTACCGGCATTTGGTCTTGTAATGCTTTTGTTCGTAGGTATTTTTGCTCCGCACAATGTTGTGCTCACATCAATCTCAGGTGTTATTGTAAAACTTGGTACAGGTCTTGAACTTGGTTGTGCAACAGTATTCCTTGCAGATGTTGTTGATTATGGTGAATTTAAGCTTGGAACAAGAAATGAAGGCGTTGTATTCTCACTCCAGACGCTTATCGTAAAATTCACAGCGGCTCTTACAGCACTCGGTATTGGTGCGGCACTTGGAAGCACACAGTATATTCCGGGTCAGGAACAGTCATTTGCAACAGTAGCATCAATCAGTACACTTATGTGCATTGTTCCTGCAGTTTGTATGCTTATTGCTTATGTTGTTTACAGAAAGAAATATAAACTCAATGACGGTATGATGAAGAAGGTTATAAACACAATCGGTGCAAGAAGAGAAGGCAAGATTGATATGACACAACAGCTTGATGAAAGCGGTAACACAGAGCCTTCTATGTTCCTTCCTACAGTTACGGAAAAGGCAGGTAAATAAAATGATTGATACTAAAACAGCAATTGAAAAAATTACAAACGGCGAATTTGATAATCTTTTCACTGATATATATATAGATTCATCAATGATTGATTATCAGAAAAAAAGATATGTTCATGCAATTGAACAGTATGAAACAATTTTTTGCCCTGATAAAGTAGCAATATTCAGTGCTCCCGGCAGAAGTGAGGTTTGCGGTAATCATACAGATCACCAGCATGGAATGGTGCTTGCAACATCCATTAATCTTGATACTATTGCTGTGTCGGCCAAGAATAACAATGATGTTGTAAGATTTGTTTCTGACGGTTATGATATGATTACTCTCGATATAAATGACCTCGAAGTTAATAATGATGAGGCAGGCACAACAGTCAGCCTCATCAGAGGTGTTCTTCGTGGACTTAAGGATCATGGATACAAAATTGGTGGATTCAATGCTTATGCAACAAGTGATGTACTTGTTGGTGCAGGACTTTCATCGTCAGCAGCTTTTGAGGTAGTTGTCGGAACTATTATTTCCGGCTTATATAATGATATGAAAATAAATTCAGTTGAGATTGCTCAGATTTCTCAGTATGCTGAAAATGTATTTTTCAAAAAGCCGTGCGGACTTATGGATCAAATGGCTTGTTCAGTCGGAGGAATGGTTAACATTGACTTTAAAGATCCGACAAAGCCAATTGTTAAGAAAGTACCTACCGAATTTGAAAAATATGATTACAGTCTTTGTATTGTTGACACAAAGGGTGATCATGTTGATCTTACAGATGATTATGCCATGATTCCCTCGGAAATGAAAAAGGTTGCGAATTTTCTCGGAGAAGATTATCTGAGAGATTGTGATTCAAACGAATTTTATATTCGCCTTGACGAAATTCGTGAGGCTGTTGGCGACAGACCGGTACTTCGTGCAATTCATTTCTTTAATGAGGAGCATAACGTTAAAAATGCCGTTTCGTCACTTGAAAACGGTAAGTTTGTTGAATTCCTTGACGCAATCAGAAAATCCGGTAATTCATCATTTAAGTATCTTCAGAATGTATATACAACAAGAGATATTCAACATCAGAACATCTCGGTAGCCCTTGCACTCAGCGAAAGCCTTCTTCGCAATTACGGCGTGTGCCGTGTTCACGGCGGTGGATTTGCAGGTACAATTCAGGCGTTTGTCAAAAATGATTTTGTAAGTAATTACAAAGAATTTATAAATAAAATTTTCGGAGAAAACTCATGCCATGTTCTCAAAGTGAGAAAATACGGCGGAATAAAAGTAATGTAATTATGTAGGTTTTGTTTTTATTAAGGAGGACAAAATGAAAATTCTTGTTTTAGGCGGTGCCGGATATATCGGTTCGCATACAGTTTACAGACTTATTGAAAGCGGTAATGAGGTTGTTGTATTCGATAACCTTGAAACAGGTCATATTGAGGCGGTTCATCCCAAAGCAAAATTTTATAAAGGTGATCTCAGAAATAGAAGTGAAATTGACAGCGTTTTTGATAAAGAAAAAGGTATTGATGCTGTAATTCATTTTGCAGCCAATTCACTTGTCGGTGAAAGTATGACCAACCCTCTCAAATATTATGATAATAACCTCAACGGCACAAAGGTTTTGCTTCAGTCAATGGTTGCTCACGGAATTGATAAGATTGTATTTTCATCAACAGCGGCAACATACGGTGAGCCTGAGAGAACTCCTATTCTTGAAACCGATCCGACAAATCCGACAAACTGCTACGGAGAAACAAAAAAATCCATGGAGAGAATGTTCTATTGGGTTGAAAAAGCACATGGTTTAAGATATGTTTCTCTCAGATATTTCAATGCATGCGGAGCACATATCAGCGGAAAAATCGGTGAGGCACATAATCCTGAAACCCACCTTATTCCGATTATTCTTCAAGCGGCACAGGGTACCCGTGACCACATAAGTATTTTTGGTACTGATTATCCCACATCTGACGGAACTTGTATTCGTGATTATATCCATGTCACTGACCTTGCACAGGCTCATATTCTTGCAGTTGAATATCTTATGAAGGGCGGTAAAAGTGATATATTCAATCTTGGCAACGGTGTAGGTTTTTCTGTTCGTGAGGTAATTGAAAAAGCAAAAGAGGTTACACAGAAAGATATTAAGGTTGTTGAAGAAAGCAGAAGAAGCGGCGATCCTGCTGTATTGATTGCGTCAAGCGATAAGGCGAAAACTGTACTTGGCTGGAAACCTGAGTATGATGATCTGGGAACAATTATTAAAACAGCGTGGAAATGGCATTCAACACATCCCAACGGCTATAGTAAGTGAGGCGGTATTTATGAAGAACAGCGTTTACGGCTTAATATTAAGACTTGTTTCATACGGAATCAATACAGGGCTTATTGAAAAAGAGGATATAATCTACACGCAAAATAGGCTTTTGTCGTTGTTCCATATGGATGAACCCGATGACAGTTGTACTTGCCTTACAGCAGATAACGAGGATACTCTTGAAGAAATTTTGTCGGGACTTCTTGATTATGCATACGAAAAAGGAATCATTCCCGAAAATACAGTAACATATCGCGACTTATTTGATGTGAAACTTATGGCTTCACTTGTTAAGCGACCGTCAGAAGTAATAAGAGAATTTTGGCAGAATTATAGCTGTTCTCCTAAACTTGCAACCGATAGCTACTATAAATTCAGCTGCGATACCGATTATATAAGAAGATATCGTATTAAGAAAGACTTAAAGTGGAAAACATCAACCGAATACGGTGATATTGATATCACGGTAAATCTTTCAAAGCCTGAAAAGGATCCGAAAGCTATTGCAGCGGCAAAACTTCAAAAACAGTCGGGCTATCCGAAATGTTTGCTTTGTAAGGAAAATGAAGGATATGCCGGAAGAGTAAATCATCCTGCAAGAGATAATCACAGAATTATTCCGCTCACCATTGACGGAGATAACTGGTTTATGCAATATTCTCCGTATGTTTATTACAATGAACATTGTATTGTATTTAACGGTGAGCATACACCAATGGTAATCAATGATTCCACATTCAGAAAACTGTTTGATTTTATTTCACAGTTTCCGCATTATATAATCGGTTCTAATGCTGATTTGCCGATTGTAGGCGGTTCAATACTTACACATGAACATTTTCAGGGTGGCAGATACAGCTTTGCACTTAATAGGGCAGAGGTTGAAAGAAAGTTTATTGTTAACGGCTTTGATGATGTGGAGTGCGGAATTGTAAAGTGGCCTATGTCAGTTGTAAGATTGACAGGTAAAAACAAGGACAGCATTATTTCATTATCTTCTTATATTCTAAAGAGTTGGAGAGCGTACACGGACGCAGATGTTGGCATTTTTGCCGAAACAGACGGTGAAATTCACAACACTATCACTCCGATTGCTTTTACAAAGGATGGAAAATTTGTTATTGACCTCGTTCTCAGAAATAATATTACAAGTGAAGAGCATCCTCTGGGAGTATTTCATCCTCATGCGAATTTGCATCATATTAAAAAAGAAAATATCGGCCTTATCGAAGTTATGGGACTTGCAGTATTGCCCTCAAGGCTTAAAGATGAAATGGCTATTTTAAAGGATGCAATTCTTAATCACAAGGATGTAAGTGAAATTCCGAAAATCAGCAAACATTCCGAGTGGGTAAATGAATTTGTTTCGCAGTATGATGAAATCAATGAAAATAATATTGATTCAATAATTCAAAATGAGATAGGAAAGGTGTTTCTTAATGTTCTTTTGGATGCAGGTGTATTCAAAAGAACTCCTGAAGGACAAAAGGCTTTTGATAAATTTATAAAGACGCTGTAGTAAAGGAAGTGCTAAAATGTCAAAGGTAAGGGTAGTGAATTTTGAACCTACATCCAAAGGTGAAAACACTCATCTTTATACAATAGAAAATAACAGCGGAGCAAGCGTGACATTATGTGATTTAGGCGCAAGTGTCGTTTCGATAAAAGTTCCCGACAAAAACGGTAGTATTAGAGATGTAGTTCTCGGCTATGAGCACATTGACGGTTATGAATTTGACGGAACATACTTCGGCGCTACTGTCGGAAGATGTTGCGGAAGAATTGCATACGGCAAGTTTACTCTTAACGGAGAAGATTATCAGCTCCCTGTAAACAATGGGAGTAACCATCTACACGGCGGATTTAACAGCTTTAGCCGCAAAGTGTGGCTTGCGGTAGTTGATGATAAAGTCCCAAATACAGTTCTATTTATGCTTGATAGTCCCGACGGTGATGAGGGCTATCCCGGAAATATGAAAGTCTTTGTACGCTACACCTTTGATGATGAAAATGTACTTACGATAAAATGGTCGGCAGTTTCCGACAAAGACACAATATGTAATCTGACCAATCATTCATATTTCAATCTTAACGGACATAAAAGCGGCAAAGTTACAGAAAATCACAAGCTGAAAATAAATGCAAATTTCTTCATACCGATAAATTCAAACCTCAATCCCACAGGAGAGATAACTCCCGTTAAGAATACATCGTTTGATTTTACCGAACCCAAGTTAATTGGAAATGGTATTGACAGAAAAAACGAGCAGATTGGTTTTGCAAACGGTATTGATCATATGTTTGTGCTGAATCATTCTGATGAAGAATTTGTGCTTGCGGCCGAAGCTGAGGGTATTGATAGCGGAATTACATTAAAATGCTATACTTCTCAAAAAGGTGTTCATGTATATACAGCAAATTATGTCGATGTTTTGTCCAATATGGGAAAGAATTCAGCAACATACGGAGAAAATTCAGCATTTTGTCTTGAAACTCAAGGCTTCCCTGATGCTGTAAATCACAAGACTTTTCCTACGACAATATTAAAAGCAAACGAAAACTATACACAAACTACAAAATATTCATTTGGTATAAACAAATAAAATAAGCTAATTTCTAACTCCTTTTAAAAATAAAATCTCTCTAAAATCAAGGACCGCCTATTTTCTTGGGTGGTCCTTGATTTTTAATCTATGAGGATGTTTCATGTTTTACAGTATTACACCGTCTTAAACATATTCTGCTTTAGAGGTTATGTACAATTCTGCCTGAAAATCGCCCTGTTCTGTTTGCGCCGTAAAACCGGAACATTCCTCTTGCACGGCTGTTTTTACAAACTACATTTTTCAAATGCAAAAATAAAATTATTGATTCTGTATTGTCTAAAAATCCTTTGTTGCATACTGATAAGGCAGATAAGAAAAATCACGGCAAGGGAATTTCTATAGTAAAAAGTATTGCCCAGAAGTATGGGGGAGATGTAGTTATTTCGGAGAAGAATAATGAATTTATAGTTCCGGTAATTTTAGACAACCGAATTTTTACCTAAAAACCCACTATTTTTACCTGTTTAAAATCAAATATTCTAAAAAATGCTATCCTCTTTAAGGCGTTATGCCAAGAAAGCGGAATGCAGATACAAAATAATCAGTTAACGCATAAAATAGCAATAAAATAGTTTGACTAATATATAATATTATGTTGAAATTATGCGAAAAAGGATAGCATTTTTGTTTTGTATTGAATTTTATGTTTTAGCCGTATTTGCGTTAATTCCGTTATTATACTTTGGCCTTGTGTTGCAGGAATTTGAAACTTTTATTATCAAAAAATTCAAATAAGGTTTAAAGCTAATAAGGTTTGAAGCTGCTTTTGTAAATAAGAATTATAGAGTGCAATTCTTGTCGATTTTTTTACAGTTTTTGCACAATCAAAGTTTACAGTATGGTTTTGAGATATGATTAAACAAAATATAGGATAAAAAAACAGTGAACATTTTTAATATAAATCAAAAATTAAGGAGAGTTGAATTTTGAAAAAGGGTAGAAATTTGCGTAGCGTTAATACTGACGGAGGGGTGAATTTGCAATTCAAACTTTTGTCGGCAATCGGAATTATCATTATAGTTTCCGGACATTGTTATCATGGCGGAATGGAACTTGCTTATAACTGGTTTCCGCCGTATTCGTATAATTTGGCACTGTTTGTATTTATATCGGGATATTTTTACAAAACCGATTATGAAGAAAATATCGGAAAATACATATGGAAACGAACAAAGCGGCTTCTTATTCCTGCGTATCTGTGGAATATATTTTACGGTGGTATGGTTGCATTTCTCGGTTTGTTTGGATTTACTATAGGTGCAAAGCCTGATTTATACAATCTTTTTGTTATGCCGTTTGTTGACGGTGAGGCTTTTCAATATAACCTCGGTTCATGGTTTGTGTACCCGCTGTTTTTGGTTTGCATAATAAATGTGCTGTTCAGAAAATTTTTGAAACTGATTCATCTTGACAATGAATTTATAGTTTTGATAGTGTATCTCGCAATCGGAATGATAGGAATTAACACTGCAATAGAAAATCCGACTGCAATTAACGGTATAGTGAAACTTCTTGTCAGAACAATGTTTTTTCTGCCGTGTTATGAATTCGGTCGCTTTTATAAAGCTGTGCTTGAAAAGAAAGACACTCTCAATAATGTTGCGTACTTTGCAATTATATTTGCTGTACAGCTGATACTTTTAACTTTTTGCAAAGATTTGGAGTACACTCCGTCGTCATTTGCTAAATTTAACAACGGTTTTATAATTCCGTATATCTCTTCAATCACAGCAATTGCATTTTGGCTGAGAGTTTCAAGATTGCTTGTACCTGCCATAGGAAACAGCAAGCTTGTAAGGCTTATAGCTGACAACACATACGGAATTATGGTAAATCAGCTTGTAGGTTTTATGTGCCTAAAATTTGTATTCTACGGATTAAGCCGCATTACTTCAGGCGCATTGTTTGGTGACTTTAATGTTGCATCATTTAAATCAAATATATGGTACTACTATCTCCCAAACGGTTTGCAACAGTGGGCTTTTGTATATCTTATATTTGGTCTGTTTGTACCGATATTAATTAGCATTATTTTAAATAAAATCTGTCATATTGCACACAGTTCTATTTTTAAAAAAGTATAGTTATTTTGAGAATAACGGGGATGCAGATTAATGAGAAAATAATTTCAATATTTTTATTAAATTGTAAATTCATAATGAAATACAGATACAAAAATCTGCCATAGGTAAGCCCACCCATAAGTCACTGAAATTGTACCAAAACAATAGATATTATGTTGTATTTGCTTTTTGTTTGTGATACAATTTAAAGCGAAAATAGCAACAGCCTTAATGATGTAGCAAGAATGATCGACCTTTCGGGTACAGAAGTTGCAAGCTATGTTTATGACGCTTGGGGCAATATTAGGAGTGTCACAGGAGATCCCATATTAAATGAACTCAATCCGTTCAGATACCGCGGTTATGTTTATGACGAGGAAAGCGAGCTTTATTATCTCCAATCCCGTTATTACGATCCTTTTGTAGGAAGATTTTTGAATGTGGACGCTTATTGTGATACAATGTCAGGTTCTCCTTTAAGCACCAATATGTTCGCTTATTGTGAGAATGATTCTATTAATTACGCTGACTATGATGGATTTAGGATAACTGTAAATGTAAAGCGAACCAATAACAGCTATGTTTTAAAAGTCAAATTACCATGGAGTGACATTTCCAATTATTTTAATTATCTTGGTATAGCTTATGGAATGGTTGGAATTGTTGCATGTTTCATTCCTGAACCCGTAGTTTCTAAGGCTTTAGGTGTTGCTGCAGGAATAGCTTCATTGGCTTCAGCTATTGCATCAACATTGATTCCTAATTACAAAAAAATAAAAGTATATATTTTAAAATGTCATTTAATTATTAGAAAGCTAAAAAGACTGCGTATTTCTATATTATTAATACATGGTGGTTAAAAGTAAGAATAAGATTCACAGCCAAGTTAATACGAATATACAACTTGAAATGGAGTGTTACACATTGAAGCCTATGTCAATATTTTTAGAAATTTTATTTTTATTTGGCTTAATAATATATATAGTATATGTTTTTGTAATTAAAAAAGACTACTCTGTATCAAGGATTATTATCTTTGCAATCATATTGTTGTCTTTTGTAATTAATATGTTAAACTTGTTTTTTCAATAACATTTTTGCAAGATTTTATTCAAAATAATTTTAAAAAATTTAATAAAAAACTACCTAACGGTGGTGATCGGCAAGGTCCTGGTGGATGGAAGATAGCAATAAATGTTGCGAAACATGCCGGTAGTGATTTGAAATTATTGGATAAAACGGGCAAAAGAATAGCCACCTTATGGGAAGATGGTAGTGTAAGGGGAAAATAAGATGGATACATCAGAAATATTAAAAGAAATGAATATTACCTTTGATGATGAAAAAGATAGTTTATTTGATTTCTTTTTAAAACATAAGGGAACTAAAGTGTTGGATATATTTCCCAAAACAATAAATGACAATGAAAAATATCGAACAGTTGAGGTGTTTTATCAAAAAGTTTTAGATCATTGTATGAAAAAGCATGAGTTTGAAAACATAGAAAATCGTTTTTTATATTTTGTTAAGACTTTATGGCTTTATAATGAAACCTATGTTAATATTCTTTCTCCTGAAATTTTTAATAATTATTATTATAAACGCAACAAGAAGATTTTAAAAAAGAATAGTATAGTGAACTTAAAGTCTATTGCCGGTACTGATGAATTTTTGTTGATCAAAGATAAAAATGTTTTAGGTTCAGCCTGTATTATTGCAACTCGTGATATTTCTCCGGTTGTTTTTTATTTCAGAAATTCTAAAATCCTGTTTTTATTAAATGGATGCACAGGACTGCTTTATTATGGTTTTCCAAAAGATATTTTATTTACCAAACGAGTGGCAAATAATTGCTCATTGTATTTGCATAAAGCAGAGGCAAATAAATAGAAAAATAGCAATACTTAATTAATTGAAAAACTATTATTATTTCTATTAATAAGGTAAACATTTTTGCAACTTTCAATAAGGTAGGGTAGAACATTTGCGGTAAGGAGGCTCGAAAGAGTTTCCTTACTGGTTGATGGAATTGAATGGAACGGAAAAACAGGAAGGGAACATATAAAATTTTGGTATTAAAAGGTAGCATAGATGATTATGAATATTAATATTAAAACATATAGCTATAGCAAAATTAAAACATTTGTGAATCTCAGATATTTATCAATGCGAATTCCTGACTTAATATTTAAAATGTTAAGCTATTTTGCATACAACTTTTTAATGGTATTAATTATAACCTTTCAGATATTTATGATGCAAGTTAACCCATTTGAAGGTTTCTCGGTTTTTGATGATCGTGTAGTACCATTTCTTATTACTGCAGGAATTTTGTCTTGCATTATGTCAATTGTAACCGTATTTATCTATCACTATAAAACTAAATGGAGTGTGATACTAAACAGGGGAGTGACATTCTTTTATGTTTCAATTACCATGCTTTTACTTTCATGTTTTATTGAGTTTAAGATTACGGCATTTAATGTGATATATGTTATATTTAAGATTGCAATATATGTTCTTTGTTATTTTATCTATGTAAAGTATTTGTTTGAGAAAAAGTTGCCGAAAATCGAGGAAATAGTTTACAATGGAAAACCGTTCCCTGCAGGAATGATAGCAGTTGCTCTTACCATCGCTATAAAACCTGTTATTAGCCTCTTAGGTCAAAATGGTGTTATAAGTTCTGTGATATTTAATGATTTGATTGCACTAACTGAATATATTGGTGCTGTCTGCTTAATCATTAATATAATAGACGCTTTAGTTAAGGCATATTATGCAAAAATATATAACATCAATTAACTTACTAAGACACTTTTTACAATAAGGTAGGGTAGAACATTTGCGGTAAGGAGGCTCGAAAGAGTTTCCGTACTAGTTGATGGAATTGAATGGAACGGAAAAATAGGAAGAGAACATATAAAATCCTGGTATTAAAAGGTAGCATAGATGATTATGAATATTGATATTAAAACATATAGCTATAGCAAAATTAAAACATTTGTGAATCTCAGATATTTATCAATGCGAATTTCTGACTTAATATTTAAAATGTTAAGCTATTTTGCGTACAACTTTTTAATGGTATTAATTATAACCTTTCAGATATTTATGATGCAAGTTAACCCATTTGAAGGTTTTTCGGTTTTTGATGATCGTGTAGTACCATTTCTTATTACTGCAGGAATTTTGTCTTGCATTATGTCAATTGTAACCGT
>OIXU01000429.1_pt1 | contig 14877 bp, 8 predicted proteins | sample 1587921 | NCBI WGS metagenome assembly OIXU01 (sample SAMN03283238) | human gut metagenome | biome: human-associated habitat; material: feces | host: Homo sapiens | place: Peru | collected 2012
GCCAAAAATCTTCACAAATTGCAAATCTGCCTGCGCTTTTATTCTTTTTGCAAAAAAACTCGATATTCAACCTATTACAAATCAAATAGATTTTTTTCTGACTATTTGAAAAAAAAATTGAAATCCGGCTGATTTATATTTTAACAGAAACATTGTGATTGTGGTCTTTTACGCGGATTTATGGTATAAGTATTTGTGGCTTCAGGAGGACAAAACCCGACAACACATCTGGGGACTGCTCGCAGCCCCGCGGCTTACCTGCGAGCACATTTCTTTCCTAGGGAAGAAATAAACGCGAGTTTTGCAAAGCAAAACTCGACAGCCGGCTGAAACAACTTGCAGGCAAATTATTTTTTTGCCGGCGCGTGTGAGCGCGTTTTGGAAAAATGCGCGAAAACAAACGCCTGCGTTTGGTCGGAGGCGGAAGCCGCAGCCCTGAAAAGCCCGGCCTGCCGAACGGCAGGACACACCCATATTTTTATGAAGACTGCAAAAAAGAGGATTTTTTGATGAATATTGATATGCTTATTGACGGAATTCTTGATTCTTACGACAGATATGGAGGAATAAACCGGACTGGCGCCGAAAATTTTCCGAACAGGGAAAATGTAATCGCGGTTCTGAATGAGCTGCAGACGCTTGTTTTTCCGGGATTTAAGAACGCGGAAGATATTACGCCCACAAACATACGGTACATAACCGGGCAAAAAGTGAACCATATTATCACCGTGCTGACAAAAGAAATTCAGAAGGCGCTTGCGTATACGGTTTGCAAAAATATTGAGGATGACAAAAAATTCAGGGATTCGCACTGCTTTAAATTGGCAGAAAAAACAACCTTCGCTTTAATCGAAGAAATTCCTGAAATCAGGCGGCTTCTGATGCTGGACGTCGCGGCGGCGTTCAGAGGCGATCCCGCGGCAAAAAGCAACGAGGATGTGATTATCTCTTATCCGGGACTGCAGGCGATTGCAGTTTACAGAATCGCGCATTTTCTTTGCAGGAACGGAATTCCGATTATTCCAAGAATCATGAGCGAGCACATTCACGGACGGACGGGAATCGACATAAATCCGGGTGCGGCAATCGGCGAATCTTTTTTTATTGACCACGGAAGTGGCGTTGTAATCGGGGAATCGACAATAATCGGGAACAACGTAAAGCTTTACCAGGGTGTAACTTTGGGCGCATTGAGCGTAAAAAAGGAACTTATGAACAAAAAGCGGCATCCTACTATAGAAGACGACGTGACGATTTATGCGAACGCCACGATTCTGGGAGGAAACACAGTGATTGGAAAAGGCAGCATAATCGGGGGAAACACCTGGGTTACAGAATCGATTGCGCCGGGAACTACTTTTACAAACAAAAATTAAATATTTTTTGTTGTTTTGAGATTTTTTAAAATTTTTGTAAAAAAATTTGTGTTTTATTTCTGTTTTTTAAATTTATTTGCGATATAAAGTTGTGCAGAATATTGTTTGATTCTGTTTTTTTTCATAATGCCAAAACACCGGTTTTTTGCATATTCGCGAAAACCCGGTGTTTTGGTTCTTTTGATTAATGTTGATTTTGTTTTATATGTATTTAAGTGAAAAAAAAATTAACTGCACAGACTAAAAATGATAGGAGCAAATATGAAAAATTTGCAAGGAAAATTTAGAGAACTAACGTATTCTGAGCTTTTAAAAATGAATGGCGGATACAGCAGTTCAAGTGGAGGGAGCTCCAGAGGTTACTCAGGCACTAGCGGCGGTGGAAATTCTTGTTCCTCTGGCGGAAACACAAGTGTAACACCAGTTGGAAAACCAACTTTTGTAAGAAGAGATAAAGACACGTTGACAACAAGCAGAAAGAATTCTGACGGCTCTGAAACTTATACAACGGTAAACACTAAAACTGGCGCTGTCATTTCTTCTCATACAACAGGATTAAGAAAAGGCGGCGGAAGTAAAACCAATTCAACAACAGGCGGAAAAGGAGGCTACTCAACTTCCACAAGTGGCATGAACGGCGGAGGCTATTCAGGAACTTCAAGCGTTTCAGGCACAGGACGTTCTGGATATGGTTACTCAGGTACTAGCGGCGGCTCAAGTTCAGGCACAGGCTCTGGAAATTCACAACCTAAAAACAATCCGATAAACGAACCAACAACACCTGGAAACAGTTCCTCAGATTTTAAACATCAGATTTGCGCTGATCCAAGCAAAGTTCACTGCGACATCATTGCCTGGAATCATGCAGTAGATGCTGGATTAAATCCCGCTGGAAAGAAAAACAAATCTTGGGATGGCAACGAATTAACTGTAGACGCAATTTTTAATAACTATTACGCTGATGAAGCCGCTGACTTCAATTCAAGCTTAGCAGGCAAAAAAGGATATATTTTCTATGATTGGACAGGGGATGGTATGTTTGATCATATGGAATATTGTGAAATAGAAAATGGCGGAAGCTACAAATATTTTTCAAACAATGGATTCGAACAAGGCGAAACATTAGTTCCTCAAAATTTTGCTAAAGACAAAAATGCTGGTGCACTAAATGGTGGTCCGGGAAAATTAAAATTTGTTTCTTTAAATTAATAAATAAAAATTTTCCCAATAAAAAGAGCTTTTATTGGGAAAATTTTAGAATTGGAGTTTTATATGAAGAAAAGAATATTGTTTCTTATACTTTTCTCTATTTTTGAAATAATGTTTGCAGAAAATTTTGAAATAAAATTCATTGCAGAAGACAGAACTTTCTCTACTCTCACTTTTGACAATTCTGCTGAATGGATTGTTGTGGATGGAAACAAATTACCTATAAAAAAAATAATTTCAATTGAAGGCTTTGAAAATTTTTCTGAAACCGAAAATTTATGCTTTTATTTTTTACGATACACTGGAGATTACAATTTTCTATCAAATTTAACAAAATTAAAAACATTAGGATTAATGAACTGCTGGATTTCTTCATTAAATTTTTTGGAAAATCTTTCAAATCTTGAAAATGCAGAAATACAATTTTCAGCAGATATAAGCACATACAAAAAAATTAAAGAAAATAAAATCAACCTTTCAAAATTACAAAAACTGAAAAAACTTTATATAGAAGGCTCTGATTTTTGCAATATTTATAAAAATGAACCTTGGGAAATAACTTCTGTTTGTTCACTAGACTTCATTCCTCCGTTTATAAATGTTCAGAACAAGCCGGAACTTTTGATTTATGACAATCGGATAGAAAAAATTTCAAAGGAAGAACTGCGGCTTTTGAAGCAATATTCAAAAGTTCACTTGGATTTTAATCCGATTGCAGAAAATGAGACAGAACTGGCAAAACTGAGAAAGGCGAAAATCAATTTTTCGGCAGCACAATCTTTTTAGAATATAAAATTACTGGAAATTTCAAGAAAAAAAATATTTTAAGATTCAGCGAATTAAAAAAATGCTTTAAGATTGCGCAAGAGGATTTTTTATGGCAAAAAAGAACGGCTCGATTGTTTACAAATGTTCAAACTGCGGGTACAGCCAGCCGAAGTGGCTCGGACGCTGTCCTGAATGCGGAGAATGGAATTCTCTTGAAGAATGCATAATAGATTCAAATGCGAAAGGCTCTCCAAGAAACAATTCTGCAATCAGTGAAAAAGCAAAGCCTGTGCCTCTGGAATCAATCAAGGCTAAGGACAATCTACGTTTTATAACCGGAATCGAAGAATTTGACCGCGTTCTTGGCGGCGGAGCAACAAAACGTTCCGCGATTCTTTTGGGCGGGGAGCCGGGAATTGGAAAATCGACGCTGCTTATTCAGACGGCGGCCGCGGCGGCAAAAACCGGATGCGGAAGAATTCTGTACGTTTCCGGGGAAGAATCCGGCGCCCAGATAAAAGAACGCGCAGAACGGCTGAATCTTGAATGCAAAGGCATAGAGATTCTATGCACAATGAGGCTGGAAGACATCCTTGATGCGATGGATAAAATAAATCCGGCAATCGCGATAATTGATTCAATACAGACAGTTTATTCCGCGGAAGCCGGCATTATTCCCGGAACAATAAATCAGCTTAAATACTGCTCGAACGAGCTTATCGGCTGGGTAAAAGAACGCGATTCTGTCTTGCTGATGACTGCGCACGTTACAAAAGAAGGGACGATTGCCGGCCCAAAAACTCTTGAGCACATGGTTGACACTGTAATTTCCTTTGAAAGAAACAGCGATGACGTAAGATTTCTTCATGCGCAGAAAAACAGATTCGGCTCTGTTGATGAACTTGGAATTTTTAACATGACGGAAAAAGGTCTTGCGCCGGTTCTAAATCCGGCGACAATGTTTCTTTCGGAAACAAGGGAAAACCAGCCTGCCGGCGTCGCCTGCTGCGCAGTTTTTGAAGGGAACAGGGTTTTTCTTGTTGAAATCCAGGCTCTGACCGCACCGGCAAAGGCCGCGATTTCCAGGGTTTTTACAGACAAGATTGAATCCGCAAGAGTTTCAAGAATCGCGGCGATTCTTGAAAAGCGCGTAGGCATAAAATTTCTTGGACAGGACATCTACATAAATGTAGCCGGAGGAATAAGGCTTAGCGAGAGCGCTGTCGACGCGGCGCTAGCGGTCGCGATGTATTCCGCAAGAACGGACAGGCCTGTCGCGGCGGGAACCGCAATTTTTGGAGAATTAAGCCTTGCAGGCGAAATCCGCGCTGTCTCAAAAATCCGGCAGAGGGCAAAAACCGCGGAAGGTCTTGGTTTTAAGAACATTTTTGCGGCAGAAAAAACAGAAGGCGTTGAAGTTGTAAAAGACATTGCGACTCTTATCAGAAAAATCTTTAATTGAACGACCTCTTTCAGCCACTGGCGCACGAATCAGCAGGTATGAATCCAGGTCAGCTCATGCTTGTTGTAGTTCAAATGAACAATCCGGCTGCCAGGAATTTCTGAAAACTGCTTTATGATGTTCCAGTCCGGCTCTCCCTGCATTTTTATTGTGCAAATCATATTTCTGCACAGTCCGCTTTCCAGCCATTCATTAACCCACTTTAAAAGCCGTTCCGGGTAGCATATCACATCGCTGAAAACCCAGTCGCAAAAGCCCACATCCTGCGGCTTTAACGTAAACGCATCGTGCGCCTGAAATTTTACCAGCGGATTTTCCATAAGCTCTGGAGAAAGCTCCGCGCGGTCAACGGCATGTACAGAAGCCCCGAGTCCAACCAGAACCCACGTCCAGCCACCGGGACACGCCCCGGCTTCAAAGCAGTGCTCTCCGGGCTTAGGAAATTCCGTGCCGTTCAAAAGGTTTGCCATTGCAAGGCTTTCCTGAATTTTTAAATATGCGCGGCTAGGCGGATTTTCGTGGTCTTCCAGAAAGGCTATTTTTCCTGCCGGTAGAAAACTTGAGGTTTCCGCGCTGAAAATCATCTGTTTTTCTGAAATCAATGTGTAAAGCCCTATCGGTTTAGCAGGAATTTTTACAGGAAACGAGCGCGGCTTTAAATTAATGTAAGGAAGTTTTTCCTGAATTAAATTTGCACGGCGGAAATACTGGTACTGGTACGGCGCCCAGTTTCTCTGAATATTTTTTAAGGAATTAGCGGCCTCGCCTATCGATTCAAAATCAAGAATCCGCGGCTTTAGCATTGCAGAGCGGGCCCAATAAGGCAAATCATCAGGAGTTTTTACAGAATCAACAGGAAAATCACTGTAATAAAGGAGTTCTCCATAAACCGCCGCAGGCTTTGAGTTAAAATGCAAACGCCCCGAAAGCTCCGTCCGCAGCATTCCTGTCATATCCGGGTAAGCAAGAAACGCCGCTCCCGGAAGGTCTTGTATTTTCATCAAATTATCTGGCATATTGAATCGCTTATTTCATCAGAAAGACTGTCTTCCGAGTCGCTGCCAAGTTTTTTTATATATTTTTCAAGACGCATATAATCTGTTGAAGGAAGTATCTGAAATCCAATATCAGTACCGCTTCCTTCTGATTTTACCCAGCATGGATGACAAATCAGCGCAAGACTTTCGTTTGCCGCGCGAGAGAAAGTAATTTTTGCTTCATAATCGCAGTTCATGTCTACAGAAACAGGAAACGAATAATGAATTTTGCAGCCTTCACGGCTTATGTTTTCAAGAGTACCCGGAAGCGCACACAAGTCCGGCGATAAGAATCTTCCAATATCTTCAAAACGCTGCGAAAGCCTTTCTTTTGAATTCATAACTCTAAGAGTATAGAGAATTGGTCAGTTCTTTACAACCATTATTTTTCTAGTTTCATCAATGCCGTTTCCAAAGACACGGACAAAATAAAGTCCGCGGGCAACTTTTTTGCCGGATTTTGAAGTTCCGTTCCATGAATAATTATGCTCGCCGGCTGAAGCAGTTCCGTGCTGAAGGTAACGGATTATATTTCCGTCAAGAGTCATCACAATTACATCCAGTTTTCCTTCTGAAGGCATATTTACGCGGACAACGGACATTTCTCCCTTGTTCACATCAATAACATTGTTAAAAATCGTTACATTTCCACGCTGCAGAACCGCGCTTTTCAGTCTGAACGACCACAAATCCAGAGAAACCGGATCATTTGAATTTTTTAGGCGCAATGCAAAAAGCGGCTGAGACTCCAGCTTGTACACTCCGGTTATTTCATCATAGGAAGGAGCATGGCATATTTTTACAGGCGAGCCATCCGGTTCAGCAAGTCCAAAAAGAAAAGAAACCTGATTTCCAGATGAGTATCCGTTTTTTTCCATAGTTTCCCAGTCCAGCGTAAATTTGGCGATATTTTTGCTAACTTCACCGGCCGCAAACAGATTGTTCGAATTTGTCGCCGGAGCAAGCGCCGTGAGTGGAGAAATTTCCGTTGAAGAGCCGGAAGTGTCAACAGGAACTAAGGACGGAATCCAGACGCGAAGGTTCTGCTCCAGATTTTTATTATACTCCTTTGAAACTGAATCAGAATCAGGAGATTTATCGTAATACATTATTATTTTTTCCGGCAAGGATTCCGCATCCTCAGAATTTCCAGAATCCTGCGATGTCACCACAAAAAGATTGTGTTCTGTAAGCAAAGTTCCGTCCTTCTGCTGGTCTTCGCTCCATTCGCGAACAGAAAGATTGCTTTGGGCCGCCGCGGAAGCTGAAAAACCGAATTTCTCTTCCATAAATCTGTCATCGTAAGCATATACAGGATTCACCACGTCAACCGCAAAATCGCTCAAAGCATGGGCATCTCCGTGCGACATATAGTTTCCATTCACATCCGTTATCGCTGTAACTTTTACATCTTTAATGCCGGTAAAAGGATCGATAAATTTTCCGGATTCTGGAGAAAAACTCTGAATATAATAATTTTTCACGTCTTTTAAAGTCACATTTCTGTTCAAGGTAAAAATCAGTCCGGTAAAAGTAGCAGAAGAATAAGTTTTAAGCGGCGCAGTTTCTTTTTCAATATATAAATCAGAAACAACATCGGAATCTTCAAATTTATGTCCGTCGGCAGGAATTTTTATAAAGCGCAGGGAATCAGAAATGCCGAATGATTTTTTTGTGCCATCGGAAAATTCAAGTTCCACCGGCTCAAGGTTGATTTCTTTATTAAAGACAACGTAAAGTTTGTTTCCCGAAACTTTTGCAGAAGTCATATTAAAACGCGGAGAAACACGGTCAACAGATTTCGCTTCCGCTGACTTCATAAGATTTCCCGCAAGATCGGTAACACAGCCCTGCTGGTCGTATCTTACTGAAAAATTCGTCTTCAGCGGCAATTTTGTTCCGTCTTTTAAGAAAACTGAAAAATAAAGAGAATCCCCGGAAGAAATTTCCCTTTTGCCGTCGTTTTTTGACAAAAACAGGGTGCTGAACGCGCCTGATTCAATCCGAGAATTTTTAAATTCCGAAGCAGGCGTTTCATAGTCGACTCCATACTTAAAATATGAAGATTTATTATATAGCGTTGAATATCTTATTCCGCCTGAAGTTCTTGCAGAACCGCCCGGAGAGTTTCCAAAAGGCCTTGAACCGCCGAAAATATCGGAAGCATACGAATCTTCTGCAAAAAGCGTATTCTTATCTTTTCCCCAGCCGAACTGTGAAAACCATTTTGCGCCGCCAAAATATTCATCCTCAGAGTTGTCAAAAACGTGGAATTCAATTCTATCCAGGAACGTTCCGGAAGTCTTGCAGGCTCCCAGAACCTCGTAAGATTCAGAAGATTTTGCGGCGCCATTTGAATTGAACGAACGATAAACTGCAAAAACCGGCGCAGACAAATCCCAGATTCCATAAACGGAATCGTTCCAGTCAGGATTATAAACATCGCCGGAAGAATCTGAAATTACAGACAGATTTTTTAACGGATGGTTTTCCTGCGATTTTACAAGAAGGCTGTTTCCTTCAGAATCTTTTATAAAATCGTTGAATTTCTGATTTTCCGCGGAAGGCTGATTTCCATGCGGAACAAGCGTTATTTTCCCGGAAGGCATTTGTGTATTTTTAGAATCGATGTAGCCCGGCCAATAAGGGTAGCCGGAAGAATTTTCTGCGGCTGTCTGACTTTGATAGCCGGCGAGTGAAATTCTAAAACGATGAGTCTGTGGTGCTTCGCCTTTTGAAAGGGAAACGGCAAAATTGCGGTAAATTGAATTCAATTTTTCAGGAGCAATGCCTGATTCCGAGCCAAGGCTTATTTTTCCGCGTTCAAACTGCGCAAGTCCGGAAACAAGAATTCCGTTTTCAGAAGAATTTGAAATTCCTGCAAGTTCCGCCGAAGACTGCACATTGACGACGGAAGAATCGCCGCCATTCACAAAGATTTCTTCCGAATACTGAAATTCCAAAAAGTTGTGGGAATCATGCGTTTTTTGTTTTTCCGGCAATTTTTCGTGAAGCTCCTGTCCGGTGCGAACCGCAATCAGAACCGGCTGGCAAGAATCCGTAACACCATCAAAACGTTTTGCCGCTCCATCATAACTTGCAATACGGTTTTTATGCTCATCCCGAAGCCCCTGAAAATTTCCTGAAACCGCACGAACAATATTCAAATACGGAACAGCAGAACGATGGATTCCCTTCATATCCGTACTTTGCGCTGCTCCCGGAGACTTTCCTGTCGCATCCGTATTCCATGATTCCGGCGCTTTTATAAAGAATTTTTCAAGGTCGCCTTTTCCATCCGTGGATTCCGTACATTCCGCATCAACAAAAGTCCCTGTAAAACTGATTTTTGAACCGTTATTTCCGTATGTTAAAAAGGTTGAATCTTCCGCAATGTTTTTCCAGATTTCATTGTTTGAATTTTCAATTTTTACCGGATTTCCAGAAACAGAATCTTTAAACGAAACTTCAATGACATCGTCATAAACTGTGCGTGCAAAATCGATCTCCGGATGACCAAAGCATACTTTTTCATTATTTCCGGCTATGTCAAAAGACTCTGCCGCAGAAAGGAAAGAAATTCCGTTCCCGGAAGAAGAAAAATTACAGTTTTTTATAGAAGAAGCGTACGCTTCCGCAAAGTTTTCAGAGTTTCCGTTGTTTCCGGCTTTCAGATTCCATGCAGAATCGCCCTCAAGATTTACGCCGTTGCAATAGAAATTTTTTCCGGCAGAAAGCGTAACTCCATTTCCAAGACCGCTTAAGGAAGAAATAAATTTTTCAGAACTTACTTTCGTTCCGTCTGGTAAAGCGACAGGAAAAACTGCGTTTGAATTTTCACGCCCTGAATATTTAAAAACTCCTTTGGCGTCGCTTCGCCAGTTGAAATCTGCGGAAACAGAATCATTGTACATCGAAGAAGAATCTCCGTTCAGCAGAACAATGTCTTTTCCAGCCGAAATATCAGGTTTTCCGGAAAGATTATTTGAAAGCGTTATATTGCCGTTCAGTAAAACAAAATTTCCGCTGACATCCGCAGGAGTTCTCCAGCTTATGTTTTTTGCAGAAGCCGCCGCGTCGTCAACAGCCGAAACATAAAGATTTTTTTCTGAATTTTCAGAACCGACAGATATTTTTTCCGTTCTGATTTCAACATCATTTTTTCTTTTTGCAGAAAAATATACATCAGCGTTAAAAACAGAAATTCCAGAACTTATAAAATCAGAATCAAACTGAACAGAAGCCGCCGTGCCGGAAATATCGACCTTGCCGGAAACGTTCACATCCGAGCGGAAAAAAGATTTTTCGGCAATCACAGAAAGTGCTCCTGCCGAAACCCTAACCTCGCCGGAGAATGTCGCTTCTGTGCCTTCTACGGATATAGATTTTGCCGCAGTTACAGACGAAGCGAATGTCGAGACGCCTGACTTTACGCTGATAAAAGTTCCTGCGGAAAGTGCCGAGGCAAAAACCGCCGTCTCCGCGTTTTGCACCGAGACAGAATCTCCTGCAGAAACCGTGGAGTTGAAACTTGCGGTTTTTGCCGATACCTCTATTTTTGAGGTGCTGTTCACGGCTTCCTTAAATTCCGCTGACCCGGCCGTTAAATCCGCATTTACTGAAAGCCCATCCTCAAGGGTAAGTTTTTTTTCAAAAACCGCCGAGCGCGAGAGGACTGAAACCTGCGCTCCGGAAGATGTTTCCAGAGTTGAGCCAAAACGAACCTGTCCAGAAGAAGAAGAAAGGCTTGTTTTTCCTGAAAATTTCACGGTGTCGGCAAAAGTTACCGAGCCGCCGGTAGAATCCGCATTTACGGAAAATTCATCTCCGGCCGCAACAGGTTTTTCAAACCTGACCGCTCCGGTACTGGCTGTAATCCCGGTTTTTGCAGAAGTTGTTACTGCGCCGGAAAAAGTTGCTTCCGAGGCGTAAACTGCAAGCGGAGAATTGGCGGCGACCGTAAGATTGCCGGAGAAAGCCACTGCGCCAGTGGCGGAAATTTCTGTCGCGTTCTGAATATCTGTAGTTCCTAGGAAATTTACCGCGCTTGCGTTGAATTTCGTTTTTGCCGCGCCGGAGACCGTAACCGCGCCGAAATATTCCTGTTTTCCTGATGTATTGATTTCCGCGGCGTGGATGTCGCACTTGAACAGAACGTCCGGCTTTGAATAAAAATCGCCTATGATGCCTGTACCCTGTCCGAAACTTGCTGAATAAAAATTAATTTTCGAGCCGGCTGTTCCACGAAATGAAAGTTTCTTTGCCGTACCAGAAGTTATTGCACATTTTTTGGCATCTGTTCCAAAAACAAGCTCATACTTATCGATTTGGAAATCTGTATTTTCCGAAAGACGAAATGCCGCCGAACCGACCGTTAATTTTCCTGTAAGCTCAATAGGTTTCTCTGTTTTTACGTCTATTGAATCCGAACTTATCTCCCCCTGAATCTTCAGAGAATCCGTTTCTACAAGAATATTTGTTGCCTTCAAATCGCCGGGCACTACAAGGTTTCCCCTTAAAATCAGAATGTTATACGAAATATCTGTAAGGATAACTTTTCCGGGTGTAGTTCCGCCTGTGTAAATCCATGTTCCGCCGGCATCGTTTGTGACTGCGCCGTTAAAAGTTCCTTCCGCCGAGTCCTTAAACTTCACCGAGCCGGAATTCGTTACAGCGCCGTCGAATGTTCCAGCTGACGTGCCTGCAAAAGAAACCGAGCCGCCTTTATTATTGGTAAAATCCTGCGCAAATGTTCCGGTTGCTTTGTCTGAAAAACCCAGAGTTCCGGAGTTTTCTACAGTTCCGTTAAAAGTTCCTTCCGCCGAGTCCTTAAACTCCACCGAGCCGGAATTCGTTACAGCGCCGCCAAAGCTGCTCTTGCTTCCACCGGAAAATTCCGCTGTTCCAGAAATTTCCAGATTTTTTACGTTTATATTGATTTCTCCAGCGGAAAAAATTGCATCCCCGACTCTAAGCGTTCCTTCACCTGTAAAATTAACAGTTGCGCTGGAATCCAGTTTAATAGAAGAAACATCTAGGAAAGTTCCTTTTGCAACCTCGATATTATACGTACCGCCGGAAGCGGCCGCAAAAGTCATTGTTCCAGAAACCCTTAAAGTTCCGCCGCCCGTTAGCGCAAACTTCACAGAAGAAACACTAGAACTACCGAGCACAAGCTTTTTTGATTTTAGCTCAGACCTAAGCAAATTTATAGTTATCTTATTTGTTCCTACGGAAGAACCGGGAGCCGGATATTTATAGCAATCGCCAATATAAAGCTCTTCAAGCTCATTCGCTGGAGAAGAATTCAGCGTCGCGGTTACAGCATGTTCCCCTGTAAAATATGTATAGGCAAGCTTTTTTTGATTAGGATCCGGATAATAACCCGGATAATCGGCAGTTCCTCCTGTATTATTAAAAGTCTTTTCCCAGTTTGGCTCTGATTTTTTCCAATACGACCAGAACTTTGCCTTAGATTTATCACCGTCTTTATAAGTTTCGCTCCAATTTCCATCCCAGATTTCATCTCCAGTTGAATCCGTATACGACGTCCAGCGATAATAAACATCTTCTTCTGCAAAAGCGCTGAAATTCAAAAAAAACAATACAAAAAAGGCGAAAAAAGCCTTAAAGAATTTGCGGGAAAAATCAAAAAAATCGCATATAAAAAAGTTTTTCAATAAAAACTCCAAAATTAAATTTTCTCAGTTAATTATCGGAGATTATAACATACTTTTTTAGCAGTAAGAAAGGAGGGCGTTGGTGATGTCCAATAAGTTCCAAATGTCATTGACATCTTGAGCAACAATCTCGAAATGATTGTAATATATACATTCAGATTTTCGGGTCAAGCCCGAAAATGACATAAAAGATACTTATTGGACATCCTCTAGAAGGGGTAGGCAAAAACCGCAAGGTTTGAGCCGAGTCAGAATGAGATGTGAAACAGCTCATTCTGAATAGTGAAAGACGCAACGCGGCTTTCACGGCGAAAAACTTAAACCTTTGCAAAAGCCTGGGCCAAATCCGCGATTATGTCGTCAATGTGCTCCGTTCCGATTGAAAGGCGTATTGTGCCCTGCGTAATCCCCTGCTCTTCAAGCTCCGTTTCATTCAGCTCGGAATGAGTTGTCGACGCAGGATGAATAACAAGCGACTTTACGTCAGCAACATTCGCAAGAAGGCTGAAAATCTTAAGGCTGTCAATAAACTTCCATGCAGCCTCGCGGCCACCCTTTATTTCAAAAGTAAAGATTGAAGCGCCGCCGTTCGGAAAATATTTTTCGTAAAGCGCATGGTCCGGATGGCTTGCAAGCGACGGATGGTTCACCTTCGCAACCTTCGGATTTTTCGCAAGATATTCAACAACTTTTTTTGTATTTTCAATGTGGCGCTCAATTCTAAGCGACAAAGTTTCTGTTCCCTGGATAAGCGCCCACGCATTGAACGGAGAAATCGCCGCGCCCTGGTCGCGCAGCAGAATCGCACGGATGTACGTTACAAAAGCCGCGCCCGGAACTGCATCCGCAAAAGAAACACCGTGGTAGCTTTCGTTCGGCTTTGAAATCGCCTTGAATTTTCCGCTCTTCCAGTTTGTTTTACCGGACTCAACAATAATTCCGCCCAAAGTTGTTCCGTGGCCGCCAATAAATTTTGTAGCAGAATGAACAACAACATCCGCGCCGTGCTCAAGCGGACGAATCAAAAACGGAGTTCCAAAAGTATTGTCAACAACAACCGCCAGACCGTATTTGTGTCCAAGCTCAATCAGCGCATCCAAATCCGGAATATCAGCGTTCGGGTTGCCCAGAGTTTCAAGATAAAGAACTTTTGTATTTTCCCTGATTGCGCCTTCAACTTCCTTCAAATTATGAGCGTCAACAAAAGTTGTTTCCACACCGAACGGCTTTAAAGTATGCTTCAAAAGATTGTAAGTTCCGCCATAAATCGTTTTTTGCGCCACAACATGGTCGCCGGACTGCGCAAGAGCCTCTATCGCATACGTAATCGCCGCCGCGCCGCTAGCCACAGCCAGAGCAGCCGAACCGCCTTCCAGAGCCGCAATCCGTTTTTCAAAAACATCCTGTGTAGAATTCGTAAGCCGGCCGTAAATATTTCCAGCGTCCGCAAGACCAAACCTGTCCGCCGCATGCTGCGAGCTGTGGAAAACATAAGAAGTTGTCTGATAAATCGGAACTGCGCGCGCATCCGAAGCCGGGTCAGCCGACTCCTGTCCTACATGAAGCTGTTTTGTCTCAAAATGTGTATTATCAAAAATTGCCATAATTAAATTCCTCTTTTTTTGTCTTTAGTTCAACAGGATGTCCAATAAGTTCTGAATGTCATTGTTTAACAATTTCTAAATGATTGTAATATATGCATTTAGAATTTCGTATCAAGCCTATAAATGACAAAAAAGGTACTTATTGGACATCCCCGGCTCAACCAAATCGCCGCAAAGCGTCAATTCGTTTTCGCCTGCCCCCTTTCCTAGGAGCCGCGCTCCTAAAACCACGCTTTAAAAATTGTGCAAAAAAATATTTTTATAAAAACTAACAAAGACAAAAGGAACGCATGACTCCGTTTCTAAAGTTTTCTCTTACAAGTTTTTCAAAATAAACTTTCATTGCGTTCCTCCTATAAAAAAGATAATTTAATTTGATAATCAGATAATAAATTTAATTTCCCACTAAGTCAATAGGTTTTATTAAAAAATCCGCATAAATTTGCAGTTTTAACGAAATGAAATAAAAGCGCAGGCAGAGGGCAATTTGCGAAGACTTTTGGCGATTAAGCAAATTAAAGTGCGGAGCACCCGAATCTTTACAAGCGGAGCGCGCGCCAAATCCGTCTGGAGCAAATTGAAATCTGCCGGAAGCGTTCTTTCAGAATATTTTCAAAAAATCCGCATAAATTTGCAGTTTTAACGAAATGAAATAATAGCGCAGGCAGAGGGCAATTTGCGAAGACTTTTGGCGATTAAGCAAATTAAAGTGCGGAGCACCCGAATCTTTACAAGCGGAGC
>OIXU01000430.1_pt1 | contig 14877 bp, 15 predicted proteins | sample 1587921 | NCBI WGS metagenome assembly OIXU01 (sample SAMN03283238) | human gut metagenome | biome: human-associated habitat; material: feces | host: Homo sapiens | place: Peru | collected 2012
ACTCTGGCCACTTGGGTCGGGGAGATGCCTGGCACCTGCACATTCGCCCAGACCTGCGGAGGCAATTCCGTCATCGAACACAACGGCGACCTCTACCCTTGCGACCATTTTGTCTATAAGGATTATCTCCTCGGCAACATCACCGAAAAGCCGATCGCCGAGATGATGCGCTCGGACAAGCAGACCGCCTTCGGCATCGACAAGCGGAACAAGCTCCCCACCAAATGCCTTAAATGTGAATGGCTTTTCGCCTGCAACGGCGAGTGCCCCAAGCATCGGTTCAACACCTACGAGTCCCGCCAAGGCAGAGGCGGCCTAAGGATCGAGACCGGCCTGAACGCCCTCTGCGACGGTTACAAGATGTTCTTCAGCCACGTCGCCCCCTACATGGACTACATGAAGGATCTCCTGTCCCGCAAGATGTCCCCCGCCTACGTCATCCCCTGGGCCCATACTCAGACGGTCCAATAGCGAATTTTCTTGGGCAAAAAATGCGAAATAACATCGTTATCCTCAAAACAAAAGAAACTTATCTTTGTTGGGTGCTTCAGAATTTCGTATTTTTTCTTTAAGGCGATTCTTTCTCATATAGACAGCACTTTTGCTCGGCAAATTAAAGATATGCAGGATAATTGAGGCATCAAAACGGGCAACGACACAACTAAAAAATCGGATATCGGTCTCATCCAGTAAGTTACGGAACTCATCACGAAACTGTGTCATAACACCTCCGTATAGCCTATTCAATTCTGTCTCAAATCGCCGTTGCCCCACATCGTCCACGTTAATTCTCCCAATCATGTCAGAAATTTTTTCGTAAACCTCCGCCCTTAATCCATATGGCTTCAAATTCTTATTCTTAGCCGAATACAAAATGCTCGCTAATCTATCTAACCAAAATCCTTGGGACAGATATAGTTTCAAATAATTCTTCTTAATAATATCATATTCAGCCTTGATTTGGGTTATGGATTTGTCGGTTTCATCCAACCTCACATCCGCAGCCTCTTTCAAAATAAGGATTCTCTTTCGTTCATCCTCCGCCCGACGAGCCCTGCCATAAAAGAATACTCCCACACTTAAAATAATGATTATAGAGACCGCCACATAACAAATTGTCCAAAAACGATGAAAGATCATTGCTTTTTCCTTTTCGTGGCTTTGCTCAAGATAATAATCCTTCTGAGCTATAGAAGATGACTGAACCTGCATCTCAAGAACTCTAGCATCATAATCCTGAGTTGATCTGACAAGGTAGTCAAAAGCCCGTCCATTGTCCTTGTTCAATCTGCAAATACGAGCCATGCAGTAATTGAACTCTGCACTCTCTCCATACCCATTTTCCCTAAGATACGACATAATCGTTCTCGAATCCTCCTTTCTGCCAAACATTTCCAACAAATATGCATAGGCACAATTTTGATTAAGACTAAGGGTATTTTTATTTCCCGAGAGTTTTATTGCTTTCTCAAATATTTCAAGAGCTTTTTTCTCATCGGCATATTGGCCGAAAGTCAGCATCTTTCCATAAGACTTCATTGCCGACACTTTATAATTCAATGGGAACTTGTCATCAGATATAATCTTACTGAACAAGGAATCAGCCGCTGCATAGTTCATCATATTAACATAAGTTTTGGCTTTATTAAGTTCCATCATTTGTGCAAAATTTTCATCGCCAGACTCCTCGAAACAAGTTATCGCCTTGTCATAGCAAGCATTACATTCAGAATAATTATACGTTTTAGCATATGTCAGCGCAATGTCCGAACAGACAAAACCAACCATCCTCCGGTCTTTAACTTTATCAGAATGCTCTAATGCTTTTGAGAATGTTACAATAGCCTCATCATATCTTCCCATCGCATTTTGAATCCGGCCAAGATAACACAATGATTTTAACCTATCATCCAGATTTCCATGACATTCATAATATTGGACAGCTGGAGTGATTATACGAGGATTAGTGACAACAACTTGATTTCTGTCAAGAGCCATTGAGTACAGCAATGAATATTTGGCTTTTTGCGTCTTCCCTTTTAATTTCAGTGTATCTATGGATTCTATTATCATTAATGCACTGTCCGGCTTGACCCACATTATTGATTCTACTGAAGCAAATGTTTCCTCGATTTTCTTATCAACACAAGAGATAAATAGAAACGCTAATGCCATAAAGACACTGAAAATTTTATAATCGCTCATCCTATATTTATTGTTTATGCAATTTAAAAGTACAAACTATGAATCAGAACCGCAAATGCAAAGGATAATATTCAATCAAACTTTTCTCTCCGATAAGGATTTCAGCTTGGCCATCCACTTTATGGAATCCTGATAGCCGCATTTGCAGAACCGAATCAATATCATTATTAAAGACGGATTCAACACTATACATAAAGGTTCCCTCTTTATGGCTCTGAATTATTTCTGAGATTTCAGACACATAACCTTTTATAATGCCAAATTCCGAAGAAGGGGACACCGCCAAACTGACAATAACTTCCTGCATTGGCTTGATTTTGGAGATGTCAGACGAAGGAACCAACATAACTCCTGTCATAGACGTGTCTGATATTGTCATCAAAATGGAACCACGAACGGTTTGCGGATATTTGATGAGACAACTACCGACAATCATCGATAAAAGCGTTACAAAAATGATGACGATCCCCCATCGTGTCATCCAAGAAGGAATCTCATCCATTATCTCATTAATCGGCTCGCTATGGAATGGTTCATTATTGGCCAAATACGTCATACTGCTACTTACTCTCCCAATTCAAGTTGATTTTTTACAAGGTCGTAATATTTTCCTTTTTTTGCCACAAGTTTACAGTGCGTTCCCATTTCCACTATACGCCCCCCATCCAACACCACAATATTATCTGCATTTTTAACAGTACTCAGTCTATGAGCAACTATCACAACCGTCCTTCCGACAAACAATCTGTCTAAATTCTCCATAATAGCTTTTTCATTATTGGCATCCAACGAATTTGTGGCTTCATCAAAGAACAGAAATTTCGCATTTTTATAGACAGCCCTAGCTATAAGTATCCTTTGCCTTTGCCCAGAACTCAACCCATGGCCATCTGCACCTATCTTCGTACTATATCCTAAAGGAAGAGTATCTATCCATTCACTGATATTTGACAAGTCCGTAGCCATTCTTAGTCGACGCATATCCGGTTCATCATCAGAAATCGCAATGTTGGCAGCAATTGTATCAGCGAAGATATATCCATCCTGCATAACCGTTCCACACAGACTCCTCCATTGTTTTTCACTATATTTCTCCAAAGGAATACCTCCCAACAGAATTGTCCCTTTAACTGGGGCATAAAATCCAAGTAGCATTTTTAGCATTGTCGTCTTGCCACTACCAGAATTTCCGACTATGGCCGTAACCTTTCCAGAAGGAATCAAAAGGTTTATCCCGTCAAGAACTTTGGCAGATCTTGGACCATCATATTGAAAACTCACTCCATTGAACTCTAAATTAGAATTCTCAGGTATCACCTGAATTCTTTCATCGCCATTAGGCTCTTCGTCCTCCATATTTTGAATTTCCACAAGACGTTCCATCGAGATCGATGCATCCTGCGCTGCCTGAACGAAGATTATAAACTGAGACACCGGAGCATTCATCTGCCCAAGGATGTATTGAAGGGCCATCATCATTCCAAGCGTCATATTCCCATCTACAACTGATTTCGCAGCCATAAATGAAATCAGAATGTTTTTAGTCTGGTCAATAAACATGCTCCCAATCTCTTGTATCTGACCAAGACTGAGATTCTTAACATTAATTTTGAACAAACCGGCCTGTATCTTTTCCCAATCCCATCGTTTTTGTCTCTCGCAACCATTCAGTTTAATATCCTGCATTCCACCAACAAGTTGCACCAGCGTATTCTGATTGGAAGATGCCTGTTGAAAACGCATATAATCCAGCTTTCGCCTCTGTTTCATAAATGTCAGAACCCAAGCAATATAAAAGATTGTACCGACAATGAATATCAAGAGTATCATTCCATTATAGCTTGTCATTATTATAGAATATATTACTAATGACACAGAGGCTATGACTATGCTGAGTAAAGCCCCCGTAAGGAAGTTCTGAACACGTTCATAATCTCCTATTCTCTGCATAATGTCCCCCACTGTCCTGCTGTTGAAAAACGATATCGGCAATCTCATCAGTTTGTAAAGGAAATCAGATATCAGAGAGATGCTCACTCTTGATGTCGTGTGCAACATAAGCCAACCACGGATAAATCCGTTAACCATACCGCCCAAAGTCAGTAAAAGCTGTGCAAACAGCAATATTACAATAAAATGCACATTCCCAGTTCCGATACCTTTATCTACAATCGCTTGCGTGATAAACGTTAGCATCATACTAATGAGGCTTGTAACAAACATTGCCAGAAAAATCTGAATGATGAAAGCCTTATAGGGGCGAAGATACTTCATAAGAAAACCTAAGCCTAATCTTTTGCCGACATCTCCCTTTTTTGAATAAAATTCTGGTGTCGGTTCCAAAAGCAACGCGATTCCGCAATGTCTTTCACTATCCTCTATCCAATTCTTAAGGAAATCATTCTCTTTGTACTTAAGTAAACCATGCGCAGGGTCTGCCACAAAAACATTATGACGCTGACATCGTTCTGCAATATTATACACTACAACAAAATGGCTTTGGCTCCAATGCACAATGCAAGGCAAATGCGTCTCATCACGCAATTGTTCCCAAGTTAATCTGACGCCCTTAGTCCTTAAGCCTATCGATTCAGCCGCATCAGAAATGCCCAATAACGATACTCCTTCGCGAGTTATATGACATCTATTCCGAAGGTTTTCAATATCATATTTCTTGCCATAGTATTGCGTGATCATCTTCAAACACGTCGGCCCACAATCCACTGAATCTCGTTGAATGTAACAATGAAACATCATTCGATTAACTACAACCTACCTCGTTCATCAGAACCGGCCTCGGAGCCACGGTAACGAGACTCGGTGGTGTTGAAACGATAGGAAACGGAAAACATCAGACCTTTGGATGCAATGTAGGAATTGTTGTCGATATGAATGTCGCCAAGGTCAAGGACATAACGGTTCCTTGAGGTTCTGAATATGTCAGACCAGTATAGACCAAGATTCCATTTGTCAGTCTTGAAGGATTTTGAGAAGCCGACAAGCAGCTCTCCTTGAGTGCGGTAATGATAGACTGAATTGTGACCGGCGGAACTGAACGAAAAGTTGGCGAGTCCTCGGAACCCATTACCCAAATCAAACATGTTCTGCATCAAAAGTCTCAGCATTGGATCACCAAAACTGGCACCGTTGATTTTAAGAAACGGCTTGTTCAGGAATATATTCACATACGGATACCAAATGCCTGCCGTTCCTGACCAATTCATAGCCAACGAAAGATTCCTGCTATGATCCACATTGAGCGGACGAGAAATCAACGCTTGACGGTCACCGTATCTCTCCACGACAGAGATTATCGGATTCCTCTTGTCAACGAAAGAGACCACGCTCCTGAATCTGCGCCAAGAATACATCAAGGTCATGTCCCGAATGGTGGTGGAGACCAACTCTGAGTTTCCGGAGGAATACTCGAAGGAGGAGATGTACTCGATGCTGTTCCGCATGTCGTGATACCTCGGACGCTCTACCTTGGCGGTATAACTTAGCCCAAGGCGATGACGGCCAAACAGTCTGCTGAGCGAAATCGACGGCAAAAAGCGACTGTCATAGAAACGGATCTCCGAAACGTCACCGGCCAGCGAGCCTTTTTGTGAGTTGTACTCGTAGCGGAGTTCGATTGAGACGGCTGTCTTTTTCAGGCTGAAGTTCATACCAGAGAACGCTGCCGCAATCGATTCTTTCCGGGAACTTTCCGCCGAACGAAGAAAATACTCTCCTTGCGAAATCACGTTGAAATCCGTGTCATAGCTAGTCCTTGTGACTTCACCACCATAAAACACAGCCCCCCACCCAAAAGCATGGCCTATCTTTACTTTGCCTGCAGCGAGAGTGTAGTCGTACAGAGCTCCGGTCTGAATATTCCCAGACTCACCCTGTGTCACGTCCTGACGGGTCGTGTCGCGGCTTGAGGCATAGAATCCATCCAAGTCCACACGTGTCGTGGGACTAAGATTAAAACCAAGATAACCACCGAGGTTGTGCGTGGTCATCCGCCGGTGGTTTTGGCAGTATGAACACATTGAGGACTCCGCTCCGGAACCGACTGTCAATGTCTCATCCGAGGTGATTCTATCCAGGAATCGAGGAGTGTGCATATAGTCATATTCACCGCCGAAAGTCAATTTTCCACCATCATCATAGTCAAAGCCAAGCGTTCCGTCAAAACCGAGCCAATCAGTTCGTTGCAAAGATTCCCTAGTCTGTTGTACATGACACTCATCCTCCAGCGAACTCTTTCTTGTGACATCGGAATTTATCCTTGTGTCCCTAAAATTTAGTGCACCGAAAATGTCATAGTTTCCCCGACGGAAATTAAGGTTTGAATACCCATTCTCCGAGATCAGGCCATCAAAAAGAAATGCCTCTCCCATGACATTCCCACTCAATCCATCGCCTTCCTTTCTGCGTGTGCGGATGTCTATGACCGCCCCCGTTGAACCGGAATATTCAGAACCAGGTGAAATAATAACTCTCATGGAATGAATGTCATCGCCGGAAAGTCGCTTTAAAGCCTGTTCATTGCGCATTTTCCGGCCATTTATGAATATGTCAGGACTTCCCTTGCCTAAAACTGACAGTTTTCCGCCAGCGGAACTTACAAACGGTAGATACGGAAATATCTCTTCTGCCTTTCTGATCTGAGCCAAGCTCGTCCCCTCGACAGTCACGGTAACGGAACGTCCGTCACTGATGTTCATCGGCGCGTCAGTCTTGACAGTACTGGCTTCAAGAAACATTGGAATGCGTTTGATGGTGACATCGCCAAGATTCCGCAAGCACATAGGCTTAATATATTCCTCATAACCAAAGCAATGGGCCACTAACAAGACCGAATCTTCTTTCGCATTAAGTACATAGTACCCAAGAGAATCAGTGGTCATCGCAGAGATTATTGACGAATCTCTCAGAGAACAAACAAACACATTGACTGACTCCACACCAGTTCCACGCTCATCCAAAATACGGTGTTTCGCCTGCCCGAATCCAGAGATTGGAACAAGAAAAGCCATCAAATATATTGACAGTTTAAGTCTCATTGTTAATCGCTTAACATGTGGTAATACATTTCATCCGCACCTACGTCATCCAAATATCGGAAAGCATTAGGATTTGATTTACATATTCTTAAATACATCTTAAAATTATTCTCTATGTTTTTTTTTGTTCTTTTACACTCTGAGATTTTCCTATTCATTGAATAATGTCCGTCAACAAATGCAGAAGTAAAGCAATGTGGGCAAAAACGATATGCCCAACAATCTTTACATAACGTATTAGCCTTATTTATGTATTCCACAGTTGTTTTCAAAATAGTATTAGCATCTATTCCTTTATCAACATCTCCTATCAATAATTGATGACTATCATACATCTCCTCGCAAGGGTACAATTCTCCTTTTGAAGTTACTACCATGCTTCGCAAACCTAAAATACATATCCCATTTGGCCAATAAAACGCATAATCATCAAGTCTTTTAAGTTTTCTAAAATACAGCATTTTCATAGCCCTGATATGATAATTATACGAAATTCTAATATCTGAAAAATTTTTACCACCTGCAATATGGCGATTTATGAATAATTCTGTACTATAATCATCGAAGTTACTGAGGAAGTCCCCATAATGAACTCTTTCCGAAAAGCTATTTTTCTCTGGATTCAATGTCAAAACGATGAAAGAATCTATCGGCATATCTTTGAATAATGCTCCTGAAAAATACGAATCTAAAATATTCATCTCATACTGATGCGGAACAATCAAAACATTAAATATCATATTTCTAATGAAATATTTTTCATCATAATTTCTGATTTGCCATAGATTTCTTTCCACAATTTGATGAGTGGGTCTCTTATTCCGATATACCCTATAGAGATCATGTACCTTTTCTGGTCCATCAAGGCTAACTGTTAAACGAAAATCGTTCTTAACCAAAAAGGTTATGATTTCTGGTGTTAATAGAGTAAGATTAGTATTCATAGCAAAACTAATTCCTTCCTCAAGGCTATTAGCATAGTCAACTATATCTTTGATAACATTGAATGCCATCAAAGATTCTCCTCCATAGAATATAATCGTTCTAGCCGACTTGTTGGTAGCTATCTTCACGAATAAATCAATTGCTTTTCTTGCTGTTTCTATACTGATCTCATGCAAATTATTATGACTTCTCCTATTTTCATAACTTCCTGAATAAACACAATATTCACATCTCAAATTACACTCTTCTGTTGTGATAAAGCATAATTGATTAACTTGCTGATTGATTTTTTTGATTATCTTTTCATTGATACTTGCCTTTTCGCTTAATGATATTTCTGGAATAGAAAAAGGCTTTAACATATCAAACTCTAATTGAAGTTTGTTTATTATGTTGTTTGATTTATCATTATTTACATCATTAAGGATTTCTTCCTCTACAGATAAGAATTCATTAGAATAACGGTCATACAAAATGTGTTCGCCATCTTCTACAAAAGAAAAAATAGTCTTCATTATTTCAACACTCATGTTAATACAAAAGAGGAGAGGGGAATTTTATCCCCCCCCACCACCTTACCAGCACTACATCAATGATAGGATGATGCATATTTTTTCCCACCTGACGCAGATACTTCAGGAGAGCAAAGACAACACGCACAACCTGCCACAGGCTCATTACCGTCTGCTAGTTCCCCGTCACCGATTCCTTTACCTTGAATCTGCTGCAGCTCATCGTCGCACAGAGCGACACTTGATGATAGGATTACTGAAATCCCATGTAACAATTTTTTCTTCATCTTTGTTTATTAATTTAGTTGTTATTTTGATGATAAAGGTCACCAATGCATAATGAGATAGCGAAAAACAAATTATAAAATCAAATAGCCAATATAGCCAATGCAATGCTTCTTATTTATTAAAGTGAAAGATATAATATAACTTCCCTCTTTCTCAGCTAATGGAATGAATGACTTTTTCTCATTAGTACTAAAAATCTGAAATTCTCCAGTTGTACTATTGAATATCTCAATATCAACTTTTTCAATATTATCAGCAAGTGTGACTACTATCGAAGACAGAAAGTAACTATAGTATGCCTCAATAGGAACGGAAATAATTGAATGAGGCGATAATACATCTTCTCCATTAATTGGTATTAGAGAAATAGACTTATCATCTTCCATCACATAATTATTAGCGGAAAATGATAAAAAAGAAAGTTGAAGTAGCAAAAAAATGAAAACAGATTTCTGAATTTTCATATGAATATATCAGTTATTTAAATTATTGCAAAGTTAAGTTCTTATAGTGAGATTGAGACAATTTTTAACCTAACTTTCAGATGACTGAAAAACGTATTTCCAATACAGCACAAAGATTATTTTTTACCATGCCGTGAAATACATATCTAACAAGCCTCACTTCAATTATTTGATATTAAACGCATTATGGACATATAAAATTAAAATCAAAATTAATCACTCCTATCGCTCATTAAATATCAATAAATTACAAAAAAGCAGTTTCTACTCTGTAAAACCGTACAATACGCTCAAGCCTAAGAGATCCATAATACTAACGGTCATAGCCTGCTATGTGGACAGTAACGGATGTGGGTAACTCTGGCCACTTGGGTCGGGGAGATGCCCGGCACCTGCACATTCGCCCAGACCTGCGGAGGCAATTCCGTCATCGAACACAACGGCGACCTCTACCCTTGCGACCATTTTGTCTATAAGGATTATCTCCTCGGCAACATCACCGAAAAGCCGATCGCCGAGATGATGCGCTCGGACAAGCAGACCGCCTTCGGCATCGACAAGCGGAACAAGCTCCCCACCAAATGCCTTAAATGTGAATGGCTTTTCGCCTGCAACGGCGAGTGCCCCAAGCATCGGTTCAACACCTACGAGTCCCGCCAAGGCAGAGGCGGCCTAAGGATCGAGACCGGCCTGAACGCCCTCTGCGACGGTTACAAGATGTTCTTCAGCCACGTCGCCCCCTACATGGACTATATGAAAGACCTCCTGTCCCGCAAGATGTCCCCCGCCTACGTCATCCCTTGGGCCAGAACCCGCTCTACCCAATAACGCTAAAAGGTTAATATTCAAATAGTCATCCGCAAAGACAACAACTACAATTACGTGAAGCGTCATCATCTGACCTTCAATCAATTACAAGTTCCTACTCTCCAAAATCGAGGGGCAGCAATTCTCAACAAGTTGGAGGCCAACGAGTGATGCACCAACACCTGACTTTCAGCCCATTACAGATTCCCGCCCTCCCAAATTGACTGGCAGGATTCACGAATATGTTAACTAACAACTGATTTCGCTCCACGGCACTATTTTCAACGGATCGGTTCTCTGTATAAAAGCCAATAAATTAAAGCTCAATAGAATCGGATGATGGTCAAACGTAAGGGACGGAAATTTTCCGGAAATTGTCATTCCAATCCTGCACTTGAATATTTCTGCTGAATGACCTCAGTCAGCGATTCCGCACATTATCCGTCGAATAATTTGTTCCACGGATAGTTCACCGTGGTTTTGCCGCAGCATTTGTACAAATCAATGCGGGGTTGTATCGTTACTTGGAAACATTATATTATATTTGTATCGGAAAACAAAATGGGCATAGGTAAACTAAAAGTTGTGTTGACAGAAGAAGCGCAAGCCTTTTTGGACGCACAACCGTTCAAGGCTCAACAGAAGATATACTATAACATCTTCAAGGTTGAGGAAGGGGTGATGAAAGTTAACATATTCAAGAAACTTGAGAATACCGATATATGGGAATTCCGCACTCCTTATAATGGTATTAGTTATAGACTATTCTCCTTTTGGGACACGGAGTTGGACACGTTGGTTATCGTCACGCACGGTATAGTCAAGAAAACTCAAAAGACACCATCAAAGGAGATTGCCAAGGCAGAAGAGGTAAGGAAAGAGTATTTTAAAAACAAGAGATAACAGCATTATGGAACAGATGAAACTGATCCCAGCGGATGATATGAAAGATAAGCTTTGGGGAAAGAGAGGCACCCCAGAGCGTGAGGCTATGGAAAATCAACTCAAAGAAGAAGTGAACGCCTACTTTGTTGGGGAGGCCATACGCAAGGCACGACTGGCACAAAAACTCACACAAGAAGAACTTGGTGAACTTATAGGTGTGCAGCGCGCCCAAATCTCCAAATTAGAAAAAGGGAAAAGCGTCATCACATTGCCTACAATGAGCCGTGTATTTAAAGCGTTGGGTATAGCGACAGCGACCCTGGATTTGGGCATTGCCGGAAAAATAGCGTTGTGGTAAAAGAAGAAGATTTCTCTATTTTCTCTGCAATTGAGTTTTCTCCGGTGATAGACCTCTTTGCCGGATAAACTCCGTTGGATCAGCAGTTTCTCCGGTAAAATGCCGTTTCGGTGGAAACACGTTTGTCGCTTGTTGTGTACCAACCAAGGTCAAGTCATAGTGTTCGAGTCAGGAGAGGAAAACTCCGGCTATTATCTCGGGTAAAAAAGAATGGTTTGCCCCACTGAAGTGGGCATCCTCTTATCCGACACCGAAACGATTGCTTCCTGCACAGGACTTTCTGTAGAGGAGGTCGAGGCTCTATAGCATCCTATATGAGAAAGTCCCTCTGAACCAGGATAATCATCCATATCCAAAGGGATATTCATCAGATCAGAACCTGAACACTCCGGAGTCAACGTCCGAGTTCTCAAGACTCTTGGCGGAGTGGTTCTCCTTGCCGCGTTGGAAGAACCAGGAGATGGTGAAGCCGAACTCTCGGTTCTTGGTGCGAAGGTTTGTCTGTGTCACGTGGCGGACCGGAGCGAAGGAGACCGTCTCGTTGGAGTACTTGTCGTCGTAGAACGGGAACAGGCACTGGGCTCCGAAGCACCAGTTCTTCCAGTCGTAGGTCAGGGACAGGTACGACACCTTCTCCAGACCCTTCCGGTACAGACCGTCAAGCATCTTCCCGCCAAAAGTCTGGCGGCATGACAGCGACCAGTCGCCCCAGACAGCGGATGCGTTCAGATAGACCGGGAAGAACCAGTCGCTGAAAGCCCCGCTCGAAGCGGTCTCCTTTATGGTCTGACGATCTGCGGAGACATCAACTCCAAGGCGCAGCCACTTCCAAGGCAGATAGGTCACGACCATATTCATACCAGTCTCGGAATAATGATGAGCGTTCCTCGTCTCAAGGTACCACGCCCAGCCATCCTGCACGAACGCATCGTAAAGGAAGCCGTCGGTGCGGTTGTAGTGGACATCCGCCTGAACGATCAGTCTCCGAGGAATATTATAGGAATATATCAACCTCGACTGATAGCCGGTGCTGTTGTGAACATCGGCACTCCCCCTGCGGTAGAAGTTCTCCATAATCAGGATCCTGTTGCCGGACATCTGCTGAATGTCGGGCATAGAGGTCTCAGAATCAAGTCTCAGACGCAGCATATTCCTCTTATTCAATCTATAAGACAACAGCAGCGTCGGGGAGAACGCGAATCGGGAGAACCCGTCGTCACCGGCCTTCATATTGTTCTCCGCCCCGAGGCTCACACGGTACGAGAACGAGCCGTGACGGGAGGAATATTCCCCGTAAAGCCGCTGTCGGCCGGTCCGGACCTTCGAGACACCGCTTCCCGCAAGATCGCTGCGCAGGAATCCGAACGTTCCCCTATACCCAGCGTTGAACGTCCTGTTCTCCTTGGCGTATGAATATACCAGCTCGCCGATGACGGAGTTCTTCCGGGTGCTAAGGTCAAGAATGTTCTCGAACGCTCCCGTCTCGGAGGTGAGCGCGTTCTGGTCATTTGAATATGATGTCGCGGTCACATCAGCCATCAATGTGCTCGTCTCGGAGAGAGTCTTCTCGAAATAAACATCCACCGTTGGCTTCATGGTGGTGACATCGTTGCTCGCCACCCCAGAACGAGTGTCTTTCAGACCATTAAGGGCAAAATCGATGTATCTGTCGCGACTCATCTTGTTATTAAAGAATGAATAGTCAGCCGAAATCTGGAGCATATAGTCACCAGGCTTTCCGTTCAGCCACGCCACACCGCCGCTGTACTGGTTTCCCCATTCCCGCTGCTTTTGGGAATATTCATACTTATATTCATCACCCTCGAGCCGGTAGGAGAACTCGCCGGTCTCCTCATCCCAGACCTTGCGCTTGTGGTTGAAATGACCCCCGAGGTTGACTGTCAGCTTGTTGTTCCCGCTCACCCGGCTGAGAGCCACATCGCCGTGGGAGTACATCTGCCCGACCCTCGTATAGACGCTCCCGTTCCAGCCAGTGTCAAGCCGTGAGGTCACCACGTTCAGCACCACGTCCGCCATGTCCATGTACCGCACAGGAGGCACATCGTAGAAGTCTACCTTCTTGATTTTCGAGGCCGGGATCAGCTGCAAGTCCGTGTCAGTTGATTTGATGCCGTTGATCAGGATGAGGATTTTCTTGCCGGCCAGAGTCGCCAGCGTGTTGCTCTGCTTGTCGATGAGCAGGTTAGGAATCGTCGCCACAAGTTCCCGTCCGTCCCTGGCCGCCTTCACCTCCGCCGCCGAGAAAAAGTGCGTCGTCCTGTCAACCTTATATGTTATGTTTCCCTCCGTGATGACCGACGCCGAGAGGATCTCCGTGATCACGCTGTCAGGCTGCTGCGCGTGGACCGGCAATAATGATACTGCTGCAAAAATGGTGATTAACAAACTCTTTTTCATACGGTTATTATTTAAAACAAATTATTGGTTATCTTTTCTCCTTTGTACTTCATCCTTGCCAAGATAGAAAAATAATATCTTGAAACAAAATCATAAAGTACCATCTAAACTTTTGGCACAGATGGATGAATGTGATAGAAGAATTGCCAAACATAATGTGTGAAAAGATATCCTCCAAAAGCGCATGATTTTTTAACGTTTTTAACTTGCTGCAAAGTTAGATGTGTTTGATGTTGTTTTCATAAAATATTACCTAACTCTTGAATGCCAAAAAATTGTCTTTCTGATGCTTTCTAAGGTTGTTTTTAAGTATGAAGTAAGATTATATTCTAACACGGTTTTTGTTAATATCTTGATATTTAGTACATTATGTGAATTATGGGTTAAATTCAAATTTATTATGTCGAGTTATCTCTTGGATATGAATTCATTACATAGATAGTGGATCTTAATTTCAGCCAATGCGTGCTCTGTAACGTAAGGTTTATGACACGATTCTTTCAGCGACTGGTCGCTGTACTGCCGTCAGACTATCGGCGGAAAGATGCTGGACGGTCTGTACCGGAAGGGTTTGGAGAAGGTGTCGTACCTGTCTCTGGCCTACGACTGGAAAAATTGGCGGTTCGGTGCCCAGTGCCTGTTCCCGCTCTACGATGACAAGTTCTCCAATGAGACCGTCTCCATCGCTCCGGTCCGTCACATCACACAGACGAATCTCCGCACCAAGAACCGAGAGTTCGGCTTCACCATCTCCTGGTTCTTCCAACGCGGCAAGGAGAACCACTCCGTCAAGAGCCTTGAGAACTCGGATGTTGACTCGGGTGTGTTCAAGTTCTGACATAAATTCCACGTGGTCTCACGCGCGAGACGTTCACAAATTAGTACAAAAGTCCGAACATCCATAGAGGGATACGGTTGCCGTAGCCGGTCTCGATGCCGTC
>OIXU01000431.1_pt1 | contig 14839 bp, 17 predicted proteins | sample 1587921 | NCBI WGS metagenome assembly OIXU01 (sample SAMN03283238) | human gut metagenome | biome: human-associated habitat; material: feces | host: Homo sapiens | place: Peru | collected 2012
CTCCGCCGAGGTGTACTGCCCGTCGTCGGGAAAGACCCGCTCTCCGCTCTGGATGGTCAGCGGTATGGTGCGGATCTGGAAGCGCTCCAGAAGCTGGGGCGTCAGGTCGCAGGTGCTGTCATAGGTGATGCAGACAGGTCTGGGCATAAGGGGTATTCCTCCTATTTGTTATGTATGGCACAGGAACAGTATACCGAAGAAACCTCAACGCAAGCTCAAAAACCTCTCGATTTTTGTGAGCGGGTGTGATAAAATCCAGAAAAACGCAAGGGAGGAATGGATATGTTCCGCATTCTGGTGGCCGAGGATGACGACAGCGCCCGTTTCCTGATGTGCGAGGTGCTGCGGCGCGCCGGCTACGAGCCCTGCCCCGCACGGGACGGTGTGGAGGCGTTGGAGGTGATGGAGCACTACCAGTGCGATCTGGCGGTGGTGGACATCACCATGCCCCGCATGGACGGCATCGCCTTTACCCAGACCCTGCGGGAGGGGAACTGCGATCTGCCGGTGCTGATGGTGACGGCGCGGGTGACCCAGGAGGACAAGCGGCGGGGCTTTCGGGCGGGCACGGACGACTACATGGTCAAGCCCGTGGACGAGGAGGAGATGCTCTGGCGCATCGAGGCGCTGCTGCGGCGCTACCGCAGCACGGCGGAGCGGCGGCTGACGGTGGGGGACACGGTGCTGGATCGCAGCGCCCTGCAGGTCATCACCCCACGGGGCACGGAGCAGCTGACGGCCAAGGAGTTCATGCTGCTGTTCAAGCTCCTGAGCTACCCGCGGACGCTCTTTACCAAGCGGCAGCTCATTGACGACATCTGGGATCTGGACAGCGAGGTGGACGAGCACACCGTGGAGGTGTATATCTCCCGCCTACGGGATCGGTTTCGGGAAAATGGGGATTTTGAGCTGCGCACCATACGCGGCTTTGGCTACATGGGACTGCCCCGAGAGGAGAAAAATGAGCAGAAATAAAGAAAAAAAAGAAAATCCGCCTGCCCGACTGCTGGGCACCATGTCCCTGCTGGTGCTGGGGCTGGTGGCGGTGTACGCCACGGTGGCGCTGGGCATTTATTCGCTGGTGCAGCGGCTGGTGCATCTGGAGGACAGGAACTATCCGCTGCTGTGGCCTATTCTTATCCTCTCCGTGAGCGCTATACTGGGCGTGGTGCTGGCCATTCTCATATTCCGGTGGTATCTGGGGCCGCTGTCGCGGCTGATGCAGGCCACCCAGGCCGTGGCCGCCGGCGACTACTCCGTGCGGGTGGAGCTGCGGGGCGCCAGAGGCGAAGTGGCCAGCTATGTGCGCAGCTTCAACAAAATGGCCGAGGAGCTGAGCAGCGTGGAGCTTTTGCAGTCGGACTTCGTGAATACGTTTTCCCATGAATTCAAAACGCCCCTCATCTCCATACGGGGCTTTGCCAAGCTGCTGCAGAGCAGGGATCTGACGGAGGAGCAGCGGCAGACCTACACGGACACCATCGTGCGCCAGTCGGAGCGGCTGGCCGCCATGAGCACCCACATTCTGGAGCTGACGCAGTACGAGAACACGGAGATCGTGTCCGGCAAGACCACCTTCAGTCTGGACGAGCAGCTACGCCGGTGCATCCACCAGCAGGAGCGGGGCTGGCTGCAGAAGGGGCTGACGGTGGCGGGAGATCTGGATCCGGTGGACTACTACGGCAACGAGGAGCTGATGGAGCACATCTGGTCCAACCTCATTTCCAACGCCATACGCTTTACCCCCACCGGCGGGGAGATCACCGTGGTGCTGCGCAAGGAAAAGGACGAGATCACCGTGTCCGTTTCCGACACCGGCATCGGCATGGATGAGGAGACCCAGCGGCACATATTTGATAAATTCTATCGGGCGGAGCCGTATCCGGACAATCGGGGCAACGGGCTGGGGCTGTCCATCGTGCGGCGGGCAGTGGAGCTGTGCGGCGGGCAGGTGACTGTGTTTTCAAAGCCCGACAAAGGCTCTACCTTTACAGTGACGCTGACAGCGGAGGAGGCGTGACGCCCGCGAGGAAAAACGGTTGCAAAGTGCGTTAAAAGTGTGTATAGTATAGGGACACACAGGGGGAGGTCATACTATGAAGGAAAAACTGCGGCTGGGGCGGCTGGTTCCCCGCTACACGGTTCCCTGGCTTCTGGGCGCTCTGGCCTGGCAGCTTTCGCTGTATTTTTTGGCCAAGGTGCTCACGGACGGGCGCTATCACTACGACCTGTCCGTTTCGCTGGACGGGCGGATCCCCTTCGTGCCTGTCTTCATGCTGATCTACTGGGGCGCTTACATCTCCTGGGGGCTGAACTACATCATGGCCGCGCGGGAGAGTCGGGAGCACTGCAGGCGGTCTATCACCGCAGACATGACGGCAAAGGCGCTGTGCTTTGTGCTCTTCCTGCTGCTGCCCACCACCATAGCCCGTCCGGAGGCGGCCGGCAGCGGCCTGATTGGCTGGCTCACCCGCACCATATACGCGGCGGACACGCCGGTGGCGCTGTTTCCGTCCATCCATTGTGTGGACTCCTGGCTGTGCTGGCGGTTTCTGGTGGACTGCAGGAAGGTGCCGAAGTGGTACAAGTGGGTGAACTTCGTATTCTCCCTGCTGGTGTGCGCCTCCACGGTGCTGGTGAAGCAGCATGTGGTGGTGGATATTTTCGCCGGCATCGCCGTGGCGGAGATAGGACTGCTGCTGTCGCGGCTCTACTATGACCGGAAAGAACGGCAGAAAAAGGCAGAGGTCTGACAGGCCGTGACCGACCCGACAGGCCGCAGGGGGCAGGCGCACCTGCTCTGGTGGTATTTTCGGAGGATCTTTCAAATGAAAAAATGCATCTTAATGGCGCTGTGGGCGCTGACGGCGCTTTTCCTGCTGGCGGGCTGCGGCAAAAAGACGCCGGCGGGCACATGGATCATCGCCGCGGACAACGATCTCAGTCCCTTTATCTACGCAGGCGACGATGGCAAGGCCGCGGGGCTGGACGCCGAAATTCTGGAGGCCATCGCCGAGGATCAGGGGTTTCGGTACGAGCTGCGGCTCTCGGACTGGAACACCGCCATGGGCGTTTTCACCTCCCATCAGGCGCAGGTGCTGCTGGGAAGCCTTGCCAGCAATCAGGAGCGCGCGGACGGCGGCTGGTACTTTTCAAGCAGCTTTTATGACGGCGTGACCCAGAGCATGGCCATGGAGCCAAGCAGCGACACCAACACGCTGGAGGATCTGGCGGGAAAGGCCGTGGCCGTGGTCTCCGGCTCGCTGGGCGCCGAGTACGCCAAGAGCCTGAAGGATCAATACGGCTTCTCCATTGCCACCTACAAGGACTCCCACGCCATGTACGCGGCGGTATTGAACGGCACGGCGGCGGCCTGCTTCGAGGACACGGAAGCCATGCGGGACAGCATCGAAAGCGGCATCGGCCTGCAGATGGTGGAAAGCAGCGAGAGCCAGCCCGTGGGCTACTGCGTCGCCGTTTGCAACGCCGAGAATCAGGCCTTTCTGGAGCTGTTTAACAAGGGGCTTGCAAATATCAAGGCAAACGGCACCTATGACAGGCTCCTGGCGAAATATGCAAAATAACCTACCACATTAATAGGAAATATTTTGTGCAGTTTGCCAGTTGCAATTCGGGAAAAATTACCGTATACTAAGGCATCATCAGGAAAGGAGAGCATATATGAACCGTTTCGCTCAGAACAACTGCTGCAAGGCCATCTGTATGGTCTGTTGTTGTTGCGCCCATTTTGGTCATGTATGCTCTGCTGGGTCGCCGGAAGCCTGATTTTCCGGCAGTACATTTTTTCACCAATCGGCAGAGGGTGCATGACGCACCCTCTGTTTTTTTCACATATGGATGCGTCGGCATCTTCTGCCCCACTATGAAAGGAAGGTCATTATGAATATCTATCGCTCTGCATCCCAACTGGTCGGTCACACCCCCCTGCTGCAGCCCGTGCGCTACAGCCAGCAGCTTCAGCTCCCCGCAACGGTGCTTGTGAAGCTGGAATACTTTAACCCCGCCGGATCCGTGAAGGATCGCGTGGCGCTGGAGATGATCGAGACTGCCGAAAAGGACGGCAAGCTCCTGCCCGGCGGCACCATCGTGGAGCCTACCTCCGGCAACACCGGCATCGGCCTCGCCGCCATGGGCATCGCCAGAGGCTACAAGGTCATCCTCACCATGCCGGAGTCCATGAGCGTGGAGCGCCGCCAGATGCTGGCAGCCTACGGCGCGCAGCTGGTGCTGACCCCCGCCAAGGGCGGCATGGTGGGCGCCGTGGAAAAGGCCAAGGAGATCGCCGCCGAGACGCCCAACAGCTTCCTGGCAGGCCAGTTCGACAACCCCGCCAATCCCCAGGCGCACTACCGCACCACAGGCCCCGAGATCTGGCACGACACCGACGGTCAGGTGGACATTTTCGTGGCCGGCGTGGGCACCGGCGGCACCGTGAGCGGCGTGGGACGTTATCTCAAGGAGAAGAACCCCAACGTGAAGATCGTGGCCGTGGAGCCTGCCGCCTCCCCCCTGCTCTCCGGCGGTAAGGCCGGCGGACACGGCATTCAGGGCATCGGTGCCAACTTCGTGCCCCAGAACTTTGACCGCAGCGTGGTGGACGAGGTGATCCCCGTGTGGGAGAAGGACGCTTACGCCGCCACCCGCCTGCTGGCCGCCACCGAGGGCGTGCTGGTGGGCATCAGCTCCGGTGCTGCCCTCCACGCCGCAGGCGAGCTGGCACGCCGGCCGGAGAACGCCGGCAAGACCATTGTGGCGCTGCTGCCGGACACCGGCGACCGTTACCTTTCCACCCCCTTGTTTCAGGAGTGATCTATGATGGACGATACGCATATCTGCACCGCCGCCCGCGCTATGGCGCAGACCTATTCCACCGGCGCCGTGCCTCTGTACGGCAAGAAGCTGCGCCTTCCCGACCGGCAGGCGGTGATCCTGCTCATTAAAGACATACGGCGGCTGATCTTCCCCGCCTACTACGGGGAAGCGGCTCTCATGAGCCTTGCGCCGGAGGACTACGCCGCCCTGCTTTTGGAGCGCATTGAAAAGCAGCTCCAGCGGCAGATCGTCCTGACCCTGCCGGAGGAGCAGGAGGCGCAGGCCGCCGAGCTGGCCGCCGAAATGGTCACGAAGCTGCCCCAGATCGCGCGACAGGTGCAAATGGATCTGGAGGCCACCTTTGACGGCGACCCCGCCGCGGGGTCAAGGGAGGAGATTTTGTTCTCCTACCCGGGGCTGTTTGCCATTCTGGTGTATCGGGTGGCGCATGAGCTATACCGGCTGCACATTCCCATTCTGCCCCGCATGATGTCCGAATACGCCCACAGCCACACGGGCATTGACATCCACCCGGGGGCGCAGATCGGGGACTACTTCTTTATCGACCACGGCACCGGCATTGTGGTGGGTGAGACCACCGTTATCGGCGACCGAGTGAAGCTGTACCAAGGCGTGACGCTGGGCGCTCTGTCCACGCGGGACGGGCACCACTCCCTGCCCGGCAAGCGGCACCCCACGGTGGAGGACGACGTGACCATCTACTCCGGCGCCTCCATTCTGGGCGGCGACACGGTCATCGGACGGGGCAGCGTGGTGGGGGGCAACGCCTTTCTCACAAGCTCCGTGCAAAAGGATACGCGGGTAGTGATCCACGCGCCGGAAACGATCTTTAAGAGCCGGCAGGATACAGAATGAATATCGTCAGAAAAAAGGACGCACATCGGGAAAGCGATGTGCGTCCTCTTTCTATTCTGTTTTTACATGCGGTCACAGCAGACCCAGCAGCGTGGCCGCCGCCGCGGGATCGCCTTCACACAGATCAGGCGCGGACGAGCGAACCCAGTCGTCCAGAAACGCCATCTGCTCCGGCGTGTGGAACCAGTGCTCGCCGCCGGGCATCACCGTAAGGGGGGCGCGGATGCGCTGGGCGAAGGCGGATATGGTGGCATAGGACGTCAGGTTATCCTTTTCGCCGTACAGGATGCGGGTGGGGACGCTCCAATGGAGGGGGTGGCGGCGGACATAGCTGAGATACTCCCACGACAGGGTTTCCCCGAAGGATGTGGGGATCTCCCGACGCGCCTGCAGCTCCGCCTCCGTGACGCCCGCCCAGCCCATCATGTCGAGAATAAGCCGCTCCATATCCACCACGGGGGAGATGAGCAGGGCGCTGTCCACCAGCTTCTCGCTGAGGGCGGACATGGAAAAGTAGGCGCCGATGCTGTTGGCCACGAGGGTGAGGGCGTCGCAGCCCCGACGCTGCTCCGCCACGAAGGCGGGAAACTCCTCCGCCGCCTCCCAAGGGGTCTGCGCCTGATAGTCGAAGCCCACCACATGGCTATGGGGAAAAAGAGCCTCATAATGCGCGGCTTCGGCGGCGCTGCCGCCTTTTCCGTGGACATAAATCACTAAATGTTTCACTCAAGGATCTCCTCTTTTTGGATCTGTATCACGCCTGCTGCGCGGCGCTGGCTGACGAAGGTTTCCCGCTCATGCAGCAGAAAAAGGGCGGCGGCCGCCGCCAGCAGCAGCACCAGCGCCGGAAGAAGGCGTTTCTTATTCAAATTATGCATTTTTTGCACCGCCTTCCGTGCCATAGACCTCGAAAAACTGGCGGACATGGCGGCCGATCAGCGCTTCTACCTCCGGCTCACGCTCCGGCGCCCGCGTGCAGAGGTCGATCCACACGGTGACGGGCAGGCAGAGCTGCGCCGCCAGCAGGGACGGCTCTCCCCGCCGAAGTCTGCCTTGCCGGATAAGCCGCTCCACAAGGCCGGTGAAGGCGTGCAGGACGTTGTCATAGTTTTGCCTTGTATACAGCTGCGCCATCTGCGGGTCGCTGAACTGGCCGATGAGGAGCATTTTTCTGACGCGGCTGACCTGCGGGTCGTGGAGAATGAACCGCACCTGCTCCAGAATGAGCCGCGTGACGGTCGCGGGGACGTCGCTCGGCTTGTCCGCCGCGCAGGCCGCTTCCCACTGATCCATGTGAGAAAACAGGGAGTGGCTGTCGTACTGCTGCCGGATAGCCCCGAAAAGGGTATCCAAGATCTCCTGCTTGCTGGAAAAATGGCTGTAAAGCGATGCCTTGCGGATGCCCACGGCATCGGCGATCTGGGAAACGGAGGTGGCTCCATAGCCCTGCACGGAAAACAGCTCCAGCGCCGCGTCCAGTATCTCCCGCTTCGTGCCGCCTTTTTCCATCGCGCACACCTCCTGCATAAATCTGTATTTATAATACCTACCGAGCGGTCGGCTGTCAATAGATGGGCGGGGATTTTTTCTTATTTGCTCCGCCGGCCGCGGGCATTTTTACATGACGGACACAAAAAGCAGTCCGCCGGCCGAAAACCGACGGACTGCGCGCGCTATTTGGTTGGGAGGCCGGGGTCAGAGCCTGCCGTAGATGCGGGTCATCTCATAGATGCGCTTGGCCAGGCGCTTGCCGGCCTCGCCGGGAAGCAGGCGCCATGTCCAGTTGCCGCAGCCGGTGCCGGGGACATTCATGCGGTGGCCTGCGCCCAGATCCAGCCAGTCCTGCATCTGCGCCACAAACAGCTTGGCCACCGAGCTCATGCCGCCGCGGATAACGCCGCGGTTGAAGCCCTCTTTTTCGTTCAGGCCGAGGTACTCCACAGCGAAGGCAATGTCCGCCTTGTCCGCCTCCGTGCGCCAGAGCGCCAGCGGGGCGTTATCGTGGGTGCCGGTATAGCAGATACAGTTTTCGCCGTAGCTATGGGGCAGGTAGCTGCTGGTGTCGCGGGAGTCAAAGGCGAACTCCAGCACCTTCATGCCGGGCCAGCCGGAGTCGTGCAGCAGCTTCTGCACACCGGGGGTGGGGTAGCCCAAGTCCTCGGCAATAAACTCCAGCTGGGGGAACCAGCCCTTGAGCCGATCCACCAGATCCATGCCGGGGCCGGGGACCCAATGGCCGTTTTTGGCCGTCGTCTCGCCGTAGGGTACCGCCCAGTAGCTGTCAAGACCGCGGAAGTGGTCGATGCGGATGACGTCGTACAGCCTGCCGGTGCCGTCGATGCGGCGGATCCACCAGCCGAAGCCGTCCTCGCGCATCCGATCCCAGTTGTACAGCGGGTTGCCCCAGAGCTGGCCGTCGGCGCTGAAATAGTCGGGCGGCACACCGGATACGGCCTTGGGAACCAGCGTTTCATCCAACTGGAAGAACTCCGGCTCCGCCCACACGTCGGCGGAATCCATGGCCACATAGATGGGCAGGTCGCCAATGATGCGGATGCCCTGCGCGTGGACATAGTCGCGCAGCCGCTCCCACTGGCGGAAGAACAGGTATTGCAGATAGGTGAAGAAATCCACATCCTCCCGCAGCAGGGTGCGGTATTTCTCCAGCGCCTCCGGCTTCCGCAGGCGGATATCGTCGGGCCACTCCGTCCACGCCTTCATTCCAAAATGGCGCTTGCACGCCATGAACAGGGCGTAATCCGGGAGCCAGCGCTCATTTGCCTCCACGAAGGCGGCCACGGCCTCGCCGCTGCGCTGCCAACCACGCTTGAAGGCCTTGCGCAGCAGGTCGAAGCGCTTTTCATAGATACGGCCGTAGTCCACATGGCGGGCCTCGCCGCCCCACTTGCACCGGCTGCACTCGGACTTGGTCAGCAGACCATCGGCGATGAGCAGCTCGGGGTCAATGTAGTAGGGGTTACCGGCGTAGGTGGAGAAGCTCTGGTAGGGGGAATCCCCGTAGCTGGTGGGGCCAAGCGGCAGCATCTGCCAGTAGCGCTGGCCCGCCGCGTGGAGGAAATCCGCAAAATCGTATGCCGCCTGCCCCAGCGTGCCGATCCCGTAGGGGGAGGGCAGGGAGGAGACGGCCATCAGAATACCACTGGAACGTTTCATGGAAACAAGTCACTTTCTATCAAGAATTGAAAAATGGAACGGGGCGGGCGAAATGCCCCGCTGTATGCAATATACGACCTTTAACCCTTGACGGCGCCGGCAGCCACACCCTTGATGATGTGCTTCTGGCCGAGGACATAGATGACGATAATGGGCAGGATGGTCAGGACGATGCACGCCATCATGGGCCCCATCTCCACGCGGCCAAAGCCGCCGCGGAAGTACTGGATCAGAATGGGGATGGTCATGTATTTCGTGCCGTCCAGCACCAGATAGGGCAGAAGGTAGTCGTTCCAGACCCACATCGTCTCCAGAATACCGACACTGACCAGCGTGGGCTTCAGCATGGGCAGCACCACCAGAAAGAAGGTACGCAGCGGGCCGCAGCCGTCGATCATGGCTGCCTCCTCGATCTCCAGCGGAATGGATTTCACAAAGCCGGTGAACATGAACACCGCCAGCCCTGCGCCGAAGCCCAGATAGATAATGCAGATATTGAACGGGGTGTTCAGCTTCGTTTTATCCGCCAGATTTGCCAGCGTGAACATCAGCATCTGGAAGGGTACCACCATAGAGAACACGAACAGGAAGTAGCAGAGCTTCGTGGCCCACGTCTTCACGCGGGTGATAAACCACGCGCACATGGAGCAGCAGATCAGGATCAGCACCACAGAGGTGACAGAGATGACAAGACTGTTGAGGAACGCCGCCAAGAAGCCCTTGGAGCCGATAGCGTTGGCGTAGTTATCCAGTCCGGCAAAGCCCTCGGCGGTGGGCAGCTGGAAGGCGGTATTGGTGGAGATAGCGGAGTCCTTCTTGAAGGAGTTCAGCAGCACCATGACCACGGGATAGATCCATGCGACGCTGAGAATGGTCAGCAGCACCGTCCAGACGGTATTGATGGCGTGAGAGCGTTTTTTCATTACTGCTGCACCTCCTTAGAGCGGGTGAACTTCAGCTGCAGACTGGAAATGGCGATGACCAGAATACAGAAGATCACAGCCTTCGCCTGTCCGATGCCCTTCCACATGGGGCCGGAGCGGACGTAGAACGTTTGGTAGATGTTCATAGCCAGCATCTCCGTGGCATGGGAGGGCTCGCCGGCGGTCAGAGCCAGGTTCTGGTCGAACAGCTTGAAGGAGTTGGTCAGCGTCAGGAACAGGCAGATGGTGATGCTGGGCATGAGATTGGGCAGCTTCACCCGCCAGAAGGTCTGCCACGAGGTGGCGCCGTCGATGTACGCCGCCTCGATGTAGTCGTTGGGGATGGATTGCAGACCGGCGATGTAAATGATCATCATATAGCCGATCTGCTGCCAGCACATGAGGATGATCAAGCCCCAGTAGCCGGCGTTGGCGTCCAGCGACAGCAGGGGCTTTCCCAGCAGACTCAGCACGCAGTTCAGCAGGATCTGCCAGATGTAGCCCAGCACGATGCCGCCAATGAGGTTGGGCATGAAGAATACCGTCCGGAAGGGAGTGGTACCCTTGATGCCGCGGGTCAGCAGCAGGGCGATGCCCAGCGCGACGACATTGATGAGCAGTGTGGACACCACGGTAAAGGAAGCCGTGAAGCCGAAGGCGTGGAGGAATTGCTCGTCCTGAAACGCCTTGACATAGTTGGTGAAGCCCACGAACGTGGTCTTATTGATGGTGGTGAACTTGCAGAGGGACAGATACAGTCCTTGGATAAAGGGGATCACGAAGCCAAGGAGGAATGCCGCCAACGTGGGCAGCACGAAAATGGGCCAGTATCTGCGGATGTTCTTTTGCATAAGCACGTACCTCCATATAGGCTTTGTAAGATTTTCCCGGTTGCCTGTGCGTCCCGTAAGAGCCGGGGCGCACAGGCAGCCGCTGCGCCGGGGCGCAGAGACTGTATAGCGGTCGGGTGGGCTATACGCCCACCCGACCGGATAGCTGCGGTGCAGAGAGGAGATCAGCCCTTGAGAGCGACTTCCTTTGCCCAGCCGTCCACGAAGGCGGTCTTGACAGCCTCCCAGTCGCCGGTACCGGCGGCGTAGGCGGTCAGAGCGGAGCCGACGTCGTTCTTCCACTGCTCAGAGGGCATGGTGGTGAAGTTCCAGGACACAGGAGTCTTGCCGGCGGCGGTCATCTCCTTGTCCGCCTTGACGAACAGGTTGGGGGACTCGGCAGCCTTCTTGAAGGGGATCACGAAGCCCATGTCGTTGGCCATGGCCTGAGTACCCTTGTCAGAGGTAACGCACCAGTACATGAAGTCCAGAGTGGCCTGGATGTCCTCGGGAGCGGCGTCCTTGTTCACGCACCAGTAGTTCTCGGTGCCGGTGCACAGACCCTGATTGGCCTCGTCGCCCACGCCGATGTAGATGGGGATCATGGTCAGATCGTCGTCGGTGAAGGGCTTACCCTCGCCCACGAGGTTGTTGTACTCCCAAGAACCGTTCTGGAAGAACACAGCCTGACCGGCCAGGAACTCGTTGCGGCTGTCGTCGCCGGTCTTACCGGACAGGTCGGCGGGAGCGCAGGTGCTGTTGTTGATGTACAGGTCGAAGATGTTCTTATAGTTGTCCAGATAGGTACCCTTGATGGCATCGGTGCTGGAAATGCCGTCTGCCTGATACTCAAAGTAGATGGGCAGGTTGGCCAGATGGGTCTTGAAGCGCCAGTCGGAGCTGGAATCCATGCCGGCGGAGGTGAAAGCGGCGAAGCCCAGCTCGTCCTTGCGGGCGGTGATGTCCTCGGCGACCTTCTTCAGATCCGCGAAGCTCTGGATGTCCTCGACGGTGTAGCCCGCCTTCTCCAGCAGGGTCTTGTTGGCGATCAGACCGTAGGACTCGATCACGTAGCCGATGCCGGCAACGGCGTCGCCATCCTTCAGGGCGAAGCTGTCGCTGGTCAGCTCACCGTAGATCTGAGAATCCTTCAGATCGTAGCAGTAATCCTTCCAGCTGGCCAGACCCACAGGGCCGTTCACCTGGAACAGGGTGGGGGCGTTGGTCTTGGCGATCTCGGAGGTCAGCTTCTCCTCGTAGGTGCCGGAGGCGGCAGTCAGGACGGTGACGGGCACGCCGGTCTCCTCGGTATAGGCCTTGGCCAGATCCTGCCAAGCCTGATCCTGCTCAGGCTTGAAGTTCAGGTAGTACACGCTGCCGGTGGCAGTGTCGCCGCCCTCGTTGGGGTCGGCATCGGGCTGCTTCTGCTCGCCGCAGGCTACCAGGGACAGAGCCATCACGAGAGCCAGAAGCATTGCAAGAAACTTCTTCATTTGAGATTACTCCTTTAACAAATTTATTTTCACGCCGATCCCGGCGTAAAAACCAGATCAGATGCTTTTCACGGAGGCACCCTCCCGCAGTTGGGTGGGCAGTACCTCGCAGCAGTGGCTGCCGTGTCCCCGCAGCATGCCCAGCAGGATCTGGGCGCTGCGCCGGCCCATCTCCTCCATAGGCTGGCACAGGGTGGTCAGCGGCGGCTCAATGTAGGCCGACAGCTCCAGCCCGTCGATGGCGATGACGGAGCAGTCCTCCGGCACCCGGCGCCCCGCGTCCCGCAGCGCCCGCATGGCACCGATGGCCATGGAGTCCGCGATGGCGAACAGCGCCGTGAATTCCGTGCCCTGCCGCAGCTTTTCACTGACGGCCTCGTAGGCGTCCCGGATATCGAAGGTGCCGGTACACATGACCAGCTCCTCGTCCAGCGGGATACCATGGCTCTCCAGCGCCTTGCGGTAGCCCTGATAGCGAAGCTGGCTGATGGACTGATCGTCCTCCCGGCAGATCAGCGCCGCAATGCGTCGGTGACCGTGGTCATACAGGTGATCCACCGCCTGCCGCGCCGTCTCCTCGTCGGCGATGGACACGGCGGAATACTCGCCCACGCGGAGGGTGCCGTACTGGTTGGAGTAGGAGCAGCACACGAAGGGGACGTTCAGCATGGTCAGATCCTCCGGCGTGTAGTCGAAACGTCCGCCCAGAAAGATAATGCCCTGCAAACGCTTTTCCCGCTCCATGACGGCGGCACGCTGTACCTCATCGCCGCAGGAGGGGATCTGCTGCATCACCAGAGAAAAGCCGGCGTCGGTGACGGTCTTTTCAATGGCGTGGATAATGTCCGTGTAGAAGGGGTTGGACACGCCGCGCACCACAAGGCCGATGGCCTCGGACTTGGTGCGTACCAGAACACGGGCGCTGTCGTTAGGGATATAGTTGCAGGCGTCAATGACCGCCTGCACCTTGCGGCGCACATCGTCGCTGACGTCAGGCTTGCCGTTGAGCACACGGGATACAGTGCTGACGCTGACGCTGCACTGCTTTGCGATGTCCTTGATCGTCATGCCGATGGTCCTTCCTGTCGTAATATGTGGAAGAAAAGCGAATGTCGGAAACCTTACCGGAAACGTTACCGCGCTCTACGGTGCTTATCCTAACAACTTTCTATAAAAATGTCAATGGATTTTACTATTTTTGCCGAAACGCACATAATGAACAGGCGTTTTCTTGTGAAAATCACAAGGGACGCGCCCACCGGCGCGCCCCTTGCGGCGTTTGTTCCTTATTCTGCAATGCCCAGCTCCCGGAGAAGCTCCTCCAATCGGCTCTCGCCCACCACGCAGACGCCGTGCTCCCGCAGCAGCGCTGCCGCCGTACCCCAGCCGTCGGTGAGGGTGCCGGAGAAGCTGCCGTCGTAGATCTGCCCGCTGCCGCAGGAGGGACTGCGCTCCTTCAGCACGGCGGTGGTGCAGCCGTACAGCGCCGCCAGACGCAGCGTCTCCTCCGCGCCCCGGCGGTACTGGGTCGTCACGTCCGTCCCATCGGTGCTGACCACCCGGTCATTTTGCTGCTCCGAGGGGGCGCGGGGCGTGGGAAGCCCACCCAGCTGCTCCGGGCATACGGGGACGACGAGGCCGCGCCGCGCCAGCGCCTGCGCCAGCGGATGGGGCTTGCTTTTCCTGTCGTAGCGGCAGGCGCACCCCAGCAGACACGCGCTGATGAGGATCATACGGCCAGCTCCTTTCCGTCCAGCGCGGCATAGACCAGTGTTTCGCCCTGATATTGCAGCTTCAGGGAGAAAAACGGCGTGTCCGGCTGCCGGATGAGGTCGAGGAAGATCTTGTCTCCCACCCACTGGGGCAGGGCGGCCAGCGCGTCCTTGTGCAGCCACTCCAGCACGCCCTCGCTGCACTCGTGGATGTGTCCCGTCCAGCCGGTGGCGGTGAACAGGTGCATATATTCGCCCTCCCACTCGTCGGATACGAAGGTGATGACGGCCCGATAGCGGTAGTCTGTCAGGGTCAGACCCGTCTCCTCCAGCGTCTCCCGGCAGACGCACTCCTCCGGGCTTTCGCCCTCCTCGCACTTGCCGCCCACGCCGATCCACTTGTCGTGGTTCAGGTCGTTCTCCTTCTTGATGCGGTGGAGCATCAGGTACTCGCCGCGGGGATTTTCAATATAGCAAAGGGTGGTATTCTTCATGGCGCTCCGTCCTTTCGATTTACAAGCTTCGACACATAGTATATAATGCGGGGAGAGACAATGCAAGCCATACTGGGGAGGAAAACATATGTCGACAGTCAGACCCGGGCGCTACCGCCACTTCAAGGGAAACGAATACGAGGTTATCGGCGTCGCCCGCCACTCCGAGACGCTGGAGGAAATGGTGGTCTACCGCGCCCTGTACGGCGACGGCGGCCTGTGGGTGCGTCCCGCCGCCATGTGGACGGAGCAGGTGGAGCGGGACGGCTATCGCGGCCCCCGGTTCCGCCCGACGGAGGACGCGCAATGACGGACTACACAGTGCTTCGCTCCCGCCGCCGCACCATGGCACTGGAGGTGACCCGGGAGGGCACGGCGCTGGTGCGGGCGCCCTATTGGGCGTCAGACGCAGATATCGTTCGGTTCGTAGAGGCCCATCAGGCGTGGCTGGACAAGCACATGGCCCGGCGGCAGGCGTATCTGGTATCCCACACCGCCCCGTTG
>OIXU01000433.1_pt1 | contig 14823 bp, 19 predicted proteins | sample 1587921 | NCBI WGS metagenome assembly OIXU01 (sample SAMN03283238) | human gut metagenome | biome: human-associated habitat; material: feces | host: Homo sapiens | place: Peru | collected 2012
GCCTTGGCAACGCCCCGCGCCGTCAGCGTGGCGGTCTTGGCCTTTTCGTCCACGATGTAGTCGGCGTCGATGTCCGTGGCTTCCTCGGCCTTGTCGTCCGTCTCCGCCACCACATATTTTTTCAGGCGCGCGGCGAACTGCTCGGCCATGTCGTACAGCTGGGTGGACTTTTCGCCCATGCCGGAGATGATGAGGGGGGTGCGGGCTTCGTCGATGAGGATGGAGTCCACCTCGTCCACGATGGCGAAGTGGTGGCCGCGCTGCACCTGCTCGCTGGCGTAGAGCGCCATGTTGTCGCGCAGGTAGTCAAAGCCCATTTCGTTGTTGGTGCCGTAGGTGATGTCGGCGGCGTAGGCGGCCTGCCGCTCGGCCTTGGTCATGTCGTGGATGATAAGACCCACGGTGAGGCCCAGGAAGCGGTGCACCTTGCCCATCCACTCGCTGTCGCGCTTGGCCAGATAGTCGTTGACGGTGACGATGTGCACGCCTTCGCCGGTGAGAGCGTTGAGGTAAGCGGGGAGGGTGGCCACGAGGGTCTTGCCTTCGCCGGTCTTCATCTCGGCGATGCGCCCCTGATGCAGCACGATGCCGCCGATGAGCTGCACCCGATAGGGACGCATGCCCAGCACGCGGTCGGCGGCCTCCCGCACGGCGGCGAAAGCCTCGGGCAAAATGTCGTCGGTGGTCTCGCCACCACGCAGGCGCGCCTTGAACTCGGCGGTCTTGGCCTGCAGCTGGGCGTCGGTGAGGGCTTTGTACTCCTCCTCCAGCGCCTCGATCTGGTCGGCAATGGGGTAGATCTTTTTCAGCTCGTGATCGCTGTATGTACCGAAAATTTTGGTGAAAAGACCCATATCTGAAAACTTCCTTTCCATGCAGTAAGCGTTTGCAAATTGATAATAAAGTATACCACATTTTTGTTATATATGCAAACAATAATCCAATAGAGGGGCAAAAGGCAGGTTGTAGTATTTATTTTGACAAGGGTCAACAAAACCTTGCCGGAATTTACAGCCCTATATGGGTGGAAAGTGAGGCTCTGTATGAGCGAGAAAGCGAAGCAGTTTGAATTCAAGGAAGGCGAGTTTGTAGTAACTGGTTGGGCTGAGGGTCAAATGGAAGTGGAGCGCGAGGATGATCGCGGCAATAAGGTTACTGTTATGCAGCCTTATTTCCAGCTTTTTGTCCTTTCTCCCTGCAGCTCTTTCAAATCGGAGAATTACAGTGCCAGCGGCCTGAAGGCTGAAAAACGCAAGTGCTCAACTAATGCCGTGTGGGCCAATCTTCACCCTATGGAGGTGGTCAACCTGTATTTTGATGAGAAAAAGCGGGTTGTTATGGCCGTCTCCACAGGCAGAGCCGTGCAGTTGGACGAGATCTCTTTTTAAGGGCTTCCGTATACCTCTCTTGTCTCCGCAGCGCGTCGGAGGGTCGCTCCCTCCGGCGTGACCCCCCCCGCTAACAGGGGGTCACTACCTACAATATAGCCGGTTAGGGGGGTCTGTATGGATGAAAAAGAGAACATCGTTCTTTATGACTGGCTATCATTTACGAGCAAGAAACATTCCCCTGAGGAGCTGATAGAGGCGCTGGGTCTCACCCATTGCCCATGGCAGGAGATCAAGGGCGCTCATGGCTACCGGGATCGCAAATACTTTAGCTGTATCTCTATCCATTATAACGGCCGGGATGATATGGGGGTTTGGTGCGAGATGTCCGGCCAGGGCTGCCGCACTTTTGAATCTCTATCCTCTCGATCCTGGGAAAGTCTGTTTACTTGGATCGCATCCCAGGGACTCAAAATCACCCGCTTGGACGTAGCGTTTGATGATCATACCGGTGTTTTGGATATTAAGCAAATCGTACAGGACACTATGGAGGGATATTATGTCAGCCGCTCGGATTACTGGGAAACGGTCTTATCGTCCAAGGGCTCGACTGTTCAGATCGGCAGTCCGCAAAGCAAGGTGGTTGTGCGTATCTATGATAAGGCGGCTGAGCGGCACTGTGAGCCGGGTACTCATTGGATTCGTGTGGAGATTCAGCTCCGTGATGACCGCGCTATACAGTTTACTAAGATTCCTCTTACGATAGGAGAATCTTTTTCCGGCGTCTTGTTGAATTATCTCCGATACGTGATCCCTAACGATTCAGACGCCAATAAGTGGCGTTGGGAGATGACGGACTACTGGTTGGACATGCTGGAGGTTTTGACGCCGATCCGGATCTATACCTCCCCCGGCATGGATTACAACATTGACCGCTGCAAGGCTTATGTGGTCAACCAGGCCGGCAATGCTATTGATGCTCTTATCGAGATTTACGGTATCAATGAGTTCCACCGTATGATCCGGAATCGTGCTACAGCTCCTAATCCCAAATATGAGCAGCTGGTGCAGCGCTATAAGTTAGATCGCCTGGCGGCTCTCACACAAAACTACATAGGAGGCAAACCCAATGAAGAAGGGCAATATACGCTCGATCCGTTTCTCGGACGAGCTGATAGGAATTATAGATCAGCAGGTTGGTGATAATTTTACCCAGAAGTTTGAACGCCTGGTCTACAACTGCTACATGCTGCTGCCGGAGAAGGAACGCCGGCTCAAGGATCTGGAAAAGCTTATCGAGGAGCGCACTGCGGAATTGAATTTTCAGCGGGAACGCTATTATAAGCTCCAGCGGTTTTTGGGCACGCTTGAAAGTCGCATGCGTGATATAGAGCAGCTGTTTTTTGATTTGCAGTCGTAACACAATAATAGCGCGCTGCGGCGCCGGATCCAGCCGGCTGCGGTGCCGTGGCGTGTTACATAGCGGGGTAGTGCAATGGCAGCACGCCGAGCTCTGCACCCGGCGACGCAGGTTCGATTCCTGCCCCCGCATCCATCAGTATTTAAGGAAGGAGTGATTTTGCAGTCTGAGACCACTACCACTGTGACCAGCATTCTTGGTAACGTGAGTTCCATCAAGACCGTTGTCGGCGATGTGTGGGACGTGATGACCGGTAACCCCATTCTTTGCGTCTTCATCTGCGTTTCTCTGCTGTCTATCGGTTTTGCTGTGTTCCGCAAGGCCAAGCGCGCTGCCCGCGGCTGATGCTGCGGCCTGGTGGGGTGTGGGGTTCGCCCCATGCCCCACCATTCTTTTTGGGAGGTGTTTTATGCCTTGGTACAATCAACAATATGCCGCCGGTTTCGGGGTCCTGTTTGAGGGCGTCGGCGGCATGTTTTCCAGCACCATGGATGCGATATATTCTGATAAGCAGTCCGACGTCCTGGCTGTGTTCTTCTCGGCTGTGATCTTCGCTGTAGTGGCTGCGATATTTTTCTATTTTTGGCGCAACACAAAAAAGTAAAAGTGAGGTAAATAAAAATGATCAAATTCCTTGTGACCGCCGTAATTGTCCTGATCTGCCTGTTTCTTATGGCTCTGATGCTCTGTCTCATGACCTGGGTCATCACCCGCCTGCTGCGGTTTCTGTTTCCCCAGCGCTTCGCCCCCAAGGCCTCGGCCAAGAAACCCAAAAAGAAAAAGCCCGCCCCGGTGGTAGTCGAGGAGGACGAAGATGACAATGACTAATGTTGAAGCCGGCATTGTACTTGCGTGTTCTTTGATCTCTCTTTTTACCACTGTCTTTGCGGTTTGGTGGAGGTGTAAGCATTAGTGTTTGAGCGTAACACATTTTGCGGATCCTGGCGCCGGCAGCTGAGATCTATCCGTGTTACAAAGAAACTCCCCGACCATAAGGCCGGGGAGTGAGGGTCATTCTTTGGGTTCCTTTTGGAAAACTTCTTTGATTTGGGCAATCGTTTCTTCTGTTATGGCTCGGGTGTGAATGATTTTATATCCCGCGCTTGTTACGACTTGATCCACAAAGGCGTCCCGTTCTTTTCGCTCCCTTGTGTCATGAGAACTATCATCCAATTCCACGATGCAGCGAGCAACGAGCTTTTCGTCCAGCAGGACAAAGTCCACATGTTTAGCTTGCACCTTGTAGAAGTAACTCCTGTAGTTTTTCCCGCTGACCGGCTCCAGCAGATCCAGCAGCCGAACCTTTGAAAAAATGGTATAGCCGATCTCTCCGGCAGAAGCCTGCAGCTTTTTGAAAGCATCCTTTTCATTATAGGTGAGTAGCCAGCGTTTTTTATATGCTCCTTCAATGGGCAAGGGTTTCTTTCCTTCGTATTCATCCGGCTGGGATTTTGGCTTTTTAGATAAGATCAGTTTCAGTGCAAAGTAAAGGAAGACTGCAATAACGACGCATATGGCGAGTTCCATTTTTGTTCTCCTTATAGTTTATGTAAGGTGTTTACTTGATTTTCTCTAAGTCCCGGCAAAATTTCTCAGCTGCCGCCCGTATTTTGCCTAACTGCTTTGCTTCTTCCTTGCTGATCTTACCGTCGTCTTTCATGGCGGCCATTTCACAGGACTGGATAAATACTTTTGTCATGGACTGAATGTTGAATATCTGCGCTTCAATGTACGGATTCATGCCCCACCTCATTTTCTGTTTTTTAAGGACGGTGTTTTCTATGCTTCGCAAATTTATTATAACAGTTATCTGCTGTATGTCAATTCTTCTTTTATGCGTAGTAACATCTTATGCACAGTCTTTTCACACAACAGATTCAACACGTTCTTTTGATTCCGATAATTTGAACTTTAGCAAAACACCCACTCTTCTTTCGTTTGATGAACTTTCTTCCTTGTGCGTTCAAGTTAATGCAGATCTATCAAACGATAAATTTAGTAGTCATTTGCGTGGCTATAGTTGTTCTGTTGGCATGTTTTCCCTTGGTAGTGTTTCCTATTATGGCATTCGCTTGGTTTACAATGGGCAAGCATTATGGTATCGCAATGTTAATGGTGGCTTGTTTTATGCCCTTGATAACACTGATTCTCTCCTCTCCTCTATCAGCCGTGTGACCTCCTCCATCTCCTCCACCCTCACCACCCTCAGTGACACCCTCACCTCCCTATACAACAGTCTGCAATCGTGGTTCGGCGGTCAACTGACCGGTATTTACTATTGGACAAATTCCATTAATTTGTCTGCTTCACGCATTGATTCTGCTCTGACTTCTTTCTTCGGCAACAACACCGTTTCCGACATCATTTCTGCCATCCCTGCCGCCTCTGACCTCTCCAATATTGAATCTACACTTTCAAGCATCAATGACAAGCTGGACAACCTCCCCAGCTCCTCTGGCTCGGCCTATGATGATTCCGCGCTGCTGGCTGCCCTCCAGCCCATCACATCTTTCTATCAAGGCGGCGTTGAAACCGTTGTCCTTGATTCTTCTTCGGGCACTTTAGCTGGTAATATCCAGTTTGAGCGAGGTACATTTTCCCTGCTATCTCTTAACGCCTCGGCTGACGCTGATGTTTTCTTTCTTGCCAAAAACACCTATTATTCGGCTAGTAGTCTTAGCTTCGCTTCTCCTGTGCGTTCTTCTTCCTCGCCCACTCTTTCGGCGTTGGGGCCTACTCTGACAGCCGATGCCGACCATATTACCGTCACAGTCAAAAAAACATCGGATTTGCCCATTTCTGTCGGCACATATGATATTCAGTTCTTCGACACTTCCGGCGATGCTATCGCTCTCAAAACCGGCGATTGCTTCTTGCCCGGCAGCGAGGTCGGCGTTTGGCAGATTCGCCGTGCCGAGGGTGGCTATATCACCATTGGCAGCACCACCGGCCTGCCGGATGGGTTTGAATTTTCCGACTTGTTCTATTCCTGCGTCCGGTTCAAGGTTTCGGACATTAATTCTGCTCCCGCTCAATTTTCCTATTGGCTGGACTACTTTTATAACACCGACACTTATTATTCCCGCTTCCGGATCGTATCTCCGGACGATGCAACTATTACTTTTCGTTACTCCACCCTACACCCTGTTCTCGCATGGCTTGCCCAGCGGCAAAACAGCTTTCAGACATGGCTCGGAAATAAGCTGGACTTCTCCGGCGTGACCTCTCGCCTTGATGCGATCCTTGCGCAGCTCCAGACCTCCGGCGGCAGCGCCTCTTGTGACCATACTTATACCCAGGAGATGGAGCAAGAAGCCACCTGCGGCTTACCCGGCTTGATGGTCTCCACCTGCTCTAAGTGCGGCAACTGTTATTCCGAGATCGTCGGCGCTTTGGATCATGATTGGATCCTCTCCGAGCATGTGGAGGATGTCAAGGATCCGGCTACGGATGAGGTCACCCAGGCCGCATATGACATTTACACTTGCTCCCGCTGCGGGCAGACTTACGAGGATCATACCGGCGCCGGCGCTCCCGCGGACTACGGGGAGACCAGTATAGCTAAGATCATCGTCAAGCTATTTGCCAAGCTGGGGATCCTGGCCGGTAAGATCATCGGCTGGATCGTGGATCTGTTTACAAAAACCCTGGGCGGCATAAATGATCTTTTTACCCGGTTTACCGAACTCACGGCGCAGATCATCAGCTTTGGCGGCGACTATCCCGCATGGCTCACCGGTTTCTGGGGCGTGCTCTCGCCTGACCTGCAGCTTGCGTTGAGCTTTGCTTTTCTGTGCACCTTCGTGGGGATCATCGGTAAAAAGCTGTTTTTCTCTTGATTGTAATACAAATGCCGCGCTCTGGCGCCGGCTGCTGCAGCAAAATTGTGTGACGGAGGTTACCTATGATCGATATACTTTTAAAACTGCTGTCCGGGCTGGTGGATGTCATCCTGAGCACCATCAACGGCTTGATCGTGGGCACGGTGACATTTGTTGTCAACCTCCTGGATGGCCTGGATAACATAGACGGGCTACTTACAGGCATTACGTCCGTGGTTCAAAATTTCTTTACTTCGCTGCGTAACCTGGGCAGCCTGTTTTTTCCATTCCTGCCGGCCGAGTGGGTCGCCATTGTAGAGACCTCTCTCATCGTCCTGGTGGTCGGCCTGATAATCAAGAGGAGGTTTTCAAAATGACAGAGCTTGGACAGGTCTTGGCTGCCGTGTTGGGCATCCTGCAGATGCAGTTTACCCTTTATGATCTGACCTTTACATTTTGGCAGATCATTTTGTTCTTGATCGGCGCTGGTGCCGTAATCTTTCTGATCGTAAAGTGGGTGAGTGACTGATGAATGAGTTTTTGACTAAACCGTTTGAACAGTACAGCGTGACAGAGGGCTTTTCGCTCCTGTTTCTGATTTCGGCTTTCTGCTGGGTCGTGTGGCGGATCATTAAGGAGGTGTTTTAATGGGTGCAGCAGTGGCACAGTTTTTCCAAATTATCGGCGCGGGTATTACCCCGCCCACCAATATGCAGGAGCTCATCCCGTACCTGCTGACGGTGTTTGTGAGCATCGTCCTGGTGGTGTGCGCGTTTAGGCTCATCGCCGCCGTGGCCTCGGCCATCGTCAATTGGAGGAAATTTTGATGTTTTGGCTTGTATTGCTGATTGTCGTAGTCCTCCTGGTGAGCTTCTCAACGTTCCGCTGTGCCGTTTGCCACCCCATCAAGACGATTTATAATGGCGTGGTGGATCTGTATAACTACATCAAGTACCAAGGCTGGAACAACTGCGCATCCGGCGAGCTGGTCGCTTATACCGGACTATTTGGTAAGGGGAAAACCTTGTCAGCGGTGCATAAGGTGGTGGGCATGTATAACCGCTATAATGGTAAGCTGATCTATGACCGTGATCGTAAGGCATGGGTCACCCAGCGGATCAAGGTGCTATCTAATGTGGCTCTTCAGATTCCTTATGACGACTTCGTTTCGTTGCAGCAGGTGGTCCACTGCGCGGAGAAGAACGGGGAGTATGACCAGGAGCACGACACCCTCACCGTGACCATCGTCTTGGGCGATGAATTTTCTGTCCAGATGAACAGCCGGAACTTTAAAAGCAACATTGATCCGTTGTTTCTCAATACCCTGCTGACGTGCCGGCACTACCATATCAGTCTTTACTATACTGCCCAGCGTTTTGGCCATGTGGACGCCCTGCTGCGTCAGGTCACCAGCTCCGTGATCGAGTGCGATAAGCTCTGGAGATTCCAGCGGCAAAGTATCTATGACGCTTGGGAGATGGAAAACGCCGTATCCCCGCGACTCCTGACGCCGGTAGCGCGCCGGTGTTGGTTTGTCACCAACAAGGACTATGGGGCATATAACACCCTGGCCTGTGTAGGTAATCTGCAAAAATCTTTCAAGGCAGGGGATATGATGTCCGAGGAGGAAATTTTGTCCCTGCGCCGGAATGAGCAGCAGCCCAATATGGACGGCGTCCTGAAGCCCTCCAAGAAGTGGCGCAGGAGTCAAAAGCGGATGTATAAGTAACACACTTGCGGCCGGCTGCCGGCTGGATCCAGGTCCGCAGCTCATAGCAGTTGTGTTACACAGGGACCCCGCGCCAAGGGCTTGCCCGCGCGGGGTCCCTGCCCCTATCCAGCTGCTTCCGTTGGGGTTAGCCAGTTAAGGGATCTTCTCGGGTATGCGTTCATCCAGTCCTGGATCTTCCGGATCTCCTGACTGCTGACTTCATCGAAATTTGTTCCCTTTGGGAAAAACCTCCGGATCATCCGGTTGTGGTTCTCGTTGCTTCCCTTTTCCCATGCAGAGTAAGAGTGACAGTAATAGATATTAAATCGTTCCCCTTTACACCGGCAACTTTTCCGGAGTTTTTCATACTGTAAGAATTCACTGCCGTTGTCGGTGGTTATGGTTCTGAATTTCTGCCGGAAGTCCGGCGTTTTCCGCTCGATCTGATCTATGGCTCTGCGGATGGTTTCCGCTTTCCGATCCGGTAGTTTTCTTATGATCTCCTGTCGGCTCTTCCTTTCTGTCAGGGTCAGCAGCACACTTTTTCCGCCCTGGCCGCTGACGATCAGATCCATTTCCCAGTGGCCAAACTCTTGTCGTCGATTGATGTATTCCGGCCTGCTCTCTATGCTGGGCAGCTTTTTATGTGCCACTCTGCGCTCCGGTCTCTGGGCTTTGGGGCGCTTTTTCCATTTCTCCCAAAGGTGCTTATTGCCCAGCGTCAGAAATACCTGCTTGTTGATGTAGCTGTATAGGGTGTTCACGCTGATGCAGGTGGTAAAGCCCTCCTTCCGAGCCGCCGCCAGTGCAGCCGCAGGAGAAAAACGGTCTCGGAGGATCTTCTTTTCCAAGTAGGTAGCATAGGCATGGTCATTCCCAATTTTGAGTTGTCTACCTTTAGCCGTCTGCGCGTAGTCGGTAACTTGCTGCGCTTTTTGAGCCGAGTAACGCTGTTCGTCCCAGTAGTCCCGTGTGTGCAGGTAGCTGCCGCGCTTGATCTCGTTGTAGATCGTCTGGCGGCTGAAGCCCAACTTGCCGGCAATGTAGGCCACGGATCGTTTTTCTCCCAGCAACGTCTCCAGCCGCACCCGCTCCTCGTAGGTCATGTAGTGCGCCATGCTCATCCCTCCACTTTTTCGTTTTATGTGCCCATTGTAACACGATTTCCCGAATGTGCGCAAGTGCCTGGCGCTGCTACTGTGTTACAAACTTCTCCTTCCATTCATTTTTGCCCCGAAGACCAGAAGAGGACGCCCACTGGGTGTCCTCTTCGTGTGTCTCGGTGCTGCTCGAAGGCCGTACTGATTTTTACTTACTCTTTGTCCTTGTGGTAGCCCAGCGCCGTCCTCGGCGCTGTCCCCGTCGTGCGGATCCTGCATTGCTGTATTACGCTTTCTTGATCCAGGCGTCACCGCTGCAGCTGTTCGTGTGTTACATTTTCCCTGTTTGTCAAATTTCTTCTTGACATTCGCCATAGAGGGGCAAAAGATAAGTTGAAAACGGAAAGTTGAAAGGGGAAAGTTGGGGGCGGCGTATGTCGAGCGGCGGCACACACGGGTGCCGCCCTACAGATTTTTATCATTCTTTTTGTGGGGGCTACCCTGCCTGCCTGATGCGATATCCCCGTGATGTGCATAGAAAAAAGGGAGCAAGCCCGAGGACTTGCTCCCGAAGGATTTAATTGTCGCGGAAGTGCTTGGCCTTTTCAAACTCCTCCTCGATCTGGGCGGAGGGCTTGGCGGTGGAGAGGGACACCACCACTATGAACAGGCACGAAACGAGGAACGCGGGCAGCAGCTCATAGATGCCGAACACGCCGCCCAGGGGCTTGAGCAGCAGCTTCCACACGAACACGGAGATGCCGCCGGAGAGCATACCGGCGATGGCACCGGCGCGGTTCACCCGCTTCCAGAACAGGGAGAAGAGGATGATGGGGCCGAAGGTGGCGCCGAAGCCCGACCAGGCGAAGGAGACCACCTCGAAGATGATGCTCTTTTCATTCCAGGCGATGGCGATGCCCACCACGGCGATGGCGATGAGGACAATGCGGGAGATGCGCATGATCTGCTTGTCGGTGGCGTCCTTTTTCACCACACCGCCGAAGAGGTTCTTGGCCACGGCGGAGGTGGCGATGAGCAGATAGGAGTCGGAGGAGCTGATGGTGGCCGCCAGAATGCCCGCCATGACGATGCCCGCCAGCAGGGGGTGGAACAGGAGCTTGGAGATGTTGGCGAACACGTTCTCCGCGCCGCTCTGGGTGGCCAGAGCCGGATCCACGGGCAGGATATACCGGCCGAGGATGCCGATGAACACGGCGGCGAACAGGGAGATGACCACCCAGACCGTGGCGATGCGGCGGGAGCGCTTCAGCTCGGAGCCTTTGCGGATGGCCATAAACCGCAGCAGCACTTGGGGCACGCCGAAGTAGCCCAGACCCCAGGAGGCGGTGGAGAGGATGGTCAGCAGCCCGTAGGGGGCGGCGCTGCCGAAGAGGGGCGTTCCGCCGGAAGCCTGCTGGACGCCGTTTGCGTCGGTGACGGGCTGGGCGATCTGGGTGAGGGAGAAGTAGCCGGGGATGCTCTTGGCGTTTTCAATGACCTCACTGAAGCCGCCGGCGTGGATGACGCCGCACACCACCACGCCCACCAGCGCGGCGATCATGACCATGGCCTGCATGAAGTCGGAGGTGCTCTCCGCCAAAAAGCCGCCCAAAACCGTATACAGCAGCACGAACAGGGCGCCCACGATCATCATGGAGTGGTAGGAGTAGCCAAAGAGGCCGGAGAAGAGCTTGCCGCAGGTGACGAAGCAGCTGGCGGCGTAAATCGAAAAGAAAATGAGGATGAACAGGGCGGAGATCACCAGAATGACCTTCTTTTTCTCGCGGAAACGGTTGCTCAGGAAGTCGGGGACGGTGATGGAGTCGCCGGAGACCACAGAGTAGGCGTGGAGCCGGCGGGACACCAGCAGCCAGTTGAGGTAGGTGCCCACGGCCAGACCGATGGCCGTCCAGGCGGCGTCGGCGATGCCGCACCAGTAGGCGACACCGGGCAGACCCATGAGCAGCCAGCCGCTCATGTCGGAGGCCTCGGCACTCATGGCGGCCACCCAGGGGCCGAGGGAGCGGCCGCCCAGAAAATAGTTGTCGGAGCTGGCCTGAGATTTTTTGGCGAAAAAGACGCCGATGCCGATGACGATGAGCATGTAGCCCACCATGGCGATGAGAAGTTGTAATTTGTCGGACATGGGAACGCTTCCTTTCTTGGAACCAAAGTATCAAGTGCCGTCAGTATAGCACAGAAATTTATAGAACGAAATACAGAATGATGCATAGAATCAATTCTATATGATATTGCATTTTATAGCAGAAAAATGCTTATATACAAAGAAAAAACAGATAGAATTTCATAGAGAAGAAAGAATAATCGGAAAGAAAGATTCCGTTAAGAATACAAAGCGGCGGGCGAAAATATTAATAAACCGTAAAAAATATTTAAAATAGAATATAACTATTGCGTTTTGAATATATTTATGGCATATTAAATAAAAAGAAACGAGGAGGGGTGACCGTGCAGAAAAGCATCTGCTACAAGAGGCTCTTTAAGCTGATGATCGACCGCGACCTGCGGGGGCACGACCTGCGGGAGAGGGCCGGCATCAGCCAATCCACCTATTTCAAGCTCCAGCACGACCAGCCGGTGTCCACCCAGATGCTGGTGCGCATCTGCTGCGCGCTGGACTGCGAGCTGTGGGACATTGCGGAGCTGGTGGAGAAAAAGGACGATGTATAATAATGAGGAGAACAGAACGGCTATGAAACTCTATCAATTATGGTCTGATCATACATATCGTGCATTTGAAACAAAAGAAAAAAATGGATATAAGGCTTTTTGCTTTAAAGGAGAACCCTTGAGCAACTGGACTGAAGTGGAATTATATCCGAGTTCGCATCAGACGGAAAAGGGCAAAAGCATTGGAGATGTCTATCCTGTAGAGGTAAGCGCTGTTGTTGTAAATGAGCGTTGCTTTAATATAATTAAGCCCTATATTCAAGATGCTGTTCAGGTTTTGAGCGCTAAAAGTAAAAAGCAAAAATTGTTTGTGCTTAATGTTACAGCAGTAAGAGACTGTTTGGATTACGAGAATTCAAAATTAAAACGTTTTTCCAGTTCTGGACGGATTATGAGAATTGAAGAATATGTTTTCCATAAAGAGTTGCTTGAAAATGTATTCATTTTTAAAATTCCAGAAGAAGTTCATACTCATCCGTATGTAACAGATGAATTTAAGAATCTTATAGAACAGAATGGGATTAAAGGTTTTAAATTTATTCTTGCGTGGCAAGATGAATGATTTTTATAATCACAAAATTATATTTTTATTATGTATAAGGAAGGCGAGGAATCAAATTGTTGAGTAGATCCAAAGCAAAGCGAAAAGCACACATGGAAAAAACCCGCACCCTCCTTACGGAGAAAATAAGGGAGTCGCTGGTGTCGGTGCTGCCCATCATCGCCATTGTGACGGTGCTGTGCCTGTTTCTGGTGCCCATGCAGCCCAACCTGCTGCTGACGTTCCTCATCGGCGCGCTGATGATCGTGGTGGGGCTGGGGCTGTTCTCTTTGGGCGCCGAGCGCTCCATGACCATCATCGGCAACAAGATCGGTACGGCGCTGACGAAGATAGGCAAGCTGCCGGTGATACTGCTGGTGGCCTTCGCGCTGGGCGTGGCGGTGACGGTGGCGGAGCCTGACCTGCAGGTGCTGGCGGACACCGTGCCCAACATCGACAAGACCGTGCTGCTGCTGGCGGTGGGCATAGGCGTGGGGATTTTCATGGTGGTGTGCATGCTGCGCATTCTGTACGGCATCAACCTGCGGTGGGTGCTGCTGGGGTGCTACGTTGTCATATTTGCCCTGGCGGCCTTCACGGACAGGGACTTTCTGTGCATCGCCTTCGACTCCGGCGGCGTGACCACGGGGCCTATGACGGTGCCGTTCATTCTGGCGCTGGGCGTCGGTATCTCCCATGTGCGAAGCGACCGGCAGGCGGAGGCGGACAGCTTCGGTCTGGTGTCCCTGTGCTCCATCGGCCCTATCCTCTCGGTGCTGCTGCTGGGCTTTTTCAGCGAGGACAGCGGCGGCACGGCGGAGATCACCCGTGTGAGCTTTGAAAGCACTACCGGCATCGGCACGGCGTTCGTGCAGGCGCTGCCGGTCTATATGAAGGAGATGGCCATGGCCATGCTCCCCATCGTGGCCATTTTCGTGCTGTTCCAGCTGTTCGTGTTCCGGATGAACACGAGGAGCTTCGGCAAAATTTTCGTGGGTATTCTGTATACATACATCGGGCTGGTGCTGTTCCTCACCGGCGTGAACGTGGGCTTTTCCAGTCTGGGCGCCGAGCTGGGCGCTGCGCTGGTGGAGAACGGAAAGGAGTGGCTGCTGATCCCGCTGGCGGCGGTGCTGGGCTGGTTCATCATCTCGGCGGAGCCGGCGGTGGCGGTGCTGGAAAAGCAGATCGAGGAGGTCAGCGCCGGCACCATTCCCGGCAAGGCCATCAAGCTGAGCCTGTCTATCGCCATTGCGTTGGCCATGGCGCTGGCCATGCTGCGGGTGGTGACGGGGATCTCCATCCTGTGGTTCCTCGTGCCGGGCTATGCCATTGCGCTGGGGCTTTCCTTCTTCGTGCCGAATATCTACACGGCCATCGCCTTCGACTCCGGCGGCGTGGCCTCCGGCCCCATGACGGCCACCTTCATGCTGCAATTCATGGTGGGCGTGAGCATCGCTCTGGGGGGCAATGTGCTCACCGACGCTTTCGGCATTGTCGCCATGGTGGCCATGATGCCGCTGCTGTCCATTCAGGTGGTGGGCTTCTACTACCAGCGCAAGGCCAGGAAGGTCACTCAGGAGCTGGAGAGCTACGGCGACTGCGATATTATTGAACTGTGGGAGGAACCGGCATGAATTATGTGATCTCTATTGTGACGCCGGAGGCACTGCCGCGGCTGGAGGAGCTGACGCGGGAGCTGGAGCTGCCGCTGAACGTGACGCTCCACGGACACGGCACGGCCATCCAGAGCGTGCTGGATTTTCTGGGCATTGAGTCCAACGAGAAGCGTGTGATGCTGTCGGCGGCCACGGAGGAAAAGACCCGCGTCTTCATCGACGGCCAGCGATGCGGAGCGTCTTTCGCGCAGAGCAGACAGTTTCCAGCATAAGGTCTACGATCTCGTCCAAACGCTCTTTGTCCATTTTCGGGTTCTGCGTGAGCGTGTCATACTCGATATTCTCCATGATGATTTCACGGTAAATATCTACGGCACTCTGTTTGAACGCTTCCGTTCCTTTCCGTTCCGGCGCAGCCCTGCAAGGTGAGGGGTCAGGGGAAAGGATAGGAAAGGAATCGGTATTTGATAGATCTGTAATTGATTTTTCTTTCTTTGGTAAGTTAGTTCTTGATCTATCTTTATTTAATTGCGTTGGATTTTCCGACGTCGGATTATCCGTTGTCGGATTTTCCAATATCGGGTTATCCGCT
>OIXU01000435.1_pt1 | contig 14800 bp, 11 predicted proteins | sample 1587921 | NCBI WGS metagenome assembly OIXU01 (sample SAMN03283238) | human gut metagenome | biome: human-associated habitat; material: feces | host: Homo sapiens | place: Peru | collected 2012
GACAAGTGCGTGGTGCCCCATCTGCTGGGCAAGACGCCCTCGGAGGCCAACACCGCCGCCACCGCCGCCGGACTGCTGATCCGGTTCTCCGGCACCACCGGCAGCGAGTCCAGCGCCATCCGCGTGCTGAGCCAGTCCATCGACGAGGGCACGGAGGTGGACGCCGGTACGGTCATCACCGTGCAGCTGGGCGATACGTCCGTGACCGACTGACAAACCACACGTTTTGCTCGACAAAGGGCACACGGTTCCCTTTTCTGCGCGGTTTTTCTGTGGTACAATAGATAGCCGAAATCGACTGTAAAGGAGTGCATCCCCCATGACATTGAAGGAGCTGCTGGCCGGGCTGGACATTCTGTCCTCCAGCGCCGACCTGAATACAGACATACACGAGGTGCAGTACGACTCCCGGCTGGTGGAGCCGGGCGACCTGTTCATCGCCGTGCCCGGCGCGGCGGCGGACGGCCACAAATTCATCCCCATGGCGCGGGAGAAGGGCGCCGCCTGCGTGCTGTGCGAAAAGATACCGGAGGGGGACGTCCCCTTCGTGCAGGTGGCCGACACCCGCCGGGCGCTGGCGGTGGTGGGCGGCAACCGCTTTGACCATCCCGCCAGAGAGCTGACCATGATCGGCATCACCGGCACCAGCGGCAAGACCACCAGCACCTACCTCATCAAGAGCATTCTGGAGCAGAAGGCCGGGGCCAAGGTGGGGCTGATCGGCACCATCCAGAATATGATCGGCGACCGGGCGCTCCACACGGAGCGCACCACGCCGGAGTCCTTCGAGCTGCAGCGGCTGCTGCGGGAGATGTCCGACGCGGGCTGCACCCATGTGGTGATGGAGGTGTCCTCCCACGCGCTGGTGCTGGATCGGGTGTACGGCATCCGGTTCGCCGTGGGCGTCTTTACCAACCTCAGCCAGGATCATCTGGACTTTCACAAGACCATGGAGGAATACTGCGACGCCAAGGCGCTGCTGATGCGCCAGTGCGACGTGGGCATCTACAACGCCGACGACCGGTGGGCGGCGCGGCTGATGGAGCACGCCGACTGCCCCCGCCGATTCTCCTACGCCGTGAACGCCAAGGCCGATCTGGTGGCCAAAAACGTGGCGCTGCACGCCGGAAGCGTGGACTTTGACGCGGAGGCCGACACGGAGTGGAGCCACGTCCATGTGGGCATACCGGCGCTGTTCACCGTTTATAATACGCTGGACGCCATGGCCTGCTGCTGGAATCTGGGCGTGCCCCTGACCGAGTGCGCCGACGCGCTGGCTAAGAACCACGGCGTGAAGGGGCGGATGGAGATCATTCCCACCCCCGGCATGGACTTCACGGTGCTCAACGACTACGCCCACAAGCCCGACGCGCTGGAAAAGGTGCTCCGCTCCGCCAAGGAATTCGCCAAGGGGCGGGTGGTGGTGCTGTTCGGCTGCGGCGGCGACCGGGATAAGACGAAGCGCCCCGTGATGGGCGAGATCGCCGGGCGGCTGGCGGACTTCGTCATCGTCACCAGCGACAATCCCCGCACGGAGAAGCCGGAGGCCATCATCGACGACATTCTGGTGGGGCTGCGCGGCTGCGGCACGCCCCATGTGACCATCCCCGACCGGGTGGCCGCCATCCACTACGCCATGGACAACGCCCAGAGCGGCGACGTGATCGTGCTGGCGGGCAAGGGGCACGAGGATTATCAGGAGATCGACCACAAGCACTACCCCATGGATGAGCGGGTCATCGTGGCCGAGCATCTGAGGGATATGCGGAAATAAAGAAAAGACCTCCGCCCGGGCGGAGGGAAGGAGCAAGCTGTTATGGGAATTATGGAGATCGTGCTGCCCGCCGTGGTATGCTTTGCCATCACTGCCGTGGTGGGCAGGCTGCTGATACCGGCGCTGCGGCGGCTGAAGGCGGGGCAGGCCATCAAGGAGATCGGCCCCTCGTGGCACATGACCAAGCAGGGCACCCCCACCATGGGCGGCCTGATGTTCATCATCGGCATCGGCATCACCATTCTGGTGCTGGGGTGGAGGAACATGCTGGCCGGTGACTTCAGCCACCTGTATGTGTACGTTTTCTCGCTGGTGTTCGGCGCCATCGGGTTTATCGACGACTATCAGAAGGTGAAGCACCACCGGAACACCGGCCTGACCGCGCCGCAGAAGTTCATTTTGCAGCTGGCGGCGGCGGTGGCGTTCCTGTGCCTGATGCGGTACGAGGGCATGCTGAGCCCCAACCTGTATATCCCCTTCTGGAACACCCATCTGGTGCTGCCGTGGCCGGTGTACCTCATCTTCGCCGCCTTCGTCATCGTGGGTACGGTGAACGCCGTCAACATCACCGACGGTCTGGACGGTCTCAGCACCAGCGTCACCATCCCCGTGGCGGTCTTTTTCACGGTCATGGCGGTGGTCTGGCCGGGCTTTGCCCAGCTTGGCACGTTTTCCGCCGCTATGGTAGGCGGTCTGGCAGGCTTTCTGCTGTATAACCACTACCCCGCCAAGGTGTTCATGGGCGACACCGGCTCCCTGTTTCTGGGCGGCGCGGTGGCGGCGCTGGCCTTCGCCTACGACATGCCGCTGGTGCTGATACTGGTGGGCATCGTGTATATCTGCGAGACGCTCAGCGACATCATCCAGGTGGGCTATTTCAAGCTGACCCACGGCAAGCGCATCTTCAAGATGGCGCCGCTGCACCATCACTTTGAGATGTGCGGCTGGAAGGAGACGAAGGTGGTGGCGGTGTTCACCGCCGTCAGCACTGTGTTCTGCGTCATCGCCTTCTTCGCGGTGCGGTACCGCTTTACCTTCTAACATTTCTCCGGCACTCTCAGGAAAGGAGGGATACCATGACCCGAGCGGAACAGCAGGCGCGCAAGGCGCAGCAGGAACGGATGCGCCAGGTGGAGCGCAGGCATAAGGAAGCCGCCCGCGGGCAGATGGATCTCCCCTTCCTGATCCTGACGCTGCTGCTGACGGCTATCGGCCTTATCATGCTGTTCTCCGCCAGCTTTCCCCGCGCCTATTACGACACCGGCGACGGCACCTACTACTTCAAGCGGCAGGCCATCTTCGCGGTCATCGGTCTTGTGGCCATGTTCGTGGTCAGCAAGATCAACTACCAGCGCTGGCGCGGCGCGGGACGGCTGCTGGTGGGGCTGGCGCTGTTTCTGCTGATACTGGTCATCATCCCCCACAACCCGCTGGCCATCACCTCCAACAGAGCCACCCGGTGGCTGGGCATCCGGGGCGTGTTCCAGTTCCAGCCGTCGGAGATCGCCAAGTTAGCGGTCATCGTCTACTTCTCCGACACCATTTCGAAAAAGCGGGAGAAGATGCTCACGTGGCGGCAGGGCATACTGCCCTATGTGGCGCTGCTGGCGGTCATCGGCGTGCTGATGATGCTGGAGCCTCACCTGTCGGGCACCGTTCTGATCTTCGCCACCGGCGCGGTGCTGATGATCGTGGGCGGCATACAGGGCTGGCTGGTGGCGGTGGGCGTCACCGGCATCAGCGCACTGGGCTTCCTGTTCGTGAAGCTGGCGGAGGCCGGCGTCATCAAGTACGGTGCGGCGCGCATCGAGATGTGGCACAACCCGTGGGAGGACTATTACGGCGACGGCTACCAGCTGGCGCAGAGCCTGATCACCATTGGCTCCGGCGGCCTGCTGGGCGTGGGACTGGGCCGGGGACGGCAGAAGTTCCTGTACCTGCCGGAGCAGTACAACGACTTCATTTTTTCCGTGGTGTGCGAGGAGCTGGGGCTGATCGGCGCGTGCGTTATCATGCTGATCTTCTCCATGCTGATCCTGCGGGGCTTCTGGATCGCCCTCCATGCCCGCGACCGCTTCGGCGCGCTGCTGGTGGTGGGCGTGATGACCCATCTGGCCTTGCAGACATTTTTGAACATCGCCGTGGTGTCCGGCTTCGTGCCCACCACGGGCATCTCCCTCCCCTTCTTCAGCTACGGCGGCACGGCACTGTGCCTGCAGCTGGTGGAGATGGGCATCGTGCTGAGCGTATCGCGGCAGATGCCCGCGGCACGGGCGGGATAAAAGCGCAGAATCCGACAACAAACCGTAATATTTGACAGATAAAATACAGAACGTATCGAATTTTCAGGTATAAGCCGCCCAAGGCGGCTGGCAGGAGCAACCGTATGAGAGTGATATTTACCTGCGGCGGCACCGCAGGACATGTGAATCCGGCGCTGGCGCTGGCGGGCTATATGCGGGAAAAGGAGCCGGACACCGCCGTGCTGTTCGTGGGCACGCCCACGGGCATGGAGCGGGAACTGGTGGCCAAGGCGGGGTACAACTACGCCGCCGTGGAGGTCAGCAGCTTCCAGCGGAAGCTGAGCGCCGAGGGCATCCGCCACAACCTGCACACCCTGCGGGTGCTGGCCTCCTCCGGGCGGCAGGCACGCGCCATCCTGCGGGATTTCAGGCCCGACCTGGTGGTGGGCACCGGCGGCTACGCCAGCTATCCCATGGTGAAGGCGGCGGCTAAGGCGCACATCCCCACCGCCGTACACGAGAGCAACATGGTGCCCGGCCTGACCACGAAGATGCTGGAGGAGTACGCCGGCGTCATCATGGTGGGCTTTGAGGACTGCCGCCAGCACTACCGGCACCCGGAGCGCATCGCCGTCACCGGCACGCCGGTGCGGGGCGATTTCTTCCGGCTGAGCCGGGAGGAAGCCCGGAAAAAGCTGGGCTTTGACGACGACGCGCCCCTTGTGGTATCCTTTTGGGGAAGTCTGGGCGCCAGCCACATGAACGAGGCCATGGTGGACTTCTTCCGCCGGGAGGACGCGGAGGGCTACCCCTTCCGCCACATCCACGCGGCGGGCAAGGGCAGCTGGCCGGTCATGGAGCAGAAGCTGCGGGAGCTGGGTCTGCCCCGCTCCCCGCGTCTGGACGTGCGGCAGTATATTTACGATATGGACGTGGTGATGGCGGCGGCGGACGTGGTGCTGTGCCGCGCCGGGGCCTCCACCATCAGCGAGCTGACGGCGCTGGGCAAGCCCACGGTGATGGTGCCGTCCCCCTATGTGACCAACAACCATCAGGAGAAGAACGCACGGCTGCTGGAGCGCCACGGCGGCGCCGTGGTCATCACCGAGCCGGAGGCCACCGGCGGCGCACTGTACGACGCTGTGACCGCCATTCTCTCCGACAACGAAAAACGCACCTCCATGGCGCGAGCCATGAAGGAGCTGGGCATCCCCGACGCCACGGAGCGCATCTATGACACGGTCATGGCGCTGGTGAAGTAGGGCAGTCACCTCCCTCCCCTGTCCCCACATACAATGGCATAGCTGTTGGATACGGGAAAGGGAGGGCATATATGGGTATCATCACCATACACGGCGGCACGCCGCTGCGGGGCGAAACGGCCATACAGGGCGCGAAGAACAGTGCGCTGCCCATTCTGGCCGCGTCGCTGCTGAGCGGGGACGTGTGCCGCATCGAGGGCTGTCCGCACCTGAGCGATGTGGACTCGGCGGCGGACATCCTGCGGTATCTGGGCTGCGCCGTGGTCTGGGAGGACGACGACCTGCTGGTGGACAGCCGCACCCTGACGCGGTGCGACATTCCCCAGTCGCTGATGCGGCGCATGCGCTCATCGGTGATCTTTTTAGGGGCGATACTGGCGCGGTGCGGCTGGGCGGAGCTGAGCTACCCCGGCGGCTGTGAGCTGGGGCCCCGTCCCATCGATCTGCACCTGTCGGCGCTGCGGGCGCTGGGCGCGGATATATCCGACGCCGGAGGCACCCTGCGGTGCCGGGCGGCGCACCTGCGGGGCTGCCAGATCGTGCTGGCTACGCCCAGCGTGGGCGCCACGGAGAACGCCATGCTGGCCGCCTGCGGCGCAGAGGGCGACACGGTGATCTGCAATGCGGCGCGGGAGCCGGAGATCGCCGATCTGCAGGACTTTCTGTGCGCCATGGGCGCACAGGTGCGGGGCGCTGGCGGCTCGGTGATCACCGTATCGCCGGGGCGCGCGCTCCACGGCTGCGCCCACCGGGTGATACCCGACCGGATCGTCACGGCCACCTATCTCTGCGCGGCGGCGGCCGCGGGCGGCGACATCACCCTGCGGAACACGGAGCACCGGCAGCTGGCAGCGGTGACAACGGCGCTGCGGCAGGCCGGGTGCCGGGTGGACTGCGGCGCGGACTACATACGCCTGACGCGGACAGAGCCGCTGCGGGCGGTGCCGCCGGTGCAGACCACGCCCTATCCGGGCTTTCCCACGGACTGTCAGGCCATCTTCATGGCCGCCCTGCTGCAAAGCCGGGGCACCACCGTGTTCGTGGAGAATATTTTTCAGAGCCGCTACCGCCATGTGCCGGAGCTGATCCGCATGGGCGCGGATATCCGCACGGAGGGGCGCGTGGCGGTGGTGTGCGGCGTGGAGCGTCTCCACGGTGCGGAGGTGGTGGCCACCGACCTGCGGGGCGGCGCCGCGCTGGTAACGGCGGGGCTGGCCGCAGAGGGCATCACCACCGTGCAGGGCGTGGGGCACATCCACCGGGGCTATGAGGAGCTGCCCGCCCACCTGCGGGCGCTGGGCGCACACATTACAGAGGAAAACTGACAGCAAAGCAGCGGAGGAGTCGGAACGATGGCAAGGCGTAAACGGTACAACCACAAGCGGCGGAGAGGGAGCCTGAGCTTCCTCTACAAGCTGCTGGCCTTTGTGCTGATCTGCACCGCCATCGCTCTGGCTCTGACGCTGTTTTTCCGTATACGCACCATCGACGTCAGCGGCAGCCAGCGCTACTCCGCCCAGGAGATCATCGACGCGGCGGAGGTGCAGGTGGGGGACAACATGTTCCTGATGAACAAGTACCGGGCAGCGGAGCGCATCCGCGCCGCGCTGCCCTATATCGAGACGGTGCAGTTCCGCCGGGATATGCCGGACGGTCTGCGCATCATCGTCACCGAGTGTACCGACCCGGCGGCCATCGTGCAGGACGGCAAGGCCTATCTGCTGTGCGACACGGGAACCATCGTGGACGACGTGGCGGCCAGCGCAGCCAAAAAGCGGATACAGGTCAAGGGTCTTACGCTGGTGGAGCCGGTGGTGGGACAGCCCGCACAGGCGGCGGAGGGACAGGAGCTGGCGCTGACGCAGCTGCTGGCGCTGATGCAGGCGCTGGACGAGCGCGGCATGGGCGGCGATGTGACGCTGATCGACATGAGCGACCCGGCGCAGCTGACGCTGGGCTATCTGGGGCGGTTCAACGTGTATTTCCCCTGGGACGCGGACTACGGCTACAAGCTGGACTATCTGCTGGCGGTGGTGGAAAAGCTGGAGGCCAACGAAAAGGGCGTCATCAACATGATGCAGGAGGGCAAGGCGCGGTTCATCCCGGAATGACGGAGTCGAAAAGTTTTTTCGCAAATTAAGTGCTTTCACTTGACGCTTGCGCTGATTCGTAATACAATACAATATATGGCACTTTGGCGGGGATTATTCCCCATTTTCATACAAATTATGGCAGGAGGAGCAGACATGGCTTTTGGATTGGAGACAGGCCCGGAAAATGTTGTCAGCATCAAGGTCGTGGGCGTAGGCGGCGGCGGCAACAATGTGGTCAACCGCATGGTACGCAGCGGCGCGCAGGGCGTGGATTTTGTGGCCGTGAATACGGACAAGCAGGCGCTGAATGCTTCCAGCGCTACCTATAAAATTCAGATCGGCGAGAAGCTCACCGGCGGCAAGGGCGCAGGCTCCAACCCCGACGTGGGACGCAAGGCCGCCGAGGAGAGCCGCAACCAGATGGCCAAGGCGCTGGAGAACACCGACATGGTGTTCATCACCGCGGGCATGGGCGGCGGCACCGGCACCGGCGCAGCCCCTGTGGTGGCGGAGATCGCGCGGGAGGCCGGTATCCTCACCGTGGGTGTGGTGACGAAGCCCTTCGGCTTTGAAGGCCGCCGCCGCATGACCCAGGCGGAGCAGGGCATCGAGGAGCTGCGCAGCAAGGTGGATTCCCTTGTCATCATCCCCAACGAGCGCCTGAAATACGCCACCGACCAGAAGATCACCTTTGCCAACGCCTTCGAGATCGCGGACGACGTGCTGCGTCAGGCGGTGCAGTCCATCTCCGACCTGATCCGCGACACCGGGTTCATCAACCTGGACTTTGCGGACGTGACGGCCATCATGAAGGACGCCGGTCTTGCCCACATGGGCGTCGGCCGCGCCGCCGGTAAGGGCAAGGCCGAGGAAGCGGCGCGCATGGCCATCTCCTCCCCCCTGCTGGAAACGTCCATCAACGGCGCCCGGGGCGTGCTGATCAACGTCACCGGCTCCATGGACATCGGTCTGGAGGAGGTGGAGCAGGCCGCCACGCTGGTGCAGCAGGCGGTGCATCCCGACGCGCTGACCATTTTCGGCGCCGCCTTCGACGAGACGCTGGACGACGAGATCCGCGTCACCGTCATCGCCACGGGCTTCGATGAGGCGCAGCAGGCGGCCAACGCCGCCGCCGCGACCCAGCCGGCGCAGGCCGACGCCAACGGCGCACCCCAGCCGCTGGACGAGGTCAAGGGCGAGCAGGGACAGGATGAGATGGACAAGTCCTTCGACGAGATCCTGCGGATATTCAATAAGGATAAGTTCTGAGATGCAAAAGCCTCCCCCGGACGGGGGAGGCTTTGCATCACCATTGCGCAAGGTCAACGGGAACGGCGACCTCTTTATCGAAGCCAGAGAATATCAGAGAAGTATCCCCCGTGAGGTCCTCCAGCACCGACAGGTCATAGGTGCACACGAATACATGCTCATCGACGGCAGCGCTGACATCATAGGGGTAGTACCAGTCCTCAGATCCGTCATCTCCCACCATTACCAGGTAAGGGAACGTTTGATACGTGTCACCCTCTACCACATAGACGGTGAGGATATCCTCCTCCCAGTCCGCTTTGAGACTCGCCACGGCGAAGGCAGAATCCTCCAGATAGAAGCTCTCTCCTATCTCCGCGTACTCCCGCGCTGTGGATTCGATCTCCTCGGCGGGTGCTTCCTGCTCCCAGCCGTAGTTGGGATAGTCGGGCGTCAGCTCCTCCTTACCGCCGAAGATGCTGCCAAAATCATTGGCCACGCAGCCGCGCACCAGATTCAGCTGTATTATAATGACGATCACGGCGATCACCGCGCCTATTATCCCCTTTTTCGGCACATGCTGCCGGATGTAGGGCTTGGGGCGGCGGGTCTGCTCCTCGTAGCAGACCTTCTCCTCGTGGCACTCCTTCTCCTGCCCGGCGTAGTGGACAGTGCCCTCCGCGTCCACCCACTCCTGCCGGGGCGGACGGTTATAGGCGCCGCATTTGGGGCAGAAGCCCTCCTTGCGATAGTCGTATGTTTTGCCGCAGGCCTTGCAGCGGATGGATGCCATACGCACTCCTCCCTTCCGGTGTCCTTGCCGCCATTATACAGGACGCGGCGCGAATTGTCCATCAACTTCCGGTTGCGGCGGCAAAAAACCACGGAAACTTCAGGTTGCGCCGCAAAATCGCCCGTATGCCAGCCGGCATACGGGCGTTCGCTTATTCCACAAGGCCGTACTTGACCTTGATCCTGTCCAGCTTCTCCAGCATCGGCTCCGCCAGCACCCACAGGAAGAACACCGTGGCCGCCGCATGGACGCAGTCCATCGGAAAGCCGGTGACGTAATAGGCGGCGATGACCTTCCACTCCAGCGTCCGGGCGTAGAGCAGCGCCGACACCGGGTTCATGATCCCGCCGTAGATGACCACGGCGGCGATGGCGCCGAATACGCACAGGGCGGCGCGGCTGCGCCGCAGCCAGCCCCGGCGGAACAGCACGCCCGCCAGAAAGCCGATGATGCCCATGGCAAACATCTGGAACGGCGTCCACGGCCCCTGGGAGAACAGCACGTTGCTGGCCAGCATGGTCACGGCACCCACCAGAAAGCCCGTCTCGCCGCCCAGCGCCACGCCGGAGATAATGGTCAACGCCAGCACCGGCTTGAACTGGGGCAGCATGAAGAACGCCGCCCGGCCCGCCACGCCCAGCGCGCACAGGGTGGCCACCAGCACCAGCTCCCGCGCCTGGGGACGGCGTCCCTCGAACACAAGGAAGAAGGGCGCCATACATTCCAGCAGCACCGCGAAGGCCACCGGGTAATACCCCGTATTCCCCAGCCACCGGAAGCCCAGATACAGCGTGGCCGGGATACACAGCAGGATCAGCAGCGCCGCCGCACGGGTACGCTTGGACAGCCGCCGCCTCTGCATCGGCGTGGGAAGCATGGTCAAAGGCCGGGAACGCCGCCCCACGGCGGCGATGCAGCCGAACAGCAGGGCGATGAACAGCCCGTACAGTGCCAGCGTCCGCCATCCCTCCTGCGAAAGAGCGCCGCCTCCCACCAGCCGGGTCAGGTCGGTGTTCCTGGCGGCATGCCAGAAGATGGCCAGCGCCCCGCCGCCGCACAGGACGGCGGCCGCCTTCCGCCACCACGGAAGCTTTTTCGGCTTCCACGCGGCGGACTCCTCCGGCTCCGGCTGGGGCGGCACAGCGCCGCCGATAACGGTCATCACGTCCTCCGGCGTCACCGCCTGCGGGCACAGCGTCCGCGCCATGCGGTTGGCGGAGGTGGTGTAAAAGCTGTTGCCGGAGAAAAACGACCGCGGCGTGCCGCAGGTGACGATGCTGCCGTCGAAGAACAGGGCGCAGCGGTGGGCGTATTGGGCGCAGAAGGCCACGTCGTGGCTGACCATCAGCACGGACACGCCGCTCGCCGTCAGCGCCGACAGGATGGCGGCAAAGCTCTGCTTGAAGGCGGCGTCCAGCCCCTTGGTAGGCTCGTCCAGCAGCAGGATATCCGGCCGGTGCAGCAGCACCTTGGCCAGCGCCGCCCGCTGCTGCTCGCCGCCGGACAGGTCGTAGGGGTGGTGATCCAGCAGCTCCGTCAGGCGGCACAGCGCCACCGCCTGCTCCATGCGGCGCTGCCGCTCCTCCGGAGCCACAGCCGTGCCGTCAAAGGATTCGTACAGATCCTGCCGGACGGTGTTTTTCACGAACAGGCACCGGGGATCCTGCGGCAGCACGCCCAGCCGCCCGGTGTGGGACACGGCGCCCCGCTGGGGCGTCAGCGCTCCGGACAGCAGCCCCAGCGTGGTGGATTTGCCCGCGCCGTTGCCGCCCAGCAGCGCCAGCAGCTCGCCCCGGCGCAATTGGATATCCAGTCCCCGCACCACGTCCTCCGTCTGGCCGTCGTACCGGAACCACAGACCCTCGCCGGTGAGCACCGGCTCCCCTGCGGGATAGGCCGGCTCCGGCGGCAGCGGGCGCAGTGGATGCGACCCGCACCAGTCCGTCAGAAAGTCCCGCCCCTCCCGCACGGTGATGGGGCAGGACGCGTCCGCGTCCACAGATGCCCAGATGCGCACGGCGGCGGGCATGGCCAGAAACATGTCGTGTCCCTGTCCCCGCAGGGCGCGGCACACCTCCTCCGGCGCACCGGCGCACAGCAGCCGCCCGCCGTCCAGCACGGCGGCGTGGGTGGCCAGAGGCAGCGCCTCCTCCAGCCGGTGCTCCGTCAGCAGGACGGTAACGCCCAGCTCCCGGTTCAGCCGCCCCACCGTCTGCAAAAAGTCGGCGGCGGCGATGGGATCCAGCTGGCTGGTGGGCTCGTCCAGTATCAGCAGCCGCGGCTGCATCACCATCACGGAGGCCAGCGCCAGCAGCTGCTTCTGCCCGCCGGACAGCTCGTCCACCCGCCGGTGGAACCAGTCCTGTATGCCGAAGAACGACGCCATCTCCGCCACCCGGCGGCGGATGGCGGGCGTGTCATAGCCCAGGCTCTCCAGCCCGAAGGCCAGCTCGTGCCACACCTTGTCGGTGACGGTCTGCTCCTCCGGGGATTGCAGCACAAAGCCGATGTCCGCCGCCTGGCGGCGGGGCGGCAGCTGCTCCAGCGGCTGCCCATCGAACCACACGCAGCCCTGCACCGCCCCGTGGGGGCGCAGGGACGGCTTCAGCTGCCGCAGGAGGGTGGTCTTGCCGCAGCCGGAGGTGCCGCACAGCACCCAGAACTCCCCGTCCCGGATGGTCAGCTCCACGTCCGACAGCGCCGGGCGCGTCTGCTGCGGATAGGTGAAGCCATAGTGCTCCAACCGCACCAGCTCAGGCATGATGATCCCCTCCCTTCCGTGTGAGATACAGCCGGCGGGACGCAGCGTCCACCAGCGCCGGCGTGAAGCATAGTAATCCGTATACCGCGAAAAAGCTGACGGTCAGCGGCGTCACCGCCCCGGCGGACAGCAGCGGATAGTACTGAAAGGCCAGTCCTCCGGCCAGAGCGCCGCCCAGCAGATACAGCCCGCAGAACCCCAGCCACAGCAGCATGGCCGCGTCCCGCCGGTCAAGGCGGTACAGGGCGAAGGCGGTGCGCCCCGGCAGGCCGTAGCCCCGGCCGCGCATACTGTCGGCGGCGATCAGCCCGCTTTCCAGGCTCCATGTGACCACGATGGAGAACACCCGCAGCGCGCTGCGCACCCGCTGCCGCACAGAGCCGCGCCCGGTATCGCGCCCCAGCCGGCGCTGCGCCTGCGCCACTGTCCGCAGCCGCCGGGTAAACTGCGGCACAAACCGCAGCGTCATACTCAACAGCAGCGACAGCGCCGGGATGATCCGCCCGAACAGATACACCACCTTGTCGGAGGTGATCACGTCCGTGACGCACACGAACCACAGCACCACGGCGGCCAGCAGCACGCCGGAGGCACAGCCGTAAAGGATACTCTCCAGCGTCAGCGGATTGCCGGAGGGAAAATACGTCAGGATGGTGGCACCCTGATGGACAAAGGCCGGGTTCACCAGCGCCGCCAGCAGCGCCATGGGCAGCAGCCAGACGATCCGCTGCCGCAGGCCGCGCCCGCCCACCAGCTGCGCGGCGCAGCAGCCCGCGCCCAGCAGCGACAGTGCAAGGCACAACGGGTGCATGAAAAACATGGCGCAGGCGATGACCAGCGCGAAATAGCTGAAGCTCACCGCCGGATGGCAGCCGCGCAGCAGTCTGTCCACGGTCATCGCCTCCTTTCAGAGCAATATGGTAAAGTCAGCAAGAGATAAGAGGAGGGGCGGAGGCTCGGCAAAGCCTCCGCCCCTTATGGAAAGCAGGTGCGCAGCACCCTTGGCTTGACAGGGCCGGTGCGGGCGCAAAAAAGCCCGGCGGAACGCCGGGCGATATGGGTGCAATACTGCGGAAAGAGTGCCGCCGGTCACAAAACCGCCCGGTACGTCTTTGCACAGCCTTCACACACGGAGAACACGCCCGCTGCATCATTCGTCCTACTCAATGCAATTCTCCTGACTCGCGCCCCGGAGGGTCTTCCTCCCCGTTTGCAGCCTACCTTCTCATGGGCTTGCCCACAATGGCGGACTTTCGTCCCGGCGGCTCGCGCCGCTTCGGTGCATTCTTGCGCTCACAGTGCCGGTCGCGTGGGGTTTGGCTACCCCGTTTCCTTTTATGCCGACGTCTGCCCGACCGGGCTTTGCGTGCATCGGCTACATTGGATCGACGGACTGATATTTAATTTCTATTTATTATATAGCAATGCTCGCCGGATGTCAACCCCGCATCATCCCAGAGCCACGTCCAGCACCATCATCACCGTGAAGCCCACCGCCGCGCTCAGTGCGCCGCCCCGCGCCGCAGTGGGCAGCAGCTCCACCGCCACCACATACAGCATGGCGCCTGCGGCGAAGCCCAGCAGATACGGCAGCGCCGGGACGATCAGCTGCGCCGCCGCGATGGTCAGCGCCGCGCCCAGCGGCTCCACCGCGCCGGACAGCACCCCGGCGATAAAGGCGCGGGGCTTGGTTCCTCCCTCGGCTCGCAGGGGCAGGGAGATCACCGCGCCCTCCGGCACGTTCTGGATGCCGATGGCCAGCGCCAGCGTCAGCGCCGGCGCCAGATCGCCGCCTGCGGCCAGACACCCGGCATAGGCCGCGCCCACCGCCATGCCCTCCGGCACGTTGTGCAGCGTGACGGCCAGCGTCAGCGTATGGGTATGACTGCTCTCCGGCGCTTTTTTGTCCATCCGGTACAGCAGCAGCACGCCCAGCCACAGCCCCACCGCCGCCGGGAGAAACGCCCATGTGCCCAGCGGCGCGGCGCGGTCGATGGCCGGGATCAGCAGGCTCCACACCGACGCCGCGGCCATGACCCCGGCGGCGAAGCCCAGCAGCACCCGCTGCAGGCCGTCGCCCGGCAGCTTGTGCAGGAAAAAGACGCACGCCGCGCCCAGCGACGTGCCGAAAAACGGGAGCAGTACCCCCCACAGCACTTCCGTAACCATCACACTTTCCTCCGTCAGTATCGGCGCATACCCGGCGTCGGGCGGCTCCGTACGGTCTATCCTACGCGGCACGCCCGTCCGGGGTGCCAATGCCCGGTTTTGTTGCATATCCACAAAGCATTGGCAGAAAAGCGGGTATTTTCGCCGTTTTTCGGATTGCGGCGGGACGGGCAAACGCGGTATGATATACGGGCTGCTCTGCGGCAAAAGGAGAGCGAAAGAGAATATGAAAAAGAAAGTGTTTACCCCCGCGCTGTTTGACTGTCTCAAGGACTACTCCGGCCGCCAGTTCACAAAGGATCTGGTGTCCGGCGTGATCGTGGCCATCATCGCGCTGCCCCTTTCCATCGCTCTGGCTCTGGCCAGCGGTGTCAGCCCTGAGCAGGGCATCTACACCGCCATCATCGCCGGCTTCCTGATCTCCTTCTTCGGGGGAAGCTGCGTGCAGATCGCCGGT
>OIXU01000437.1_pt1 | contig 14747 bp, 12 predicted proteins | sample 1587921 | NCBI WGS metagenome assembly OIXU01 (sample SAMN03283238) | human gut metagenome | biome: human-associated habitat; material: feces | host: Homo sapiens | place: Peru | collected 2012
AGAAGTATCTGAATTTGATGATGAAGAAAACTGTGATGATGACCTATCCCCTATAGAGGATAAAAAAGAAGTATCTACTGATTATTCAGATAATACGGTTTCGCATAATCAAAATTTTGAAAATTCTAATATAGGTGATGATATTGAATTATTGAAGGAAGTTATCTATGCATGTAAGGATGAAATCGAACAACTATCATTTGTAGATGGTTACGAGCAAATTGAATCAGCACTTTCTAGAATTGAAGAAATGATTTATGATTAATAACCTTAGGGAGCTTTTACGCTCCCTATTTTGTTAAAAATAAAAATATTTATCATTATATAATTATATGTTATTTTTAAAATGAAAGGAATATTAAAGTATGAGAATTATCCATGGTTATAAGATTGAAACAACCGATATGAAGAAATTGGACTATATCCTACACGATATACAAAAATTCATCAATGATAAGGCAAGAAAATACTATATCAAATTGCTATCAAGGGAAATTGAAAGCACACTTGATGATTTATCATTGAATGTCCTTAATAGAAATGAAAATCAGTCTGTTTATGATTTGGCAAGTAACAGTATCAATGAGAAGATTATATATACTTCCAACCAAAATGTTGCTACTCTCTACAATATGAATGTGAGTATTTCTGTTTATATGCTTAATGATGAAACATACATTATGATTAATAGCCTTAATTCACAGATATTTAAGCATTTAACAGGTATTAAGGGCGTTACTGAGTATAGTGTGGAACATAACAAGCAAGAAGGAACAAAAGTCGCTGATGTGTGGAACACTATCAAAGAAAACTATGAAGATGATAGACCTCTTACATTACAAGTTCTCCCTAATAACAAGTTATTCCAAAAGGTTGAATTTAATGAATTATCATTTTCGAAGTATGAGGACCGAGTATCACAAAGAGTCCGTTTTAACATTTTCAACAAGTTGCTTACTACTCTTAATCTTAATCGAGATATACAAAGCTATCAGTTAATGCCTTTATTTGATGAAGCATTGCATAATTGGGGTTGTAACGAAGTCCTATATATAGAAAGATTAGAACTTGAAAAAAAACTAGGTAATATCTTAATTGAGAATATTACTGAAGAATTAATCTACAAGATACCAAGTGAAATAGAAGCTGAAGAAGACCAAAATTAAATATGTGTTATTTTGACCTCCAAACAATCATTATATTATTAGTATTTTATTTTGATTATTTGGAGGTTTTAAAAATGAAAAACATAAAAAATACTAAAATTAACATTATAGGTTCTTTAACTAAGTATTTATATCGAGATGAATATACAGGATATTCAATATTTGTATTATCTATTGATGATACAAAAGCATTAGATATTGTTTCACAAGAAACAATTATTTGTAAAGGAAATGTACCGGACTATGATTATGGTACACCAATAAATGTCGAAGGTATATATATATACAACAAAGAACACAATGACTATCATATTGAAGTTAGAAGAATAGAAAAAATATCAAGAAATGTAGCATTAACAGCGAGTTATCTACAAAAAATTGATAATAGTATTGATAAAGATACGGCATTAAAAATTGCAAATCAATACAAAGATAATTTATATGATGAAGTACAAAATAATCAATTTCTTTCTGATGAAATGCATGAACTTGTACCGGAATTAAGTTTGATAAATATATTAAGTTTAATTGATAAAATATCAGCATCCGAAAGTGTTGAAAATGTTTATTCATTACTTAATAATATCGGAATTAATAATTGGCAAGTTTCAAAGAAAATAGCTAATGAATATGGAAATAAGGCATGTGAATGTCTAAATAATAATCCATATATAGGCCTAAATTATGACTTATCATTTAAGAATTGTGATTATTTGGCATACCGTAAAGGTATAAAATACAATGATTATAGAAGAATAATGGCCATAATAAAGATGGCTTTTACTTTTGAAAGCTCAAAAGGTCATATGTATTGTACTGAGTCAATAATCTGTCAGCTTGTAGAAGGCTTTGTCAAAAGAAATGCTTACATGCAAGAATTAATACCAACTGATAGTATAATAAGTGTATTAAATTCTTCAGATGAATTTATTTCTGAAATTGATAATAAAGGTTATGAAGCCTATTATCTTAATACTCAATATGATATTGAAGTTAAAATTGCAAAAGAAATTAAGAGATTAATGGATAATGCAAAGAAATTAAATTATGATGAAAATATAGTTAATACAATCGAAAAGAAAAATAATATTATCTATGCTGATGCTCAGCGTAAAGCATTTAATTTAATTAAGAAAACCGGTGTTGCTATCTTGAGAGGTGGTCCAGGTACAGGAAAATCTACAACTCTTAATGGGTTAATAGATGCACTTGAAATGTTAAATCCAGGACTAAATATTATTCTATGCTCCCCTACAGGTAGAGCATCACAAAGAATGTCGGAATGTACTAATCGTAAGTCTAGTACCCTTCATAAAATATTAGAATATCATATGTATGAAGGACAATTAGTACATAAAGATAGTTCAAATCAAATTAATGCTGATGTAATTGTTGTTGATGAAAGTTCAATGATTGATGCAGAAATTGCGTCTATCTTCTTTTCGGCAATTAAGAATGGAAGTTTAGTTTTATTAATTGGTGATGTTGCTCAGTTGCCATCTGTTGGTTATGGTGCAATATTAAATGACTTAATCAGTAGTTCATGTATTCCAATGGTCACTCTCGAAACAATCTTTAGACAGGGCCAAGAAAGTCCAATAGTTATTAATTCAAAACTAATTACTGATGGTTGCACCGAGTTAGTTACAAATGATGAATTCCAAGTCGAATATTGTAAGAATGTATTAACTGTACAAAAAGAAGTTATAGATAAGTTTCTTTCTTTTTATAATTGTCAAAATCCTTATGATACCCAAATTCTTGTTCCAACAAAAAACGGTGAAGCCGGTATTACTACTTTGAATAGTCTTATTCAAAACATTGTAAATCCTTCAACCAAAGAGAAAAATGAAGTCACATTTAATAATTGTAAATATCGTGTCAACGATAAAGTTATATTCACTAAGAATTGTAATGAATATAATTATTGTAATGGTGAAATGGGTATAATAAGTGATATTAGTAAAAATGAAATTATAATAGAAGTACAAGGTAGTAATACAATAGCAATACCTTTTGATAACTTATCTGATGTTCAGCTAGGTTATGCAATAACAGTTCACAAGAGCCAAGGCTCAGAATTTAAGAATGTTATCGTATCATTACCTCAAACTATATTTACAACTCAAAATCTCTTGTTTACTGCTGTAACGAGAGCTAAAAAGAATATTGTTATCGTTTCAGAATATGGTGCAATTGATAGTTCAATTAATAATATTGAGTCACTATCAAGAAGAACTAGACTTTCTGATAGGATTAAGGGAGTTTTATAAAATGTCAAATAGAGAAATAAATATAGAAACAGAGATAGTACATATAAACTATCAGAAAAATTTATGGGCTAGTTTTAGGGTTAATTACAATGATACTCAAACAAATGTAAGTGGTAACATTCCATCTGCTATATCTGTTGGAGATGTTATCAAACTTGTTGGAATATATTATAATGACGATACATATGGCCCACAAATAAAAATTAAAGAAATGAAATTTGTAGAAGAAGTTGAAAATAAATCAACTTCTATTGCATTATATAATTATTTATGTTCTACAGCAGTAAAATATGTTTCACCCAAAATGGCTAATGAAATTATTAATGCATTTGGTGAAAATACAATTAAATATGCTGAAGAACAACCAGAATTATTTTTGCAAATAAATGGTATAAAAGAAAAAAGATATTTAAAAATCACTGATTCAATAATTGAAAATCAAGATTATTTAGATATTATCGAAATATTACCGGATGCTACAATTAATCAAATGGAAGCATTACATAAAAAATATGGTAAGAAAGCAAAAGCTAAATTACTTTCTAACCCATATCGTGTAATATATGACTTAGATGGATATGGATTCAAAAAAGCTGATTCAATAGCGAATAAATTGGGTGTAAAAACACTTGATAAAAAACGAATTGGAGCTGCTATTGTATATCTTATTAAAACACAAATAGATTTTGGTAATTGCTATGTTACAGTAGATGATATGGAATATCTATTAACTAATTCAAAAAATGGTATTATACCGGAATTAGTTAATAATGAAGAATTAATTGCTGATGTGTTAGCTGATGAAATTATTAATAAGCATTTAATACTTGAAGATAAAAATAAGTTATATCTACCTAGTATGTATGTTGCTGAAACAAACGCAGCTAGAATGATTAGAAAACTGATTAATAACTTCAAGGATGGTGTGAGAGCAAACAAATATGATATTAAATATGCTATTGATAAAAACAAAGAAACATTTGGTTTTGATTTAGATGAAAGTCAAATTAGAGCAGTAAAATTTGCATTATCACAAAATATCTGTGCTATCACCGGTGGTCCAGGTACAGGCAAATCCACTATTGTAAACACTCTTATTAATGCCTATCAGCACAATCCTAATATTGCTGATACTGATAATAATATTATATTGCTTGCCCCTACAGGCAAAGCAAGTAATAGATTAAAGGAAATAACTCATTGTGATGCTATTACTAATCATCTATTTATTCTTAAACACAAGACAATGGATATTGGCGATTATCCTTTGTTTATTGTAGATGAAACATCTATGATAGACCTTAATATTGCATATAATCTTTTAAGTCTTATAGACCTATATAAAGGTAAAGTAATATTTATTGGAGATGTAGACCAATTACCTGCTATTGGACCTGGTAATTTCTTTAAGGATTTATTATCTAACAAATATGTTCCTAAAATCAGATTAAAACAATGTCATAGAAACAAAGGTAAAATTGCTAATGTAGCAAATATAATTAGAACCGGTGGTTCTGTTAAGTCCTTTACATATGATGACACATTTCATTTCTTACAATGTGATAAAGAATTTATAAAAGATAATATCATTAAAGCATACAACTATCTCCTTAAAAGTTATGAGCCAAAGGATATTGGTATATTAGTACCAAGGCGAAAAGGTGTTGTAAATAATAAGGAAAAGTCATATAGTGCTTATGACCTTAATAATTACATTCAGCTTAATTACAATCATAAAAGTAAAGAAAATACTTTGTTTGGCTTTGGTGTCAATGACAGAGTAATGCAAACAGTTAACGATTATGAAATGGGCATCTTCAACGGAGATGTTGGTACTGTTACGAACATAGATACTGATGAACAATTAGTAGCTATTAAAACAGATGATAATAAAATCGTAATATATGATGTAGATACAATTAAAAATCTAACACTGGCTTACTCTATTACAATACATAAAAGTCAAGGTTCAGAGTACAAGGCTGTGATTTTAGGACTTAGTGTAGCTGATTACACAATGCTACAAAGAAATCTCCTTTATACAGCAGTAACTCGAGCAAAACAAAAACTATATGTTATAGGTGAAGCAAAAGCCTTTGACATAGCAATAAGTAAAGTTGATGCTATTGAGCGTAAAACTAAACTTAATGCAAGACTTGATAATGAATGTAAAAGATATTTATGATTTTTATTATTTTATATGTTCTCATTTTTTTAGGCAGGTTTAATACCTGCCTTTTTTCTTTAAGAAATTGTATAATAAAAAAATCGAATGATAATTAAGTATCACTCGATTATATTATTAATAATAGTTCTTTTAAAGAATTATTATTTTTAGTATTTTTGATGTGCAGATAGTACTCTCCCCATTGATAGAGAAAAATACAAAAAAAGAAAATCCACTATTGGATTTCACATAATAAATATTATGGCGAAACGCAAGTGGAACATTTACTTTTACTTGAAAAATTTTCTTGATGATGATATAATGAGTTTTAACGAAGTGATATAGTATTGTCCATTTGCAAAACACCCCATAGAGTAGAATGTATCTATTTCTATGGGGTGTTTTGTTATCTTGTATTAAATAGTTTTTGTGTACTTTCGTCAAATGTTTTTTGAATATTAAGCCATACTTCCATGCTAGTTCCTAGAAGTTCACTTAGTTTGTATGCTATGTCTGTAGTTAGTTTCCTATCACCGGAAACAAGTTCATTTAGTGTACTAGGTGTTATACCTAACATACATGCAAATCCTTTTTTTGTAAAACCCATTTCATCAATGTATTCTTTGATATAGTAACCAGGGTGAAATGCTATATTATTATTATATTTAACTACAATTTTATTTTCCATATTATTCATCCTTCCTAATTTCTTCAATAGCCATTATATAGTTCTCCACAGCATTATGAAATACTTGCACAATATCTTTTGCTGAAACACTTTCAAAACTCACGAGTCCAGGAATTTCTTCAATTTTACCACAGAGAACACTGTCTTCAGCACTAAAATGTATTTTTGTGAAATACCCTTTGTACTCTAAAATGTTTAGGCTTGAATTTTCTGACATACCACCCCCTCCAATATTTTTTATAATACAATTTCTAAATATTTTTTGCCTACTTTACTTAGGTTTTGAATTTTTAATTTTGAGAACACTGTAAGATGGTTAGCCTCTAAAAAGGAAAAACAACACTCAAAGAATACTGCTGAAAATATAGAAATTTCTGAGAAATCTACAATGATATTTTCTTCTTTACCTTTTATATTAGAATATTCACTAAGAATTTTTTCTCTTAGCCACAAGCCATCTTCTTCAAAAATTGCTGTGTTACAATGCTCTTTTAACTTAATCATCATGGTTTTATTCCATTACCTTTCGTTTTTCAATAAGCTGAAAGTCTATCCCCTAAAAGGAAATTAATTAGAAGAAAAGGTTTCGCATAATCAAAATTTTAAAAATGAGTTTTCAAACCTTTTAATGCAGTCTTATTAAGAACACTAACAACAATTTCATTGTTAGTGTATACTAGAATTTTAAATTCAACACCATTTCTTGTCCATTTAAGATTTTGAAGATTTGGTACTTCATCATTTTCAATCATATCATTGACTTCCTCGGCAATGTGAGAAATCATTTTTTCATAATCTACTGAAGTTATTCTGTTAAGGCAGTAATCTCCACCGTTATAAATGTTTTGAGTATACTTAGGACAAGCATAAAATGGTGAAAATGCACCTTTTCTTATTTCCATTACCATATTATCGCTATCCGGATGATTACCACAAACTAATTTAATTTTATCCCATAATCCTTTTATCATCATAAAATTATTCCCCTTTTCTTAATAGAGTTTGAAACAATCGACTACTTTATCTAAGTAGTCTTTATTATTATATGAACTACTTGTTGTATCAATAGTTATAGTGTATTTGTACTTACCATTAGCAACTAAGTAGTGTTCTACAATGTATTCTGTGTTATCAACTAGATAAGAGCCTTTTGCTTTTATGTAATTATCATCTGTTTTTTGAAAATCTAATAAAGCGTAGCCACTTCGTCCGTTAGAAGCGAGATTAACATATTCAACTTTAGTAAATTTACTATAAGTATCTTTACTGCTTTCAAGGTATACGCTTATCGTTGTACCGTCTTCTGAATTCTGTGCTGATATTACATTATTAGCAGTAGATAAATTCCAACCACTAGGTAAGCCATAAATAAAGTTACCAATCTTTGAATAGTACAATTTCATATCTGTAGGATAAGGTTTATCTTTTTTCCATTTAATTGAATCGAAAATTGCAACACATTTATCAATCATACTGTCATATTGATTGTTTGGAATTGTTATAGTGACTTTGAGATTATATTTTTTATCATTTTGATAAGCTAAGGCATATGATGAAGTATCAATCCAATTAAATGATTTAAGGATGTAACCATCTACAGATAACCTTGTTTTTTCTGTTCCTTCATTTACAGACAACTCGTTCTTATTAAAATCGGTAATTTCAATTTCTACTGAAGTACCGTTTTCCAGAATATATGCATCATGGCCACTCTTAGTAACATGAGTCCAATTATCTTTAGATAAGCCAATAGATAAATTGATTTTATCATTTTTTATGTTATCTAGTGGAACTGTAGTAGTTGCTTGTACTGTACTTCCAACAGTATTATCTTGAGTATATGCATCCAAAGGTTTGTTTCTATTTTGGATATAGACAATTACTAAAGATACTAAAATCATAACAATTATTATAGCAACCCAGATACTATATGGACTCTTTGGACCTCGACTTTTTTTATAATTAACATACCTCAATTAATCACCCCCCTACTTATATAATGATAAAACTTTTTATTTTTATGTTTGATTTATCATTATATAGGTAGTATTAATTTTATGTTTTAAGGAGAGTGATGGAAATGTTAGATAAAGAAGCAATAAAAGATATAGTTGATATTAATGATGTAATTGAAGAATTAGGTATTACACATAAAAGGTCAGGAAAGAATTTAACCTTTCTTTGTCCATTCCATGGAGACAATAAATTAGGGAGTTGTTTTACATATTACGGTAAATCATTTAATTGTTTTGCCTGTGGTAAAAAAGGAGACTCCTTCACATTGATTAAAAAGGTCCTTAATTGTGACTTTCAAGGTGCTATGGAATTTGTTGCAAATTTGTACGGAGGAATCAGTAAGTTTGAAATATCAACTGAGGATAAAAAGGCTTTTGCTAAAGACAAGAGAAAGCTTCAGTTGATGCCAACAAAAGAATACTTAGAAAGGCTAGGATTAAGTGTCGAACCTGTATATAATATTAAAAATATTGTATATGAAGATGAAACAATGCCAAAACTTCAGAAAAATGAAGTAGCAGAGTTTCATGTCATGACTGAACAAGAAACGGTAACTTATGCAAGAAAACATAAAAAGCCTATAAAAGAATGTCCATTGTATTATAATATAATCAAAGAAAAAATAATGGATAATCCACTTCGTAATTTATTCCTATCAGATAGAAATGAGTTTAATAAACTTATTGCAAATAAACGAAAGGGCAAAATTGATGAAGCATTTTATTACATTGATAAAGCAACTAAGTTACCTAATAAGTTCCTTAATGATAAAAAGAAAGAAATTAAAGAAAAGATTGAAAACAATATAGATGTTGAAAAAAACACAAAAATACTCTTTGCAATAGAAGATGTTTTGATGTATCAATTCTATATTAATGATATTGGAATTGAAAGAACAAAAAAAGGTATAATAGATTATTATACTTTTAATCCAAACTCGCATTCTAAGTCTAACACATCAAAAAGGTAATAGCATTTAACTATGCTATTGCCTTTTTATTTTTTAACTTTTTTATTCATTATATAAGTATAGGCTAAAAAGGGGGATTTTAAAATGAAAAAATTGCTAATTATATTTCTAACATTGATATTGGCATTTATGGGGACTTGGATTTACAAGACTAAAACACCTAAGACAAGGCCAGATAGTTTCCAAATTGCAGATTATACAGCAGGTGCTTGGTGGAATACATCAGATACAGTTAAGGCAGCAAGTGACTATACCCTTGATAGTACAGTTGAAGATAACTATGTTCCATGTCCAGGTGAGAAAAATCTATTTATGGAAATTGATGATGATGGTAATATTGTTAGATACCATCAACGCACAAAACAAAAAGATGGTTCTTATACTTGGAAAGTTGTAAATCCGGATATACCGGAGGACTACGAACCTGTTAATGGCCTTGATAATGTCTATAAGTGTACTAAGGAAGGCAAAACTAAATACTATAAGTATATTCGTAATGATGATGATACATATGCTTTTATAGAGGTGGATAAAAACGGTAAGATTATAGATAAAGATATACAAGATAATAGCAACGGAAATATACCGGATAACTATAAGAAAATTAAGGGTACTAATATCTATGCTGTATATAATGATAATGGTGTTATCATAGCTTACAAGGAAAGAAAATTTGGTAAGGATAATAAATACTATTGGGTAGATGCTGAAAAGCCTAAGACAACAGATACTGATGGTAATAGTAGTACTTCCTCATCAGATTTAGGTGTCGGTTACTTTAATGGTAATCAAACTAATGTAAGTCAAGACAACAAACGAATTCAAAATGAAGAAAAGGCTAAGAACAATCAATCATCACCGCAAGTAATTTATATTAGAGATAAAAATAGTAATTCTAATTCCTCTGGTGGTTCACATAAAAGTGATGCCGGTAAAACAACTCAATCTGCTAAAAGTGTTGAGAGAACAAAGGATGGTTATTATACAGACTCTGAAATAGTTACTAATAATGTAATTGAAGGCAATTATAAGATTACTTATCAAACTATTATCATTAAGAAATATAATGCTGAAGGTAAACTTGTTAGTACAAAGAAAGGCAAACCTACACAAGTTGCTAAAGTACAAATTAGTAATGATAGTTCAGCAAAGAGTTCATCAAAAAAAAGTAAAGTGAAAAAATCTCTTTCTGCTGAGTATAATAGAGTAACAAGCGGTGTTTCATTTAATGATAGTTTAGCTAATAAAGTGTTAGGTTATATTAATTCTATGAGACAATCTAATAGAATTTCATCATTAAATACTAATTCTACAGCAGTAAAACTAGCTAAAATTAAAGTAGCCGATATGGTAAAAAATAATTATTGTTCTTTTAATTCCCCTACTTACGGAACAATTTACGATATGTGTACTAAATTTAATTTGAACAGTAAGGCATCTGAAGGAGAATTTAAAGTAATATCTGAAAGTGCAAATACCATTGCCAACAGAGTAGTTAGTAGTTGTAGTAACTGTATTAGTAATCAATTTAGTAAGATTGGAATAGGTATTATAAAACATGGAGAATATAACTATGTTTGTGTAATTGTAGGTTAATTGCTTTGATGGAGGTACTATTTAGTACCTCCAAAATATAAAAATAAACACAAAAAATCCACACATCAATAAGATGTATGGATATAATATACAATTCTTGACATTAGCAGAAATTATGATATAATTAAAATGGAAAAAGGAAATAACAAATAGTTAACCTATGAATTCTAGATCTAAAGTAATCAAAAATTTAGAATGTTAGTTTTTCTCTTTGTTGTCACTCTATTACAATTAATCAACTATCACTCCGTTATAAACGGAAAGAAGAACCCATCTAACATTAAAAGTTAGATGGGTTCTTCTTTTATTTATTGTCTATTATTTTTTAGGAATTCAGTGAATGTTTGATATGGTAATTTTCTTTTTCTTAATTTCATACTTGTCCACATCCTATTTCCTGTACTTAACGTATCAAATACTTATTATGATATTTTATACATTATATGAATGTGACTAACATTTCCCTTTGGATCATAAGTTGATTCTATTTCTCCCCAATCAAAAACTGCATATTCTTCTAATCCCAGTTTATGAAGTATCCCATCATGCAATTCTTTTCTTTTCACTTCTTCTTCAAAAGGAATATCTATATCAACACATAACAAAGAAATTATATGCAAATAATTGTTCTCAAACAAATAAAATTTTCGTATGGATTTTTATGGTTACTATTTTGTACAGAATTATTAAGGCATATTGGAACTATTTAGGTTTTCTATGCTATTAAAATTATTATCATTTGTTTTTACTATTTCTTCTATTTCCTTATTACTAATTTTGTTATTTGAATTACTATTATTCATTGCTTCTCCTTATTCATATTTTCTCCTTTTTATTGTAAAATAACAGAAGTGCCAATAGACCTATTTTTTGATAGATTCACTGGCACTTTTATTATATAAAAATATTGAATTTGTACTTTTAACACAACATTATTATACCACAAAAATTTGCAAATTGTTATATATTTGCAAAATTATATTATTTTATTTTTAATTTATAGTATATAGATTTATTAAAATAGTTTTTATTTCTAATAGTTTTTGCAGTAATTCTTACTTTGCCTTTACGTTTAAAGGTAACTTTGCCTTTGCTGTTAACTACTGCAATCTTCTTATTACTACTTGAGTAAACAATCTTACCATCTGTTTTTTTCTTAAGTTTATTTACATATGTTTTTTTACTTTTCTTTACTGTAACAGATGGTTTAGCAAATTTAAGAATTGGTTTTGCTTTATTGATTGTAAAGTATAAAGTTTTAGTTCCAACATAATTATTTATTCCTCTAATAGTAATTTTGCCTTTACCTGCATTTCTGTTATTTGAATAAGAGACTTTGTAGTCTTTATTAGCAATTAATTTTTTGTTTTCATATTTAACTGTACCAGAAGGTTTTTTTACTTTTCCATTATAGGTAACAGCTTTTAGTTTATTTATTTTACACTTATTAATGTTTTTTCTTACTATAACTGTTGCTTTTTTGATTACTTTGTTTTTAGTGAGATTTTCTTTTGTAACCATATTATCAATATAGTTGCTTCCAACTGCATTTTCTAAGCTATCAGATGTAGTAGTTAATTTATTACTGTTTACAGTTGTTGTAGTGTTACCTTTTGCAGTCCCCTTAACTTCCAGCATACCTGTTTCTTTTGTTGATGAATTAACAATACTATCTGTTGAACAAGCAGCATCAAAGTTGTACTTATCATTACCATTACCACTACAAGTGATTTTTTTGTTATTTAATGATAAATTAGCAGATTTTATGTTATTACCTTCTAGGGACATAAAGGTTTTATCATTACTGATTGACACATTACACTTTTTATCTAAATCAGATACCTTAAAGTTGCTACCCTCAATATCAATAGAAATCATACCTTGATTACCAATTGTATAGGAATACAAGCTATTGATCTCGGTATTTGTATCAATTTTACCATCTTTAATCTGGATATATTTACCACTTTCATTTGTGATTTTCATATCCTTATTTAATGCCATTCTTATAGTAGAATTTGACCTATTGTGGTCATTTACGGCATACAATTCTGGTTTATTGGCAGCTTTCTTTACTTCATCTAAATCAAATAGTTGAATGTTGGTGTAATTTTCATTATCAAACTTTACTCCATCACAATCATAAATAAAGCTTTTATAGTTATCAGCAATTTTTAATGTACCATACATACCGTTTGGATATTTGGGAGTAACAGAATTTTCATCAAATATTGTTAATGTATATTCCTTATTATCTTCACTATATTCTATATCAGTAATCAATACTGCATGACTATATCCCTCTTTAGTTGAAAAAGTAAACACATATGTTTTGTAATCTGAAGAGGTATTTTTAACTTTTTCAACTATTGTTTTCAAACAATCTTCTTCACTATCATCTTTAATCCAATTATTAAAATAGTTTAATCCTCTCAAAACCCATCCCATACAATAAGAACTGGTTACTGCAAGGCTTCTGCTTCTACTATAGCCAATATTTTGTATCATATAGTAATACTGAATATTATTTAAGAATTTTTTATCTTTATATGGTAAAGGTAACTGATAATAATTTTTGTTTGCAGAAGATGATATATCTTTACTGTTAATATTTTTGTTATATAACAAACCCATTGTACTGGCTATACCAAAGCAAGAACCATTCCAAGAATTTTTCATATTTTTTTGCAAATATTTAATTTCCGAATTACTTCTACCTTTTACAAGTTTATTATAATAAGATTTGTCAAGGCTATAATCTTTAACACCTTTAAAACCTGCTTTAGAAATATTTTCATTTGAGTGATAATAACTATTATTGTTCTTTCCTAAAGTAAATTTTGTTTTTTGTAATGGTTTATCAGAGGAGGTATCATCCTTTTTTCCATAGTGGATAGTGATATTTTCATCTAAATTTATATCAAGCTTTTCCCATTGAGATTTTGTTCCTTCATAGTATATATCTTTTAAACTTGTACAACCAGAGAAAACACTATAATTAATAGATGTTACAGAATTTGGGATTGTAAAACTTTTCAGATTTGTACAATTTTTAAAAGCATAATTATCAATAGAAGTTACGGAGTTTGAAATAGCAACATTTGTTAAACTTGTACAACCACTAAAAGCACCATAACCAATTGATGTTACACTATCCGAAATTGTTATACTTGTTAGATTTGAGCAAACTCTAAAAGCATAATCACCAATTGATGTTACACTATTTGGAATTGTGATATTTGTTAAACTAGAACAATGTTCAAAAGTATTCCAACCAATAGAGGTAACACTATTCGGAATAGTGATATTCTTTAAACTGTAGCAGTAGCTAAAAGCGTAATTATCAATAGTAGTTACGGAATTTGGAATTGTAATATTTGTTAGACTGTTACAAAAATCAAAAGTATAATAATTAATAGAAGTAACACCATTTGGGATTGTAACATTTGTTAGATTTTTACAATAAGCAAAAGCACCTTTGCCTATATTTTTTACTGAATCAGGTATAGTAATATTAAATGTTTCTGAACACCAAAAAGCGTAATTTCCTATAGAAGTAATTCCATTTTCAATAATAATGTTAGTCATATAATTATTATATTTTTTCCATGGTGCTTTAATATCATGTTCATTATAATCATCCATTTCCCCTGTCCCAGAAATAGTTAAAGTTCCTGTTTTGCTATCAAAACTCCATTTAATATTCGAATTATCGGTAGCACTTACATTTAGTATTCCTGCACTTGTAATTAAACTTGCTAATATTATCACTGATAATATTATAGATATTATTTTTTTCATAACTTTTCTCCTTATTGCGAACTTATATCCATTACTCTTGAATTTACTATCATACTTGTTATTTGTATAG